>SKEQ01001424.1_pt1 | contig 9780 bp, 10 predicted proteins | sample 4826751 | NCBI WGS metagenome assembly SKEQ01 (sample SAMN11008805, study PRJNA524170) | human gut metagenome | biome: Human fecal sample; material: Feces; isolation source: fecal sample from pouch patient p44 | host: Homo sapiens | place: Israel: Tel-Aviv | collected 2013-07-11 | reverse complement strand
ATATTCTATAAATTAGACAACTTTAAAATTTTGATTAAAAAGAAAGATTTGGATAGAGCTGTTGGTAGACTTAGGAAATTTTAAGAACATGCATTAGTTAAACTCAAAATACAAGAAAAGCCTAAAAAGACTATACTGTAAGTGACAAAACAAAACAGGAGGATAGTCCAAATGAGCCACTTACATTAGTCCTGTGAAATACAGAACTAAATCCTTCACTTAAATTACTTGTCTAACTTTTTGGGGTCAGTACAAACAGTGCTTTTTTTGTTGAAATCGCAAAGAATCTAAGCTTTCTTTTTGCAGATAACATTCGCTCTTTTATTTTCGGTATGATTGAGTCGATGCCCCGTTCTCGACCGGTTATTATTGCAACTTATCGAATGCTAGAGCACTATGCCATCACTTTTTGGAAGAATACTTGGAGCAATTCTACGCAGAATGGAATGCGAAAAAGTGATAATTAAAGAGACAAAAAAGCTGAGAATATGATTTCCCAGCTTTTTTGAATGCGATAGAAATAGCAACTAGACTATTTACGAAAGGCCTCAATAATGTAGGTGAAGCCAGTAACTAAAACTGAAAAGGCAATGACATAAACGACAAAGACACCTGTAGCCACTGGATTGAACAGAATCACTAGACCTAGTAAAAATTCAAGCAAGGCTACCCACGTGATATTGCTACCAATAATAGGGAAATTCAATCTTAGACGATTGCCTTTAAAGAAAGCAATAATGGCTTCTACAATTAACCAAATTCCTACAATGGTCGGAATGACGACCGGCAGGGTCACAAAGCCATAAGCAACGAGGTAAAGAGCTAAGAGAAGACTAACAAATCCTTGGAAAAGATAAACAGGTGAGCGAAGCTCTTTTGGTGCAGAGAAATAGCCTAAAATAGCTGCTATAGAAGAAACCAGTAAACCAAATGAAATCCACCAGCTGTAAGCAACAAGATTAGCTACTGGGTTTGTAAATAGGAAAAGTCCTAAAAGGACAAAAACAACTCCTGCAAGGAATAGCAGTAAACGATTAGAAAATTTCATTTCAATACCCCCTATATAGTATAGTTTGCTAATAAAACTATTATACTTATTTTTATAGAAAATGTCAATAAAATAAATAAACAATTTGGAAGTTTCAGTCTGACTTACAAAAAGAAAAGGAGTTTTCACTCCTTTTCACAGATTGAAGACAAAGTCCTTATAAAAGTGTCTTCTAAAGATTTTAACTTCAATTTGAAGCGAGGTTATCCTCGCTTTTTCTATTTATCAAACAATTCCTTATTTTCAATTAAGAGTTCTAGTGGAGATTTATCCCTTGCTTCAATAAAACCAGGTTCATATTGGTTATGAAGTGTTCTTTTCTGAGAAGTTGGATCAATATACAACTCATCTCCATCTTCTGTGTATAGTTGGTTGCCTCTTGTTAGGTAAAGTAAATCCTCTAAGTACTGTCCATCAGTTTCTAGAAAATCTTCGATGTATTTGACAGCTTTTAAAATCTCACTTACTTTATCAGAGTATTCATTAGATTCAAGAACACTCTTTTCTAATTCAATCTCTTTACTAGTTCCAAATAGTTGGGTTGGAGTTGCATTAAAATATTCTGCTATCTTATCCAAATTTGCAAAGGTAGGATAGCTTTTTTGTTTTTCGTAATCAGAGATGTCTGGAAAGATTGCTCATAAAAAAATGTGGGGCAAATGATGGGGCAAATCAGTTATAGACAAGCAAAAAAGCCTTATAAATCAAGGCTTTTTCCTGTTGATTTAGATGCCCCCTGCAGGGCTCGAACCTGCGACCCATAGATTAAGAGTCTACTGCTCTACCAACTGAGCTAAGGAGGCAAAAAAAAGCTGTATTGGTGCCGAAACTTCACGGTTTGTATTGAACCCGCGCAATTAAGCAGGTGGGCAACTTGCTCTAACTGAAGCTGCTTCCGCGTGATACGGCCTGCATGCTGTTAGAAGTCCTTTGTTTCCCTAATAATACAAAAAATAGTCGGTCAACACTTAAGTGTGAAGTCGTACACCACAGCGTTTCTATATGTATATGATACCATATTTCAAAAAAATTTCAAGGGAAAATCTCAATTTTTTGGAACCGATATCACCTTTTCTTGAGTTGATCAATCTTCTCTTTTGTCGCCCCTAGGGCTCGCTCGTATTTGCCATTTTCATTGGGAGTGAAATAAGAGACCCCCTTAAGCTTGTCTGGTAGGTAGTCCTGTTGGACCCAATTGCCAGGATAATTGTGAGGGTACTTGTAGTCTTGGGCATTTCCCAGTTCCTTGCTTCCAGCATAATGACCATCGCGGAGGTGGCGAGGGATAGGAAGATTGCCCGATTTCCGGAGATCAGACAAGGCCTTATCCATGGCGACGTAGGCCGAGTTGGACTTAGGCGAAAGTGCCAGGTCAATGACGATGTTGGCGATGAGGATGCGGGCTTCGGGGAAGCCGATGCGCTCCGCTGCCTGAAGGGCTGTCACCGTATGGATCTGTGCATCTGGATTGGCCAGGCCGATATCTTCGTAGGCAATGACCGTCAAGCGACGGGCTAAGCTAGGGAGATCGCCCGCTTCAATCAAGCGTGCGGCGTAGTGGAGACTAGCATCGACATCGGATCCGCGGATGGACTTTTGCAGAGCAGAGAGGACATCGTAGTGGCCGTCTCCATCCTTGTCCATGGTGATATAGCTGCGCTGGAGGCTGTTTTCCATGATGTCGAGACTGATGTGGCGAACGCCATCCTCCCCTTCCTTGGTAGAGAGAACAGCCAAATCGAGAGAATTATAGGCAGAACGCAGGTCTCCATTGGTCGAAGTGGCGATGAAATCCAAGGCTTCCTCATCGAGGGTAACAGGGAAGTCAAAGCCCCGCTCAGGGTCGCTCAGTGCCAACTGGATCGCCTCTTTGACCTGTTCATTGGTCAAGGGTTCCAGCTCAAAGATCTGCACCCTACTGCGAATGGCAGGCGTCACGGAAAAGAAAGGATTTTCGGTTGTAGCGCCGATCATGATGACCAGACCGCTCTCCAATAAAGGCAGGAGAAAATCTTGTTTGGTCTTGTCCAAGCGATGAATCTCGTCCAAGAGCAGGACTAGACCACCTGAAAACTTAGCTTCCTCTGCAATCTCTTGCAGGCGTTTTTTACTGTCGACAGTTGCATTGAAGGTCCGAAAGGCATACTTGGTCGTGCCTGCGATGGCAGAAGCAATACTGGTCTTGCCAATCCCTGGTGGGCCAAAGAGAATCATGGACGAGAGACGATTGGCCTCCACCATGCGGCGGATGATTTTCCCTGGGCCGACCAGGTGTTCTTGTCCGATGACCTGATCAATGGTTTTGGGGCGCATGCGCAGGGCGAGATTGTCCGGCATGAGGGTCTCCTTTCTAGCTTTGTCTCCTTTAAAAGAGGCAGTTTTTATGGTAAGATTGTAGTAACTATTGTATCATATTCCGCTCTAAGAGTGGGAAATTAGAAAGAGGACATGATGTCTAAATATGGATTTTTGGATGTTTTAGAAGAGGAAATGGAAAAGGTCTTTCCCTTTGACTTTGAGATCAATTGGGATAAGAAGAATCATGCGGTAGAAGTGGCTTTTCTCTTAGAAGTACAAAACACAGGAGGGGTTGCCTTGGTCGATGAGTCGGGGGAAGAGTCTGACGAGGATATCTTCTTTGAAGAAGCCGTCATCTTCTACAATCCAGCCAAGTCGCATGTGGAAGAAGATGCCTATTTAACAGCCCTTCCGTATGAGCCGAAAAAAGGCTTGTCTCGGGAGTTTCTAGCTTATTTTGCGACCTTCCTAAAGGATACAGCCGAGCTGGCCTTGGATGACCTCATGGATTTCTTAGCAGACGAAGAAGCAGAGAGCTTTGAGATCGTCTGGAACCAAGAAGTTTTTGAAGAAGGCAAAGTCGGCCTGGAAGAAAGCACCTTTTACCCTTATCCGAGATATTAGAAACGAGTGGGTGAGTTGATGAAAAAACTTGGGACCTACCTGGTTTACGGCCTGTCCTTTCTTCTCTTGATGGGGGCTTTTGCCTTGGGGACGATCGCCTTTACGGAGTTAGGTTTTCAACTGGTTTTTGTACCGGGGTATCTCTTCACTTTTTCTAGCATGTATCTCATTTTCATTCTCCATGAACTGGGGCATGCTTTTTGTGGCTATCTGACGGGCTATCGGCTCGTCGCTTTAGGCTTGGGAAGTTTTCTCCTGACTAAAAAAGCAGGGAAGTTTCGTCTTAGTCGCACGGCCGTTCTGAAAAATGTCGGCGCCCAGTATATTGGACTAAAAGAGGATGAAAGTGACCAACGAATGATCTTGATGCTCTCCGGTGGTTTGCTGGTTCATTTGACTTTACTTATCGTATCCATCCTTTTTGGAGTTCTGACACAGAGTTGGTATTTTGCAGGCACTTGGATTTGTCTCAATCTCTCCTTCATTTTGGCCAATGCTCTCCCCCTTGGGATTACAGATGGAGCTAAAATTTTAGAATTGATGCACCATCCTGAAAATGTACCCTATGCTTATCTAGGATTGCGCCATTCTGCTCAGACCCTGCTAGCACCAGAAGATTACGATCTAAAAGATTTTGTTAGACCTGTTCCTGAGGAGGCGCAAGGAGGCTTTGTGGAGGGTGTCTTAGCCCTTCAAGGAGAAGTCTTGATTCTAGAGGGCAATCGCGAGGCGGCTAAGGAGCAGTTTCAGGCTTTACTGGAGAGAGCAGATAATCCGATGATTCAAACGGCTGCTCAGTTATCCCTACTGCATATCGCCTTGCTGGAAGGAGATGATGATAAAGCAGAGGAGTACGCGACCATTCGACGAGTCAAGTCTTTTTTGTCGATGAAATTGACCAATATACAGGCGGTCCAAGCCTGGTATCAATTTACCGTCAAGAAGGATTTGGCCCAGACCCACAAGGCGATCAAGATTGCCAGACAGAAGATGGATGTGAGTCGCATGTTGCGGGATGAGAAAGCCTATTACCAGCAGTGGTTAGATGAGTTGGAACAAGCCATACAGGAAGAAGAGACCCAGGTGAACTGAGAAAAGGAAAGAGAGCTGTACGATGCTTCAGATATTTAAGCGGTTATTTAGTAAAAAATCCCAAAAATCTCAAGAGCGTGAGTCGATCCTTCCTCGAAATCGCTTTGCGGATCTTGATTTCGAGCGAATATTGAAGTCTGGAACTCGTCGACTTGTCGATGAGGAGGGGCGCTATGCAGAAGATGGTACAGTCACAGAACTTGAATTTCCTGAAGACTTTGCGGAATTTGAATTTCTAGTTGGTTTTAATACGGAGGAAGAAGAGCAGTTTCAGCAACTATTAGCTAGTTTGAATAGTTTTGACAATGCCATTCAGTCCCATTTGGAAAGTGAGATGCAACAACCTATCCCTCAGTATGCCAAGAATCTCGGTTATACTCAGAAGAGGTGGGAGAAAACCTTTTGCTTCCATCCTTGGATATTAAATTTTGATGAAAATCCTCCTAATCTTCGCTATGTTGCAGATTATGTAAATGATGAGTTTACGGTTTATTTTGCGAAAAGACATGGCAGATGGCTGGCGTACTGGGATGCAGAGTGCCAAAAAGTAATCGAAGAAAGCTAGCTCGTATTTTCCTAGAGAGTAATTGTTATCATAGAAAAGAGTAAATATCATGGAATTATTGGATAGCAGAATGGATTTCCAAGGTTGCAAGATTGCCTTGATTTGTGGGGATAAGGTCTTGACTATCTTACGTGATGACAAGGACGATATCCCTTGTCCCAACATGTGGGAGTTGCCAGGTGGTGGTCGTGAAGGAAACGAAAGCCCTTTCGAGTGCGCAGCGCGTGAAGTTTATGAGGAATTGGGAATTCATTTAGATGAAGACTGTCTGCTTTGGAGCAAGATTTATCCTAGCGTAATCTTTAAAGACAAGCAATCGGTCTTTATGGTTGGTCAGCTAAGACAAGAACAATTTGACAATATTACCTTTGGGAATGAAGGACAGGCCTATAAACTGATGCCTATTGAGGAATTTTTGAAGTCTAAACAGGCAGTGCCTCAGCTACAGGGGAGATTGAGGGATTATTTGGAGGAAGGTTTATGATAACACTTGTTCGAGCGGGAGCAGAGGATTTAGAAACTATTATTGCAATTCAGAGAGCTAGCTTTAAGGCTGTTTATGAAAAATACCATGATGAATATGACCCTTATCTCGAGGACCGCGAACGAATCAAATGGAAACTAGTCGAACGTCCCAATAGCTATTACTACTTTGTAAAAGAAGATGAAGAAAACATCGGATTTTTACGAGTTCAGACCAATGCCGAGTTAACGGAAGCTTGGTTGGGGACCGCAGCGATTCTGCCTCCGTATCAGGGAAAAGGGTATGGATCTGAAGGATTGCGCTTACTAGAAGAGGAATTTTCAACTGTTAGACAATGGGACTTGTGTACGGTGTTACAGGATGCAGGCATGGTTGCGTTCTACGAGAAGAATGGCTACCATCAAACCCATATCGAGCCTGAAAAAGAAGGCATGGATATGGTCTACATGAAAAAATTGATAGAGAAATAGAAAGGACGGTTCAGTTAAATTTTTAAACTGAACCCGCCCTAAACACGGTGCCAAAAAGATAAACTTCTCTTAGACACAAACGTCTTCAGAGAGTTTCCTATTTTGGCTTTGTGTTTTACGGGCTTGGTATCTTAATAATGGAAACATGGCAAGAGTTAAAAGTTACAGTGAAGCGTGAGGGAGAGGAGTTGGTCTCCAATCTCTTGATCGAGTTAGGCGCCCAAGGGGTCGCAATCGAAGACAGTATGGACTATGTGGGCAACGTCGATCGCTTTGGTGAGATTTTCCCTGAGGTCGAGCAACAAGAAGAAATTGTGGTGACAGCCTACTATCCTGAAACGGTTGATGTGGTAGCGGTTGAAGCGGACTTGCAGGCTCGCTTAGCAGAATTGACGGATTTTATGGACTTAGGAGAAGTCAAGATTGGTACTACTGCCTTGGCGGAGGAAGACTGGGCCGACAACTGGAAGAAATACTATGAACCAGCTCGCATCACTCATGACTTGACAATTGTGCCGTCATGGACGGACTATGAGGCGACTGCGGGAGAAAAGATTATCAAGTTAGATCCAGGTATGGCCTTTGGAACTGGGACCCACCCAACAACCAAGATGAGTCTTTTTGCCTTGGAGCAGGTTCTTCGTGGTGGCGAAACAGTGCTAGATGTGGGGACTGGTTCAGGAGTTCTTTCTATTGCTAGCTCACTTCTGGGTGCCAAGGAAATCTTTGCCTATGATCTAGATGATGTGGCAGTTCGCGTCGCTCAGGAGAATATTGAACTCAACCCTGGCATGGAAAATATCCATGTGGCGCCAGGCGATTTGCTCAAGGGGGTGGAGATTGAAACAGATGTCATCGTGGCCAATATCTTGGCGGATATCCTCATTCATCTGACAGATGATGCTTATCGCTTGGTCAAGGATGAAGGTTACCTGATCATGAGTGGCATTATCAGGGACAAGTGGGACATGGTCCGTGAGTCGGCGGAAGCAGCTGGATTTTTCCTTGAAACCCACATGATTCAAGGGGAATGGAATGCCTGCGTCTTCAAGAAGACCAAGGATGTCTCAGGTGTGATTGGAGGCTAGCATGCAGCAGTATTTTGTCAAAGGTCTTGCCACATCACCTGTCACCATCGAGGACAAGGAGACCAGCAAGCACATGTTTCAGGTTATGCGCCTGAAAGAAGATGATGAGGTCGCTTTAGTATTTGATGATGCCATTAAGCGTTTGGCGCGCGTGGTCAATGTGGAGGCGCGTCAGTTTGAGCTGGTTGAGGAATTGGATGACAATGTGGAACTACCTATTCAAGTGACCATCGCATCAGGCTTTCCCAAGGGGGATAAACTGGAGTTTATCACTCAAAAAGTAACAGAGCTCGGTGCTAGTCAAATTTGGGCCTTTCCTGCCGATTGGTCAGTTGCCAAGTGGGATGGCAAGAAATTGGGTAAAAAGGTTGAGAAACTAGAAAAAATCGCCCTTGGAGCAGCAGAGCAAAGCAAGCGGAATCTTGTTCCAAGCATTACCCTTTTTGAGAAAAAGGCAGACTTTCTAGCCCAACTCGACCAGTTTGACCGCATCGTGGTAGCCTATGAAGAGTCGGCCAAAGAAGGCGAAAGCGCTGCTCTTGTACAAGCTGTAAGTGGGCTTGAAAAAGGGAGCAAGGTTCTCTTTATCTTTGGTCCAGAAGGAGGTCTCTCACCTGCTGAAATTGAAAGTTTTGAAGCTAAAGGAGCAGTCCTTGCAGGCCTTGGCCCTCGGATTCTCCGTGCAGAAACCGCCCCACTCTATGCCCTTAGCGCAGTGAGTGTTGTCACAGAATTAATGAAAAACGCGTGAAGGTAGATCTTCACGCGTTTCTTCTATATCTTATTTTATTCAGAATTTATTCGTTTTCTTATTTTTTATATATTACAAATTAATGGATTTTTTATAAAAAATGGAGTATTTGTATAAAAAAGGAGCCTACGTTTGGGATTTCTGGCTGATAGTGCTGGAAAGCTCCTCAAATAGCATGAAAGTCAATCGGACTAGTTTTCATATAGAGCTAAAAGTGATAGAATAGAAGGCAAGAAAGTGGAGAAAACTAGATGCCGAAAGAAGAACCTTTAACAGGGGGCCAGGTTATTGCCCTTACCAAAAAATACTTGTCGGGAGAGGATGTTGCATTTGTAGAAAAAGCTCTCCTTTATGCGGTCGACTGCCATAGTGGGCAATTCCGTAAATCAGGTGAACCCTATATCATCCACCCTATTCAAGTTGCCGGCATTTTGGCAAAATTGAAGTTGGATGCTGTGACGGTTGCTTGTGGTTTTTTGCACGACGTTGTCGAGGATACAAACGCGACCCTAGATGATCTAGAGCGCGAATTTGGGCACGATGTGCGCGTGATTGTCGATGGGGTGACCAAGCTCGGGAAGGTCAAGTACAAGTCCCATGAAGAGCAGTTGGCGGAAAACCATCGCAAGATGCTCATGGCCATGTCTCAAGATATCCGTGTCATTTTGGTCAAGCTAGCAGACCGCTTGCACAACATGCGGACTCTGAAGCATTTGCGCAAGGATAAGCAAGAGCGCATTTCGCGTGAGACCATGGAAATCTATGCGCCACTAGCCCACCGTCTCGGGATTTCCAGCGTCAAGTGGGAGCTTGAGGATTTGTCTTTCCGTTATTTGAATGAGACAGAATTCTACAAGATTTCTCATATGATGAAGGAAAAACGTCGCGAGCGAGAAGAGTTGGTAGAAGAGGTTGTCCACAAGATTGAGACCTATGCTGGGGAACGCCATCTGCATGGAAAAATTTATGGTCGACCAAAGCATATCTATTCGATCTATCGCAAAATGCAGGATAAAAAGAAACGCTTTGATGAAATCTATGACTTGATTGCCATCCGCTGTATTTTGGATACTCCAAGTGATGTTTATGCCATGTTAGGCTACATCCATGAGCTCTGGAAGCCAATGCCGGGGCGCTTTAAGGACTATATTGCCAACCGGAAGGCCAATGGCTACCAGTCCATCCATACGACTGTATACGGTCCTAAAGGGCCAATTGAGTTCCAGATCCGAACCAAGGAAATGCATGAAGTCGCTGAGTACGGGGTTGCGGCTCACTGGGCCTATAAAAAAGGCATCAAAGGTCAAGTCAACAGTAAGGAATCTGCTATTGGGATGAACTGGATCAAGGAGATGATGGA
>SKEQ01001415.1_pt1 | contig 9842 bp, 9 predicted proteins | sample 4826751 | NCBI WGS metagenome assembly SKEQ01 (sample SAMN11008805, study PRJNA524170) | human gut metagenome | biome: Human fecal sample; material: Feces; isolation source: fecal sample from pouch patient p44 | host: Homo sapiens | place: Israel: Tel-Aviv | collected 2013-07-11 | reverse complement strand
AAATCTGCGTGAAAACAGCAGAAAAGAATGGATTTTACCAAGATTTAACATAGCAAAAGGGTGATTTCGTGTACAATAGAAAAAAGAGAAAAACAGAAAAAAATTTTTTTATAGTCAAAAAAATGTAGAATTTCTACAGGGAGGAAAGAACGTGTACCAAAAAGAATCCATGAGTTTTTTAATAGAAGCAAACTATGCGTCCCTGCGGGCATCAGAGAAGAAGGCTGCAGATTATATATTGGAAAATCCGGAGGCGGCAGCAGGAATGGGCTTGTCCTGCCTGGCTCAAAAGGCAGGGGTTAGTCAGCCTACAGTAGTGCGCTTTGCAAAGGCATTGGGGTTTAAAGGGTATAAGGAATTTCAGCACTGTCTGCTGGCACAAAGCCCGGCAGGCAGAGGGAGTACGATTCCTCATGCCATGTACGGATATGAGGTGGCAAGGGAAGAGGAAAGGAGAAATATCCCGGCCGGAATTACAGCTGCCGTAATCGCCATGTTGGAGGAAAATCTGAAATCTTTGTCCGCAGACGCTTATGAAAAAGCAGTGGATAGTCTGCTTCAGGCAGAAAAAATCGAGGTGTACGGTGTGGAAAACTCTCATACAGTATGCAGTGATTTGTGTACCAAGCTGACATATCTGGGATTGAACTGCAGGTGTTTCACAGATACTTATCTGCAGCGTATCAGTGCAGAAAATTTAAAACCTACAGACGCAGCGGTGGGGATTTCTTACAGCGGCAGTTCCAGAGATACCGTAGATACGTTAAAAGCAGCAAAAAAGCAGGGGGCAGTTACCATTGCCCTGACCAATTTCCGGGACTCTCCTTTAAGCAAATATGCAGACTATGTGCTTTGCTCCAGTCAGAAGCAGTTTTTTTACGGAGACGCCATTTTTTCCAGGACGACACAGCTGGCTGTGGTGGATATGTTGTATATGGGAATTCTGGTCTGTGATTATACAAGATTCGCAGGACTTCTGGATAAAAACAGTAAGAAGATAAGTGATCGGGCCTACAGATAAATAAGACGGAAAAATTTTGTAGAATTTCTACAGAGTTTTTCCGTTTTTTCTGTCCTGATTTTATCTTTTCTTTACAAAACTTTGACTTTTTCTTGATAGTTTTTGTCAGAACAACATGTTTATAATGGCGGTGAGTTTTAAAACAGAGCGCAGACAGTCGCGGAAAGGAAAAAAGTAGTATGTTAGAATTAGTGAACATTAAGAAATCTTACGATGGTGTGACAATTTTAAATGATATGAATCTGAGTATTGAAAAAGGAGAAATTGTTTCTATTTTGGGACCTTCCGGCTGCGGAAAAACCACTCTTTTAAATATGATTCTGGGAATTACGGAACCGGACAGTGGAACAATGCTCTTTCAGGGAGAAGACATTACCAGAGTACCTATGGAAAAAAGAGGATTTAACATTGTCTTTCAGGATTATGCCCTTTTTCCAAATCTGAATGTGTACAGGAACATTACTTATGGGCTGCGGAATAAGCCGGATATTTCCACCAGACAGGAAGTGGAGGAACTTATTGACCTGCTGGGGTTAAGAGAACATCTGACAAAGAAAATCGAGCAGCTTTCCGGCGGTCAGAAGCAGAGAGTGGCACTGGCCAGAACCATGTTATGAAACCGAAAATTCTGCTTTTAGACGAGCCTTTAAGTGCACTGGACGGTGTGATTAAAGAATCCATTAAAGAACGGATTAAGAAAATTGCAAGAGAGTATCAGCTGACTACCATTATTGTTACGCATGACCCGGAGGAAGCACTGACAATTTCCGATAAAGTGCTGATTTTAAACAAGGGAGGAATTGCCCAGTTCGGAACGCCGGATGAGATTGTACACAATCCAAAAGACGATTTTATCCGACAGTTTATTCTCAATCAGCTGGAAATCAAGAGAAACAACATTTACAGTCTGTTCGGATACCGGGAACTTTCCTCCGATAAGACCAGCGTAGCATGTTAGGTCAGGGGAAAGACAGAGATGAAGAAAACAAAAGACCGAGAGATTAAACTGATATTTGCAGCGGTAATACTGCTTTTCGGGGCCTTCCTGGTGCTTCCCGTTTTCCGGCTTCTGGGAAAATCTTTTCTGGGAGATTCCGGAGTTACCACTGCCTTTTACAGAGAAGTATTTGGCTCAAAGGGATTTCTGACAGCCCTGGGGAACAGTTTTCTGGTGGCCTCTCTGGCAGCTCTTTGTACCACGGCCATTGCTTTTTTGCTGGCCTATACCATTCACTATACCAATGTGCCAAAAAAGCTGAAAAAGTTTCTCCGTGCAGCAGCGGTACTTCCTATGCTGCTGCCCACCATTACTTATGGTTTTGCGATTTTGTATTCCTTTGGAAAAGAAGGGCTTTTGACAAAAATTTTTGGAAAACAGCTTTTCCAGATTTACGGCATGAATGGTCTTCTTCTGGGGTATGTGATTTACACTCTGCCTGTGTCCTTTATGCTGCTGTATAATGCCATGTCCTATATTGACAAGAAATATATGGTAGTTTCCAGAGTTATGGGGGATAATGCCCTGTCTACATTCTGGATAACCATTATCCGGCCTCTGTTGGGAACGCTGGCAGCCTCTTTTGTACAGTCTTTTTTCTTAAGCTTTACGGATTTTGGTATTCCTGCGGCTGTAGGAGGGGAATTTGAGGTGCTGGCCGGCGTACTTTATGACCGGATGTTGGGAAGTGTACCCAATTTTCATAACGGCGCAGTGGTTGCAGTGGTAATGCTCATTCCTTCTGTTGTCAGCATTGCCCTTCTTCATTACCTGGAGAAATATAATGTGCGCTACAACAAGATTTCCAATATTGAAATCCGGAAAAACAGGGGCAGAGATATCGTTTGCACAGGTCTGGGCAGTTTTATCTGTCTGGGGGTTTTGATGATTTTCCTCGTTATTTTTGTAGTGCCTTTTGTAAAGCAGTGGCCTTATGAATTGGGATTTACTCTGGAGAATGTAAAAAATGTGTTTGGAGATTCTGAACTTTTGAACGTGTATCTGAATTCTCTTTACACCGCTTTTTTTACCGCAGTGTTTGGAACGCTGACTGCATATGGAAGTGCTCTGGTGACAGCCAGAAGCAAGGTGTCCAGGGCGCTGAAAAATGTCATTGAGGGAATTGCGCTGGTGACGAATACCATTCCGGGAATGGTGCTTGGTCTTGCCTTTCTCTTTGCCTTTTCGGGAACCGGACTGCAGAGCACTTTTGCGATTCTGGTACTGTGCAATGTGATTCACTTTTTTTCAACTCCGTATCTTATGATGAAGGAATCCCTGGCAAAGATGAATGCCTCCTGGGAAACTACTGCCATGCTTATGGGAGACAACTGGCTGAAAACCATTGTGCGGATTGTGACGCCCAATGCTCTTTCCACCATTATTGAGGTGTTCAGCTATTATTTTATCAATGCAATGGTAACCATCAGTGCTGTGATTTTCCTGGCAGGGGCCAGAACCATGGTGATTACCACGAAAATCAAGCAGCTGCAGTATTATAACAAATACAATGAAATTTTTGTATTGTCCATATTGCTGCTGGCTACCAATCTGGTGTGCAAGTTTATATTCCAACATCTGGCCAGACGGGAGCGGAAGACGGATAAAGCAGGGGTCCGCATTGCCAGAAGAGCGGCAGCAGCAGGACTGGCCCTGGTGCTGGTATTTTCCGGAGTATCTTTGGTAAGCGGGGGCAGAAACAGCGACCTGGTTGTGATTTATTCCAATGCGGATGATGAGGCCATTACGGCTATGAAAAATACCCTGGACGAAAACGGATATCAGGGAAAATACATTCTGCAGTCTTTTGGTACTTCCGAACTGGGAGGAAAACTGCTGGCAGAAGGAGAAAATATGGAAGCAGATATGATTACCATGAGTACCTTTTACATTGACAGCGCCCAGGAACAGCACCCTATGTTTTCTGACCTGGATTTTGGGAAACAGACATTGTCGGACGTTTCTGCCTGGTGTCAGCCCATTACCGCCCAGGAGGGCGCTATTCTTATCAATACCCGGGTGCTGCAGGAGGCAGGTCTTCCCATGCCAAACTCTCTGAAAGATTTAGCAGACCCTGTGTACCGGGATATGATTTCTGTAACCGATTTATCCTCCTCTTCTACGGCCTGGCTTATGGTACAGGCTTTGGTAGATGCCTATGGAGAAGACGGCGCCGAAGAAGTGCTGACAAAAATTTACGAAAATGCAGGACCGCACATAGAAGATTCCGGTTCCGGCCCCCTTAAGAAAGTCCGGGCAGGAGAAGTGGCGGTGGGATTTGGCCTGCGTCATCAGGCTGTGGCAGACAAGGAAGAAGGGCTGCCGGTGGACTATGTAGACCCGCAAGAGGGAAACTTTTCTCTCACGGAATCGGTGGCTGTTTTGGACAGAGAAACACCGAGAAAGAAACTGGCTATGGAAATGGCACAGTGCATAATCGAAAAAGGCAGAACTAAACTGCAGAAAACCTATCCCCTTGCCGTATATGAGGGAGAAGTTGAGGACGCCGCAAATCAATCGGCCTACCCGAAAGTATTTCCGGAGCCATTGATTGTGGACCTGTTGGAACAACATCAGAAATTATCAGAAAGATGTAAATAAAAAAGGATATAGAAAGAGATAAAAGGAGAAAAAGAATCATGAAAAATTATAAATTATTAACACCGGGACCGCTGACCACCACAGAAACTGTGAGAAAAGAAATGATGTTTGACCATTGTACCTGGGATGATGATTATAAAGCCATTACCCTGAAAATCAGAAGACAGCTTCTGGAGCTGGCTCATGTGACAGATGAGGACTACACCGTGGTATTGATGCAGGGAAGCGGAACTTTTGGTGTGGAGTCTGTGCTTACCAGTGTTATGGGTGAGCAGGAGAAACTGCTGATTGTGGCAAATGGCGCCTATGGAGAGCGTATGGAAGATATCGCTGAGCATGCTCAGATTTCCTATGTGATGTACCGCGAGGTATATAATAAGATTCCAAGCGCTGCAAAAATAGCGGAAATTCTGGAAAAAGACCCGGATATTACCCATGTTTCCATGGTACACAGTGAAACGACCTCCGGGATTCTGAACGATATTGAAGCAGTGGGAAAGGTTGTGAAAGAAAAGGGACGTACGTTTATTGTAGATGCCATGAGCAGTTTTGGCGGTGTGGATATTCCGGTTCAAGACTGGGGCATTGATTTTCTGGTGAGCAGCGCCAACAAGTGTATTCAGGGCGTACCGGGATTCTCCTTTATTATTGCCCGCAAGCAGAAGTTGATAGAAAGTGAGGGCAAAGCCAGAAGTCTTTCTCTGGATTTGTATGATCAGTGGAAAACTATGAATAAGGATGGAAAGTGGAGATTTACCTCCCCTACCCATGTGGTGCTGGCTTTCTCAAAAGCCTTAGATGAAATTCTGGAAGAGGGTGGAATCGCAGCCAGAAGCAAACGGTATTCTGACAACAACCGGCTGCTGATTCAGCGCATGAAAGAAATGGGCATGGAAACTTATATTGAAGACGAACATCAGGGACCGATTATTACTACTTTTTTGTATCCGAAGAATCACGCTTTTGCTTTTCAGGAGATGTACGAGTACATCAAAGAGAGAGGTTATGCTATTTATCCGGGAAAGGTCACAGAGGCAGATACTTTCCGTATTGGAAATATCGGGGAAATTTACGAAGAGGATATTGAAAAAGTATGCAGCATTATGAAAGACTTTCTGGAGGGCAGATAAAATGGGAAAAATAGAAGCGGTAATTTTTGACTGGGCAGGAACTACGGTAGACTTTGGATGTTTTGCACCGGTGCAGGCTTTTGTGGAAGTCTTTAAACACTTCGGTATTGAACCGACTATGGAGGAAGTGCGGAAACCCATGGGAATGCTGAAAAGAGATCACATTAAAACCATGCTTTCCATGGAACGAATTCACAGGCTTTGGTTGGAAAAATACGGGCATGAAGTGACAGAAGAAGACATTGACAGCCTTTATGGACTTTTTGAGGAAAAACTTCTGGGGATTCTGGACCAATTTGCAGAACCCAAGCCATATGTGCTGGAAACGGTGAAAAAACTTCGGGAAATGGGACTGAAAATCGGTTCGATCACCGGATACACGGATAAGATGATGGAAATTGTCACAAGAGAAGCGAAAAATGCGGGATATGAACCGGATGCCTGGTTCAGCCCGGACTCTGTGGGGCATGCGGGACGTCCATATCCCTTTATGATATTTAAAAATATGGAAGTGTTAAAGTGCAGTTCTGCGGCAGGTGTCGTGAAGGTGGGAGATACGGTATCCGATATCAAAGAGGGAAAACATGCCGGCGTGCTTTCTGTAGGTGTTCTGGAAGGCAGTTCAGAGATGGGTCTGACAGAAGAAGAATACGAAAAACTTTCCAAAGAAGAGAAGATTATGCAGTGTGCGAAAGTGGAAAGAATCTATCGGGAGGCCGGGGCAGATTATGTGATTCGCAATCTGGCAGAACTGCCGGAATTGATTACGCGTCTGTCATAAGAGTCGTTGAAAGAATATTTGACAGAAAAGTTCTTTTTCCTGTTTTTCTTTTTGTGCATTTTGTGGTAAAATAAAGAAAATTTACAGTGAGAAGCCAAGGAGGAAGAACTATGGCATTTTATTATGAAGAACCGTCAAGAACCTTTAGCGAGTATCTTCTGGTACCGGGATACTCTTCATCAGCCTGCATTCCGTCAAAGGTAAGCCTGAAAACACCTCTGGTAAAGTTTAAAAAAGGGGAAGAACCGGCATTGTCCGTTAACATTCCTATGGTATCTGCCATTATGCAGTCTGTTTCGGATGATAATCTGGCTATTGCATTGGCCCAGGAGGGCGGTATGTCCTTTATCTATGGTTCCCAGCCCATAGAAAAGCAGGCAGAGATGATTCGGAAAGTGAAACGCTACCGGGCCGGTTTTGTGGTGAGTGACTCCAATGTATCTCCGGAAATGACGCTGCAGAACGTGTTGGATATTACAGAGAAAACCGGACATTCTACTGTAGCGGTTACAGAAAACGGTCAGGCAAACGGAAAGCTGCTGGGGATTGTAACGAATAAGGACTACCGTATCAGCAGAATGTCGCCGGATACAAAAGTGTCAGAATTTATGACAAAGCTGGAAAGTCTGGTATATGCAGGAGAGGAGACCACCTTAAAAGCGGCCAATGACATAATCTGGGAGCATAAAATTAACTGTCTGCCTCTGGTAAATAAAAATCAGGAACTGGTGTATCTGGTATTCCGAAAAGATTATGATACCCACAAGAAAAACGAGAATGAATTGATTGACAGTTCCAAGCGGTACATGGTGGGTGCGGGAATTAACACCAGGGATTACCGGGAACGGGTTCCGGCGCTTTTGGAAGCCGGGGCAGATGCGCTGTGTATTGACAGTTCCGAAGGCTTTTCGGAGTGGCAGAAGCTGACCATAGACTATATCCGGGAAAACTACGGAGATACAGTAAAAGTAGGTGCCGGAAATGTCGTAGACGGAGAAGGTTTCCGTTTTCTGGCAGAGGCCGGAGCAGATTTTGTAAAGGTAGGTATCGGCGGCGGCGCTATCTGTATTACCCGTGAGCAGAAGGGAATCGGAAGAGGACAGGCTACCGCCCTCATTGATGTAGCCAAAGCCAGGGATGCATATTATAAGGAGACGGGAATCTATGTGCCGATTTGCTCGGACGGCGGTATTGTCCATGATTACCACATTACCCTTGCACTGGCTATGGGGGCGGATTTCATTATGCTGGGAAGATATTTTGCCAGATTTGATGAAAGTCCTACGAAAAAGGTGAACATTAACGGAAGCTATATGAAAGAGTACTGGGGTGAGGGAAGTGCAAGAGCCAGAAACTGGCAGCGGTATGATATGGGAGGAGATAAGAAGCTGTCCTTTGAGGAAGGGGTGGATTCGCTGGTGCCCTATGCGGGAAGTTTGAAGGACAATGTGGGGCTGACGCTCAGCAAAGTGCGCTCTACCATGTGCAACTGCGGGGCGCTGACCATACCGGAATTGCAGGAAAAGGCAAAAATCACACTGGTTTCCGCTACCAGTATTGTAGAAGGCGGGGCGCATGATGTACTTTTGCGGGATAAGAGATAGGGACTGAAGATGAGAAAACCACCTTGCTGGGTGAATGCAGGGTGGTTTTGTTGAACTGTCTAAATAGGCAGAGCAGTGCGGCAGGGTAAGGAATTTGCCTTATCCTAAAGCGGTATACAGCATAAGCCCTGCCAGCGCAATTCCTGCAATTCCATATATCATGTTTATCACCATGCAAATCTGCATATATACGGTTCTTACTTTTCCTTTTGTATACCCTACAAGAGAAAATACAGCCCCGCCTATCATAAGAACAAGGTAAACGGAAATACATGTTCTTTTCATAGGTCTTATCTCCTTTCATATCTGCCGAAGGTTATACAGGAAACGGCGAGAAAAACAAGTGTCATACCGATGGATACAGGAATCCAGGGGATGGGGTCCATAACAAAGCTGCGGAAACTGTTTTCCATAGTACCACGGAGTATCATCAGGGTATAGATGGGATAAGATACCGGATAAGCAAACCAGACTTTGGTGTTGATGAGCAGCATGGAAGGCACAATGGAGGCCAGTCCTGCACCAATAGAAAACACCGGGGTATGGATACATACCGCAAGCATCCAGTAAAGGGCAGCCATGGGAATGGCAGAAAGGTACAAAAGACAGCTTTCTTTCAGTACCAGAGATACCGGCAGAACCATGGAATAATTCTGCATATGGGAAACAATCATGGCTGTGGGAAAATAGGCAGCCCCCATGAGCAGAAGCTGAAAAGCAGCCAGAAGCAGCAGGATGGTAAACTTAGCCAGACAGAAAAGCTGCGGGTTTACCGGAAGAGACAGCATTTTTTGAAGTCCTTTGTTGGTGCGCTCAGACTGGGTAAGCAGTACGGTGCAGACGACAAGGGAAGCCGGGAACATAAACCAGGTAAAGCCCAGGTAGCTTTGGATGAAGAAGTTGTTTTCCGGGGAAATTCCGGTTGCTTCAAAGTTTATATCTGCGTTTAAGAAGCTGGGTATCCATAAAAGGATAACAGGCGCCAGGAGAATCCAGAAAATATGAGAACGGCGCAGTTTGGTTAGTTCTGTTTTAACAAGCTGAATATAAGTCATGATAATTTCCTCCGAAGTTTTTGCAATAAAATTTCTACGAACATCAGTACCAAAATTTCTGCCAGACAGATACACAGGGAAAGAAGCAGCGTTTCTTTGTCCTGTATATCAAAGAAACGCCAAAAGGGCAGGACAAAGGGAAAATACCCGAGGATGGCGGTATCTGTGGGAATCATGGTGGATACAAAGATACAGATAACACCCACACCCAGTGTGACCCACATATTCTCAAAAGAAAGAGCAATCAGCATCATCAGGAGAGCAGCAGGCACCAGCAGGAAAAAAGCATAGCCTGTATGCTGCGCCAGATGAAGAGGTAGCATTTCTTCGCTGGGAAACCAGTGTACGGCGCAAAATCCCAGACAGCAGCTTTCCAGTAGGACAGCAGCGGCCAGCCCCAAAAGGAGCAGCAGGGTTTTGTGAAAAAACAGCAGATCCTGGCTTACTGGCAGGGTGTTCATTTTTTTAATGCCGCTGCCGGAAAATTCTGTGTGGTAAAGAATACAGGCGCCAAGCACCGTCAACAGCAGATTCACCATGGAAAGCATCTGTCCGTTGGCATTTAGGAGAATTTCCGTGGCAGGCAGCTCCTGCTGCACAAAGAGTTCTGGCCGGAGAGCCGTATTTGCCAGGGGAAAGGCGCAGGCAAACAG
>SKEQ01001411.1_pt1 | contig 9852 bp, 9 predicted proteins | sample 4826751 | NCBI WGS metagenome assembly SKEQ01 (sample SAMN11008805, study PRJNA524170) | human gut metagenome | biome: Human fecal sample; material: Feces; isolation source: fecal sample from pouch patient p44 | host: Homo sapiens | place: Israel: Tel-Aviv | collected 2013-07-11 | reverse complement strand
ATTCTGCGGGCTCCCCTAACCGGCGATTACGTCTGGCGGCAGAGCCGCAGACTGGAAGACGGGAAGTTTCGGCCCTTACGGATGCCCGGAAAACCTTAGCGTACGATTTTTTCCGAATTCTGCGGGCTCCCCTTTTATGACAACCCGGCGCGGTACGACCGGCGATATGGTGCAGAGACACCTCATTAGATATTACTCCATGCATATAGCAGGCAATGCAGGGGAGAGCGCCAAGAGCATTGGCGATGCGCCGTTCCTCCGCCGTTGGTGTTCTCCCCTTCAAGCCACGAGATTTTATTTTTACCGCGCTTTTCCGCGTTTTGCTGGCTGATGGGCGCTCTTTCTGTTTAGCGATACGGCGGTCGAGAGTATCCCGCATTTTCTGATATTGAGATTCTCGCCAGACCGGATCAGCCAACTTCTCCCGTTGCCGAGCGATCGCTCGTTCTCTGGCTGCCTTCTGCCACTTGCGGCACTGTTCAATTTTTTGTTCGATTGTTTTCATATGGCAAAAAAAAGGCGGCCTAATGGCCGCCAATGATGTCAAGGAGTGAAGTAATGGCAACGTCTTCGTAGTTGACAAAAACTGTGGCTCAATTATAGCAATCAATTAGAGCAATGATAGATATTTTGTTAATCGCGAATCACATTTTTTCACTTCAGTACCTGTGTGCTATACTCCTTCTTGATTGATTGGATGCGGAATACAAACCCGCTCTTTTGTGCAGCCTGGCTCCTTGCCAGGCTTTTTTATTTCATCATGGAAGCTGTTAACGCTTTGGACCTTGCTGAACTGATTGAGAGGGCTTTGTCAACGTGCCCCAAAAATTCGCCAAACTCAGACATCACTTTGGCAAAACCGCGCCGTGCTTCTTCCTCGGTGGCATTCATCACGAAATGTTCAGCACCACGCATACTTTTGACAGGGAACGCAACGGATATTGAGTCAATATCAGGCATTCTATCGCTCAGCTTTACAGTGACAATGACGGCTGGCGACTGAATATTAGTGCTTACAGACAGCACTACATATTTTCCGTCGATGTTGAAATCCTTTCTCATATGTCACCATAAATATCAAAGAATTAGAGCAATTATTTACGCGTTAATGGCTACTCGCCATCTTCCAGCAGGCGCACCATTGCCCCTGTTTCACTATCCAGGTTACGGATATAGTTCATGACAATATTTACGTTGGTCCAGCCACCAGCTTGCATGATCTCCGGTATTGAAACTCCGGCACGGGCCATATCTCGCGCGGCTCCGACACGGGCACTGTGTCCAGACCAGGCCAGGTACCTCTGGCCAGAGTCATCCTTAGCCCCGTAAATCAATCGGTGAGTTGCTTCAAAAATCCCTTCCAGGGCGCGAGTTGATAGCTGGCTGGTGGCAGATGGCGCGGCAACACCATTTTTTCTGACACGGCAAAACAAGAAGTTATTCGGATCATCAGCCACACCAGAGACAGAAATCCATCGCTCAACCAGTTTAGTTACCCCCAGACTAAGTGCCTTCTCTACACCAGCGGTGCTAACCAGCGTTTTCGTTCTGCCAATATGGATTAACATTCTCCCACCGTCAGTACGTGAGATATCTTTAACTCTGATCCTAGAAATTTCGGCTATACGTAACAGGGTGTTATAAGCAATCCCCAGAAATGCCAGATTACGTATATCCTGGCAGCGATCGCTATTTTCCAGGAGTGAACGAACCTGGTCGAAATCAGTGCGTTCGAACGCCAGCGCCTGTTTTGCACGCTCACCGGCATCAACGTTTTCTTTTCGGATCCGTCGCATGACCAGTGAAACAGCATTGCTGTCACTTGGTCGTGGCAGCCCGGACCGACGATGAAGCATATTTAGCTGGCCCAAATGTTGCTGGATAGTTTTCACTGCCAGACCGCGCGCCTGAAGATATAGAAGATAATCGCGAACATCTTCAGGTTCTGCGGGAAACCACTTCCGGTTATTCAACTTGCACCATGCCGCCCACGACCGGCAAACGGACAGAAGCATTTTCCAGGTATGCTCAGAAAACGCCTGGCGATCCCTGAACATGTCCATCAGGTTCTTGCGAACCTCATCACTCGTTGCATCGACCGGTAATGCAGGCAAATTTTGGTGTACGGTCAGTAAATTAGACATTTAACACTCAGATAATGGTTTTAAGTAAAGTGTACAGGATCGGCTCTGCCTTTACCTGTTTATGGTTCTCGTCATAGAAACGCCAGCGACCGCGCGTGCGTTCTATTTTCTCTTCACCGCGCGATAATGACAGTTGGCAACTATCACGATCAAACCCTTTTGCCCGCCAGTAACCACGGTTTTTCTCAAGCTCAAGATGAGTGGACACTTTAGCAGCTGAATATCCCATTTTTCACTTCTGATTGATTGGTGGTGCTAAGTGCGCTACGCGAAATCTGGAGCACTAACACTGCCAACATTTCGCAGATTTTACATAGCGCAACCTTGATCAAATGATCACTATTTGACCTGATAAGGTATTGAACTGTATGGATTTACAGGTAAATTGATCATATTCAATAACCCTTAAGATAACTTCGTATAATGTATGCTATACGAAGTTATTAGGTCTGAAGAGGAGTTTACGTCCAGCTGCGCATAAAATTCAATAATTATTAGAGCAATAAATTTTGAGAGAAAAATCCCACTCCACCAGCCAAAAACTGGATTGTTTTTCATAGTTGTTTGACAATTGCTCTAATAAATTATAGTTTTGCCGCCGTTACGTAATACGACTTTGGATTCACTATTTAATGTGTCTTCAGCGTTGTAGAGCGGCTCAGAAGGAAATGAGCAAACAGGGAAACCTTATACAACGGCATTACAGCTATGGAAGGTGCGAATAAGCAGGTCATTTCTTCCCAAGTTGACTCGCTGATTAAAATTTCGCGGATCTGGGCCGATTTTTTTCCCGCAAACACATCGAATCAGCCTATTTAGGCTATTTTTTCCACCATTTCTGGCGTTATTTCCGGTTTTTACTGAGATCTCTCCCACTGACGTATCATTTGGTCCACCCGAAACAGGTTGGCCAGGGTGAATAACATCGCCAGTTGGTTATCGTTTTTCAGCAGCCCCTTGTATCTGGCTTTCACGAAGCCGAACTGCCGCTTGATGATGCGAAACGGGTGCTCTACCTTGGCACGGATGCTGGCTTTCATGTATTCGATGTTGATGGCCGTTTTGTTCTTGCGCGGATGCTGCTTCAAGGTTTTTACCTTGCCGGGACGCTCGGCGATCAGCCAGTCCACATCCACCTCGGCCAGCTCCTCGCGCTGTGGCGCTCCTTGGTAGCCGGCATCGGCTGAGACAAATTGCTCCTCTCCATGAAGCAGATTACCCAGCTGATTGAGGTCATGCTCGTTGGCCGCGGTGGTGACCAGGCTGTGGGTCAGGCCACTCTTGGCATCGACACCAATGTGGGCCTTCATGCCAAAGTGCCACTGATTGCCTTTCTTGGTCTGATGCATCTCCGGATCGCGTTGCTGCTCTTTGTTCTTGGTAGAGCTGGGTGCCTCAATGATGGTGGCATCCACCAAAGTGCCTTGGGTCATCATGACGCCTGCTTCGGCCAGCCAGCGATTGATGGTCTTGAACAATTGACGGGCCAGTTGATGCTGCTCGAGCAGGTGGCGGAAATTCATGATAGTGGTGCGATCCGGCAGGGCGCTATCCAGGGATAATCGGGCAAACAGGCGCATGGAGGCGATTTCGTACAGGGCATCTTCCATGGCACCGTCGCTCAGGTTGTACCAATGCTGCATGCAGTGAATACGCAGCATGGTCTCCAGCGGATAGGGCAGTCGGCCATTGCCCGCCTTGGGATAAAACGGCTCGATGACAGCGGTCATATTCTGCCATGGCAGAATCTGCTCCATGCGGGAGAGGAAAATCTCTTTTCGGGTCTGACGGCGCTTAGTGCTGAATTCACTATCGGCGAAGGTGAGTTGATGGCTCATGATGTCCCTCTGGGATGCGCTCCGGATGAATATGATGATCTCATATCAGGAACTTGTTCGCACCTTCCTTAAGTAATTTATTCCCGTCCTCCCACATAAGAAATAATATAAGGCCTTCAACGGAAAAAGATTGAAAATAAGAAAATAAAAATGCCAGCAAGGATTATTGCTTTTATCATCAGCTATTTACTAAAATTTTTCAATCTGTCATGCCGATTTAACAACAACAATACGCCACACTCAAAAAGAGGGGCCACATGACAATATGTTACTTGAGTTAATTATTATCGTAATTATTGTGATGTTTTTTGCTAAAAAAAGCAGATGATTTTCATTATTGTCGCAGGATAATTGTGCGCATATTTTCCATGCGGATAAGAATACTTATTCATGGAAATAATAATTTCCAGGTCATCAAGTGAAATCTGTTAACGCAAAGAGTGTTCCACCCTGCCCCTCACACCATCTCAAGTTTTACCGCGTCATAACCACACTGAACCAAACATTCACCGCAACCATTACATATTGCAGCATCGATTACAGGCATTCCGCTTTCGTTGATTGAGCATGCCTGAAGTGGGCATAGATCGACACACTGTTTGCAACTGCGCACCGGATTAACACAATTTGCTTTAAAAACGGGACGCAATCCGGTGTCGAAACGAGCCTGCGGACGTAATGCCTCAGTGGAACATGCAGCGATACATAAGCCGCAGCCGTCACAACTGGCAAATTCAATCACCAATTGCGGATAGCCATCTTCATGCCGGTTGAGAATGCCCATGGGACAGGCATTAATACACAAATCACACTGCGTGCACTGCACACGAAACTGCGCATCAGGTAACGCGCCGGGAGGTAAGGAGTGCACAGGTAATATCGGTGTTGTTACCGGGCGTGCCGCGCTGACAAAGGCCCGAAATAGCCCACGTCGGCTAACATACCGATGAGACATTAACTCCTGATAATAATTTTCTGACTTACTCATCCAAGAAAGAGCCGTTTGGTTGGAGGATTTAGTGCCTGTTGCTGCTGATAATCCTGCAGAAACAGTGTCGCAATCTGCGCCAACTTCGCGTAAAACGCACTGACAGGGTTGCGCTGTAATAACTCCAGATAACGATATCCCCACGGCAGCAAATGCGTTTCCAGCAATTGATTCGCTGCGCGTTCTTTCCCCTCTGCCAGCAAGGCGCTACAGGCAAGCAGCATCAGGCCAAACTGATCTTCCGGTTCATTTATACAGGAATCAAACGTCATTCCCTGATCACGAAGGAACTTCCGGTACTCGGCAGTGCTGTCACCCATCAACAGATTATCTTTTTCGAGATATACCGAACCCCAGGGTGGTGCTGGCATTTCACCCTGTCCTTCAAAAAGAACAGAAAATTGCCAGAGATGCAGCTCCTCATCCGGGATTGACCAGTCAGAGCATAATTCAGCCACCTGGCGGGGATCGCGCCAGGGGTATATCTCATCCAATGTCGGCAGACAGTCAAACAGTGCCCGAACTTCAGGACGCGTGGGAGAATAGTAAAACAGGGCACCAAGAATACGCACCAGTACGGCTGGGGAAGGCATGATTAAACACTCCTGAAAGCAGAGGTGGCCGGGCAAACACCGGCCACTCACAGGTTACATAGGGATGGTCCAGAGGTTGTAGAAACCGATCCGACCAACCAGTTCAGCAGCAATAACCACCAGTGCAGTCATCGCCAGCACAGCTTGCCCACTTTTCATGCGTGCATAGAGCAGTGCCCCAATAACACCCAGCGCCAACAGAATGGCCTGAGCGGTAAACCAGGTGGACTGCGCAGCGGTAATAACGCCATCAGCACTCATTAACGTAGAAATATAACCCGGACGCAAACAGAAACTCGCCAGAATCGCCAGTACACTTACCAGCAGCCCCAGACGACGAACGCCAAACAACGCCGCCAACATGCCGCCACCGATAAGTGCAGTTAGCACCATCATCATGGTGGTGTAAGAGGTACTCCAGGTCGCTACCGTTGCCAACTGGTAAATACGCGGGATGGCAAAGATAAACACGACTCCAATCGCAGCGGCCAGCCATACCAGTACTTTACAAAGCATTGCACCACCGCGATTTAACAGCAAACCGAGAGATCCCAGTCCTCCGGCTGCGGCAAAACATGCCGAAAGCACGATTTCGTTACTCATAGGAGAACTGCCGACACGGAATAGCATATTCAGCGCTCGCAGCGGCTGCCCGACATGAATGGTGCCAAGCACAACACCCACACCAAACAAGCACATCACCGAAAAGAGACCAATCGCCATACGACGTGGCTCAATTAATCCCATGGCACCGCCAATCAGCAGCAGAATAAACGCCCCCACTGCGCTCTGGGTAAATACGGTGAAAAAGACCAGTGGTAACTCATGCATGGCGCACCTCCCGAATGTTCATGATCGCCCCTTCTTTGTCGCCCGTAGGTCGCGCCAGCGGATGCGGTTTAATTATCAGGTTAGGATGCGTAAACGAAGCGGCAGGTAACGGTGCGATTTCATTTTCACTGCCATATTTCGCCCGCAATTCGTCGATAGGACCAAAATCCAAAGCTCGCTGTGGACAGGACTCAACACAAATAGGCGGGATATTTTTCTCCAGTCGGTCAAGGCAACCATCACACTTACGCATCACTTTAGCTTGTGTATCAAACTGCGGTGCACCATAAGGGCAGCGCATTTCGCAGTAACGACAGCCCACACAAACACTGTCATCCACCAGCACCAGGCCATCTTCTTCGCGTTTGTGCATCGCGCCGGTTGGGCAACCTGCCACACAGGTCGGTTCATCGCAGTGATTGCAGGCAATCGACAAATAGTAAGTGAAGGTATTGTTGTGCCAGCTTTCACCTTCTTTCACCCAGCTACCGCCACCATATTCATACACGCGGCGCAGCTTCGGTCCGACATCCAAATCTTTATTATCCTTGCAGCTTACCTGGCAGGTTTTGCAGCCAGAGCAACGCGAGGAGTCAACGTAAAAACCATACTGTTTCATTGTGGATCACTCCTTAAGCGCGTTTAATTTCAACAAGGTTGGTATGTTGCGGGTTCCCTTTCGCCAGCGGCGAGGTCAGGTGAGTTGTCAGCGTGTTAATACAGCCACCAACATCAACACCATTGCTGTCCAGACGCGTCCACGCTCCCTGAGGCATGGCAACAACGCCAGGTAAAATACGCTGGGTCACTTTGCAAGGGATCTCAACCACACCACGATCATTAAACACGTGTACCAGATCACCAGACGACAGTTGCCGCGCACTGGCATCGATCGGGTTGATCCATACTTCATCTGGCACCGCTTCGTGCAGCATTAGCACGTTGGTGTAAGTTGAGTGAGTATGGCCTTTGGTATGGAATCCACTGAGTTGTAACGGGTACTTCGCAGTCAGTTCTTTATTCAGATGTGACTCTTTCACCACACAGAACTCAGGCACGGCAGGAATACGATCGCCCTCTGGCAAGATCCATTTCTGCGCCAGATCAGCCAGTGCCTGGGAATACACTTCGATTTTACCGGATGGCGTTTTTAGCGGATTCGCCTGCGGATCAGCGCGGAAATCGGCAAAAGCAATGCTCTCTTTCTCTGTCGCGATACGCTGGTCGATAACGCCCATCTCTTTTGCTACCTGCCATTCCGGCAGGTACGGGCGTTTTTCACGGATTTGCTGATAGTGCAGCTCTGCCCATTGCGCCTGAGTTTTTCCTTCAGTGAATTGCTCGCGCAAACCAAGATGCCCGGCAATATCGGCGCAAATATCATAAGTACTCCGCACTTCCCACATCGGCTCGATGGTTCTTTGCAGCGCAATCATATAGTTGTGCGATCCTGCAGAGTATGAACTGTCTACCAGATCCTCGGCCTCAAGGTAGCTGGTTTCCGGCAGCAAAATATCTGCATATTTTGCACTTGGGGTCATATGGTTTTCGATAACGATGATAGTTTCACACAATGTATCGTCGGCGAGAATCTTACGGGTACGATTGGTTGCTCCATGCTGGTTTAACAGAGCGTTACCCGCCTGGTTAACAATCAGTTTGATCCCGGTTTTGAGTTTCTCCGCACCTTTTACGCCCATTGTATTGGCCGTCATCTTTTCAGGATTTTGGATCGCATCGGTCCAGAGATAGCACGGAATAGAGGTGGTAATCGGGTTTTCGCCCACCGGCAGTGAAGGAACACCATACGGCGTACCGTAAGGCCAGTTACCATTGTTCGTACCAGGTAAGCCGAAATGACCGGTTAGTACTGGCAAAGTCTGGATTGCACGAACAGTTTGTTCACCGTTGGCATGACGCTGCGGCCCCCAGCCCTGGCAGATATAACAGGCTTTCGCCGCAACCATTTCCCTTGCTAACTGACGAATACGCGTCGCGGGTAATCCGGTGATACTTGCCGCCCATTCAGGTGTTTTTTCCACACCATCTTCCCCGGTTCCCAGCACATAGTCTTTATAGCTGGCGTTCGGTGCCGCCGATTCTGGCAGTGTAGAGCGGTCATAACCCACACAGTACTTATTTACCTGCTCTTCGTTGATCAGGTTTTCGGTGATCAGTGTGTGTGCAATACCCGCCACCAGTGCGGCGTCAGTAGTTGGACGAATAGGTAACCACTCAGCATGTTCGGTGATAACAGAGTCGGTATAGCGAGGATCAATGATAATGACACGGGCTTTGGATTTATCGAGCGCACGACGCAGCTCTTCCACCTGTCCACCACCGGACATACGCGTTTCTGACAGGTTAAGACCAAAAAGTACCACTAAATCGGAATTAGCAACTTCGGTGAAATGGCTGCCAACATATACACCGTGTGTATAAGGTGTTGCAGCACCAATTTGCGCAGTCGAGTAAGTATTATGGTAACGCAAATAACCGCCGGTAATATTCAGCAGACGTTTCCATGCCGGGCTACCCTGAGTCTGATAGTAAGCGCCAGATTGATAATTATAATAAATTGCCTCTCGGCCATATTTTTCAGTGATACGTTTTAATTCAGCAGCGATTAATGCTGTCGCTTCATCCCAGGAAATTTTTTGGAATTTCCCCTCGCCACGTTTTCCTACTCGTTTCATGGGATATTTAATACGGTCGGGGCTATAAACACGCCAGCGGCTGGAACGACCACGTAGGCAAGGTCGAATCTGATGTTCACCAAAAACAGAGTCGTCCTTCGCGTCCTCGGCTTCAATACGAACAATGCGTCCGTCTTTTACGATAACCTTTAATGGACAACGACTTCCGCAATTCACCAGGCAAGCACTATGCCTGACGGTTTCAGCATTTTCGTTGGTTTTACCGGTATCCGATGTTTCGGCCCTGACGGTTGTGGAAAAAGGCAAAGTGATGGCGTTGCTTAGTGCAACGGCAGCTCCCAATTTTGCAGTTGTAGTCACCGCATCACGTCGGGAGATTGTTGTATTTAACAACTCTTTCATTTTATTTTCTCACATTGTTTTCATAATTATTATTAATACGACATATGAGGTAATCATAAAGAATTAGTAATTCATCATGATTGATTAGGATCAAGTGAGATTTGGTGCTTAGCACAAATATAAATATTTGTGATCATTATCAAAATGTAAATAATAACGCATCTTTATTATCATTTGAGATTAAATATCACGCAGCGTTAATCTAAATTTCAATTAATTATCCTGCAGGTGATAATTTAAAAAGTGTAATTTCCCGCAAAGTGAAATTTTCGTATGAAATCTGGTAATGACTCCAACTTATTGATAGTGTTTTATGTTCAGATAATGCCCGATGACTTTGTCATGCAGCTCCACCGATTTTGAGAACGACAGCGACTTCCGTCCCAGCCGTGCCAGGTG
>SKEQ01001403.1_pt1 | contig 9914 bp, 16 predicted proteins | sample 4826751 | NCBI WGS metagenome assembly SKEQ01 (sample SAMN11008805, study PRJNA524170) | human gut metagenome | biome: Human fecal sample; material: Feces; isolation source: fecal sample from pouch patient p44 | host: Homo sapiens | place: Israel: Tel-Aviv | collected 2013-07-11 | reverse complement strand
ACCGTTGGCTACATATATGACGGGTTGGTGATATCGGGCAGCACATGGGTTGTATGGGCGGATGAAGGATTTATCCCTAATTGGGTAAAAGCGGCAGTCATGGAATACACGGGTGAGCTCCCAAAGCTTGGATGTGTTTTTAAGGCAGAAAAAGACAGCCCTATACAATATGAGATTTCAGAAAATGCATTTCTGAACCTTCCAGAGCGCTTTATGGAGGCAAAAATCCCGTTTACAGTGACACCTGTCATATACGCCGCGAACTGGAACTCCTATAGGATGATGCAGTGCAGGAAGACTAACAGTCTGATCGCCGTGTCAGAAGATTTATACGGAGTTATAGACCTGAAGGAACTGGAAGATGAGAGCGTCCCTATGGGGCCTGCATCCAGGAATGAGCAGGGAGAGATCCTGATCTGGAAAAATCAACATTCCGCTCTGGCTGTCTGCAGTAGCAAGCTGGGGGACGATGGAAACCGTGTGATAGAGGCTCTTGAAAGGATTGATTTCAGGAAGGAGGACAAATAGATGGGGATACCAGTATTGATCATAGGTAAGTCCGGTGCAGGGAAGAGCCGGAGCCTGAAAAATTGTGTAGACAAAGACTTTGGGCTAATACGTGTATTGAACAAGCCCATGCCCTTTAAGGGGAAAGTGCTGGGAAATGTGTGTAGCGATTACAGTAAGATCAAAGCGGCAGTCCGGAGCCCGCAATGGCCGAGATCCATCGTAATTGATGACGCCGGTTATCTTATCACCGGGCAGTTTATGGACGGCCATAATGCAGCGGGGAAAGGCAATGCTGTCTTTTCCCTGTACAATCAGCTTGCGGATGACTTCTACAGGCTTGTGAAATGCATTGCAGATGAAGCCCCAGCAGACAGGATCGTTTATGTCATCATGCATGAGGACACCAATGATTTCGGGGACATCAAACCCAAAACCATTGGGAAGCTGCTGGATGAGAAAGTCTGCCTGGAAGGCATGTTTACGATCGTGCTTCGAGCGGTCAAAGGAGAGCGGTACACATTTGTCACCCAGTCCAGGGATGGGGCCGTAAGCAAGGCGCCTGATGACATGTTTCCTGATGTTGAGATAGACAATGACCTTCTGATGGTGGATAACACCATTCGGGAATATTACGGGATAGAAAACCCGAAGAATGAAGAAAGCGAGGAAAAGAAAGATGATAAAGAAACCACAGGGGTATGATGAGGCACAGGCATATACAGGGGAATCCATGCAGCTCCCGGCAGGACTGTATGTGTGTAAGATCAGACAGGTGAATGAGACCCAGACACAGAATGGGCGCCCCCAGATGGCGATCCTGTTTGATGTAGCGGAAGGAGAACATAAGGATTTCTACCAGGCACGGTTTGAGGCGGAAAAACGAATGAGTGGAGACAGAGCTAAATATAAAGGGGTGCATAAGCAGATCATGGACGGCTCCAGCCTGCCGTTTTTTAAAGGGCTGATGACCAGTATCGAAAAGTCAAATCCAGGATACCAGTTCCCGTGGGGGCTTGAAGGAAATGAGAAAACGCTTGTCGGGAAGAAATTTGGTGCTGTCATGGGACGTGAGCAGTTTGAAACGGATGACCATAGGATGGCGTTCGCTACAGAGATATTTCAGATCCGTAGTATTGACGGCCTGAAGGATGCAAAGATACCAGAAGATAAGCTACTGGAAAACACAGCAAGCGTTGCAGTGTCTACCCCCGCTCCAGCCCCGTCTTCTGACCCGCAGCTTGCAGGCAGGGGATTTATGAATATCCCGGATGGTATTGATGAAGAACTCCCATTTATGTAAAGAGGATTATCAGGAGATCAAGCAGCGGGTGGGTATGCGCCAGGCGGCAGAGTTTTATGGATATTCGGTGGACAGGCAGGGGCGGTGCCTCTGCCCTTTCCATAATGACAAAAAGCCCAGTATGAAGATATATCCGAATGATAAGGGATATTATTGCTTTTCCTGTGGCTCTGGCGGGGACGTTATCACTTTTGTTTCCAGGCTGTATGGGATCAATAATGAGGGCGCGGCCAGAAAGCTGATAGAAGACTTTTCCTTGCCCATAAAAACAGAAGGACTTTCCTACCGGGAAAAGAGAGAAAGGGATCTGCGGATCCGGGAGAGAAAGCGGCGGGAACAGTTCCGGAAGGAAGCTTATACCGTACTGGAAGTGTACAGGCGGCTTCTGTGTGAGGCGATAAGGGACTCGCAGGGCCGGCATTTCGCAGAAGCAGCACAGGAACTCACGATCGTAGAGTACCGCCTGGATTGCCTGAGAAACGACCTGGAGGATTATTTTAACGATGAGAAGGCGGTGAGAAAGATTGGAGAGATCCGAAAACGAGTTATTGACTGGTATGGAAACTTTGACGGCGGAGGAACCATTTCCGGATGAGATATTTTACAGGATCTTTGAGATCGAAGGGAACGTGGAGCGCGCACAGTACATAGAAGCCCTAAAGAACCGGGCAAGGCAGATGAAACGGGCCAATGAGTTCAATTCTATCCTGAAAGCATTCTTTATGGATCACAGCCAGAAGATGAAGGAGACAGGGAATAGTACAAACTTTACCGGGCAGGCCCTGGAGCTGCAGTGCGGCCCCTGGAGAGCGACCGATCTGGGAGTGTCTATGCAGAAATTTGACAATCATGGACAGCCGGTCTTTGTCAACGCCTGCACCCACCCCATCCTGCCCATAGAAATCTATAAAAATGTGGATTCCGGCAGGGAGAGGGTAAAGCTGGCATATTTCAAGTATGGGCAGTGGCAGAATGTGACGGTAAACCGTAAGGTATGTGCGGACAATTCTGCTATTGTGGATGTCCTGAGTGACATAGGCATTGAAGTGACGTCTGAAAACGCAAAGCCCCTGGTGAAGTATATCAGCGACTGTATTGGCCTGAACCCGGCGAAGCTGGAACCCAGGAAATCCATAAACCGCCTGGGGTGGGCCGGCACTGAGTTTATGCCTTATGCGGATGATATTGTGTATGACGGCGACGAGGCTTTTGACGTGATATACAGGAACGTGAAGGAGAACGGCAGCTATGCGCTGTGGAAAGAACACTGCAGCGTACTGAGGAAAAATAAGATCGTGAGGCTGGCCTTTGCCGCCAGCTTCGCAAGCTGCCTTATTGAACTGGTGAATGCACTGCCTTTTGTGTTCCATATCTGGTCCGGAGAGTCTGGAACCTGCAAGACAGTAGCTATCATGGCGGCGATGTCTATCTGGGGGAATCCGAAGATGGGCGGGCTTGTTAAAACCATGAACACTACGAAGGTCAATATCTTACGGACATCTGCGTTTCTGTACTCGATCCCATATGCGGGTGATGAACTGCAGACGATGAAGGACAAGTGGACGACAAATTTTGATCAACTGATATATCAGATAACGGAAGGCATTGACCGTGGGCGCGGCAGGGCTACAGGCGGCGTGGAAGAAACAAAGACATGGCGATGCAGCTACCTGTTCACTGGGGAGGAGCCTATCACCAAAGCCAACAGCCGGGCAGGCTCCAAGAACCGTGTCATTGAAATTGAAGTGGAAGGGAAGCTGCTGGAGGACGGAAACCGGACCGTTGGAATCCTGACAGAGAATTACGGCCACGCCGGGAAGCTGCTGGTGGAATACCTGCAGGAGACTGAGAAAAAGGAGCTCCGGGACGAATACAAGCAGTATTTTGACGCCATGTGCAAGTTGAACACCACGGAGAAACAGGCTATGGCTATGGCCTGCATCCTGCTGGCCGACAGGATCCTGACGGAAATTGTATTCACAGAAGAAACTCTGTTACAGATTTCTGATGTAAAAATGTACCTGCGCAGTGCAAATGAGGTGGATGTGGCAGAGCGGTCTTACCAGGCCGTGCTGAACTGGATCGCCAAAAACCCAGTGCGCTTCCAGAACCCTAATGATACAGACGCCATGAACAAGGGAGAGGTGTGGGGCAGGATTGACGAGGATGAAACCCGCCCAGAGGTTCCGCCGGTAGCTGTCACCAATAAAGATGTATTGTGTGATTTCCTGGAAAAGGGCGGGTATGACTACATGGCAGTCAGCAAGAAGTGGGCCGAAAAAGGCTACCTGGTGAAGAATACCCAGGGGAAATGTGTTCACCAGACAAAAGTATATGGGATAAAAGCCAGTTACATCAAGATAGTTATGAAATCAGATACGGACAAAGATGGATTTATGCAGGTGGAGGATATTGAAGATGGACAGATGGAACTGCCGTTTGATTAAAAGTCTTACCTCATGATTTTAGGTAAGACGGTTGGTAAGACCTTAAAACCCGCTAAAATGCGGCTTTATAATATATAGTCTTACCGTCTTACCAGTCTTACCGGTTAGCATATACGTGACGCGCGAGAAAAGTGATATTTTTTTTGTTACTAAAAAGTACGTCTATGTTCCTGGTTTTTAGGTAAGATGGTAAGACCCCTTGATTTTACTGGGGTTTCGGGCTGTTTTTTGGCAAAAACGACGTAAGACAAAATCGGAAAATGGTAAGACTTTAAGACTGGAGGGGCAAATTTGGAAGCTATCAATAAACCAGATGAGATAAATTTCAGTGCAATGGGCGGAGATGACCTGACTGTAGTTGTTATGATGGAGCATGGAAAGGTGTTGTTTAAGCCGGAATGGCATAAACAGAAAATGGATGATCTGCTCACGCTGGACTGTATAAGACGGCAGGTTGAGTGGAAATTCGCAAAGCACCGGACAATCCTTGTAATAGCTGAAAGCTATTTACATGGAGATATCTACCGATATGGAAATTATGGGGATTTTTGGGTCAAGATTGGAAGCACGAGAGGATACGCCTGAGAATGGAGTGATAAGAAATGAGCAATAAGAGCAGTGGTACAGCCTTTGAAAAGGAATTTGCTCAGATGCTGTCAGAGCATGGGTTCTGGGTACACAGGCTGCAGGACAACCATAACGGACAGCCATTTGATGTGATTGCAGCCAGGGGCGGGGAAACATTGGTCTTTGACTGCAAGGATTGTCGGTCCGGCAGCTTTTATTTACGCAGAATAGAGGAAAACCAGAAAAATGCTATGAAGCTATGGATGGAATGTGGCAACCCGGAAGGAATCTTTGTGGTGAGATTTCCGGACGGGGAGGTATTCCTCATGACGATCAGTGACCTGGAAGAAGCATGGTCCAACGGGATACGGTATATAGACCGCAGACATGCGAAATATTATGGAGCGCCTTTGGGCGCATGGCTTGAAAGGATTGAGCAGTTATGAAAGTGACCATCGGCAACGAAATACGGATACAGGACCCGCCCCAGGAGCTGGTGGAGGCGGTCAGGCAGGAACTTACTATGCCGAACCCGGATTATATCAAGAAGCAGCGCATGGGCCTCTGGACGGGTAACACAGACAAGCAGCTATATTTCTATTATGTGGACGGCCAAAACCTTATCATCCCATGCGGAGCCGGGAAGCTGCTCCGACCGTATCTGACTGGTGACACCCAGATAGGACAGGACTTAGCTGATAACGGTATGATCCAATATCCTGGAGTGATCCCGCTGTATGACTATCAGGAGGAGGCGGTGCAGGGTATGCAAAAGGCAGGCTGCGGCATCTTGCAGAGCCCCTGCGGCAGTGGCAAGACACAGATGGGGATAGCCCTTGCTGCGAAACTACAGCGTAGAACTCTGTGGGTAACGCATACGGCCGACCTTCTGAACCAGTCATACGATAGGGCAAGGCAGTATTATCCAGAAGATATCCTGGGCAGGATAACGGCAGGCAGGGTCCATATCGGCAGCCATATGACATTTGCAACGGTGCAGACACTGTCAAAGCTGGATCTGCAGAAGTACAAATACACCTGGGATGCCATCATTGTGGATGAATGCCACAGGGTATCCGGCACCCCGGCAAGCGCAAAGATGTTTTACCGGGCGATCAGCTCCCTGGCGGCAAGGTATAAATACGGCCTGAGCGCCACAGTGCACCGTTCTGACGGGCTGATAAAAAGTACGTTCGCCGTACTTGGAGATGTGCAATACCAGGTGCCGGATGAGGCAGTGGCCGAAAAGACCATGCAGGTACAGATCCTTCGCAGGGATACAAAGATCAAGATCAACCGTGTGTGTTTGGACACGGACGGAACACTGGTATACAGTAAACTGATCCCTTATTTGACTGAAAGCTTAGAAAGAAACCAGATGATTACGGGAGATTTGGCGGCGAACAGGGGACATCACAACCTGATACTGTCAGACCGGTTGCAGCACCTGCAGCAGTTACGTGCCATGCTGCCGGCAGAACTCTGGGGACTGACTGCCATGATCGACGGCAAAATGACCAGCAAGGCGGCAAAGGCCAAAAGGATCCAGGCTATAGAGGATATGCGTTCGGGCAGGATACGATACCTGTTCGCCTCTTTTAGCTTAGCAAAAGAGGGGCTGGATATTCCAAGGCTTGACCGATTGTACCTTACAACACCAAAAAAAGATTATGCAGTAGTGACGCAGAGTATAGGGCGGATAGCCAGGACTTTTGAAGGTAAGGAACAGCCCGTCTGTTATGACTATGTGGATGATATCGGGTTCTGCGAAAATCAGTGGAAACGACGCAGAACCACTTATAGGAAAGCGGGGTGTATCTTATGACAGAGGAAATCCTAAAGGAAGTTATTAGGCTGCAGGAGATCAAGAAGAAAAACGAATATCAGATACCTGCGGAACTCCTACAGACAAAGTATAAGAGGTCCTATGACAGGCTATGTGCGGAACTGAAAGAGAAGCAGTGCCAGCTCCGGACGGAATATATAAAGCGGGTGAGGATCTTAGCTGATATCATGACTAACAGTGTATATGCGGAGGATCCGGAAGAGTTTTTAAAATATGTGAATGAGCAGTACAGGGATGAAATGCTGCCAGATGTGCTTGACATAGTTTTCTTCAATGCATTTAATGATTTTTTGAATTTAATAAGTAGAGGGGCAGGGCATGAATGATAAACAAGCATATATAAAGTTTGCAATAGCAGACTTTTCAAGAGTAAGAGAAAATGCCTCTGCATGTAAGAGTATGCTTGGCACGGAAATATGTGATGCAGTGATAAACGCTCTTAAAAAAGAAATTCCGGTTCCGGTATTAAAGGAATGGGACAAGTCGATTGGTGGAAATAAGTATTATAGGCATGTGTGCCCAGAATGCGAAAACGTATTAAGGCCGAGTGTAAAAGGCAAATATTGCCCTTATTGTGGGCAAATGATAGAGTGGGAGGATGAACTATGAAAAGCATTGAAGATTTTAACTGGGATAGTCTGTATCGTCAGACACAAGCCTGGATGGAATGTGAAAGGATACCTGGAAAGGTAAATACGGGATGCAAGTCAATCCGAAGTGACTGCCCTGTAGTTGATATACGCGTACCGTGCAGAGGAAATAAAGCGATTATTGAAAGGGTGTGCAATTATCGCCATGTATACAGATTCGGTGGGTATATAGCTGGTGGAGCACGATATTGTATACTAGGTATCCGATTCACAGAAAACGGAGAGATGGACAATGGATAAGAGACTAACTGCCATATTGGCCTTGCAGCTCCGCCTGGATGAGTGGCGCCGGGGCTGGCATAGGCAGCACCGGGAGCAGGAAATTAAGGCAAAAGCCAAGGAGAAATTGCATCACAATAGATTTTAGCGGAGGTATGAAGTGAAAAGAACGGAGTTGGAAAAACATTTAGGAGAGAATGTTGAGATAACGATATTTGATGGAAAAACAATAAAAGGCGAGCTACATAAGACAGGCGAGGAACGGTTTAAATACGATGCAAACTTATTTATTCCGAGAAATCTTTATTTTTTAGTACCTCAAACATTTTTATTTCGGTGTAGCCATGTAAAAAAATTAATAAAACTTAATTAGGATCTATGGAGGTATGAGTATAAAAAACGCAGAAGGCTATCCCGATCCGACAGCCGGTAAAGCAATTTACCAGGCGGACAAGCTGCCAAAGCCAATTGCCGATGTGGTACATATCCTACGGTTGGTAAGTAGCTTGGCGGGATTGAGGATAAAAAGTGTGGAACTGGAGGACCGGAAGACTGGGAAACGGTACTGGTACGGGAGGTGATGGCCAAATGTATGCAATGAAATGTGATAGATGTGGTAATTATTTTGACAGTAATACATTAAGGATTAAAAGCGGAGAGCTGTTCGGGCACATAAATGTAAGAGGAGAAGATAATCACTGCTGTAAATATGATCTGTGCGATGATTGCGTTGTTGAATTTTTTCAATGGATTAATGATCCGGGAAAATTGAAGAGGTGATACCAGTGGACAAGAAAACCCTGAAACAGTACAGGGCGCTGCTGAAAGAGCAGACACTGAATGACAAGGCTATAGACAAGTTGTATGACCGTGCAGCACAGGTGCCAACCGTCATGGGTAAGGTGGTAGGCTCCTGTAAGGATTTTCCATTTACAGAAATCCGAACATCTGTCCAGATGGATGAGCCGAAAGAAGCCGATGAGATTGCCCGGAGGCTGCGGATCCGGAAGGAGAGACAGGAGCAGATCAGGGCGGTAGTGTTGGAGATTGAGCAGTTTATTGCAGGTATTCCGGACAGCACGGACAGACAGATATTTGAGTTAGTGTTTCTGGAAGGGAAGAAGCAACATGAAGTAGCTGAAACAGTACACCTTGAACGGAGCTGGATATCAAGACGGATTGAAAAGTGTTTGAAAGAAACACACAAAGCACAAAAATAAGCGCTATAATTACAATAGAGCCAGTGGGCGAAATCAAACGGCTCCTTTGGATGTTGACTATCCTCCTCTTGTTGTTCGGCTGCTGGGTGTCATAGCCCAGTGGCTGATTTGGGTAAGAGTTGTTTTGCGGTTTCTTTGCACCTGCCCCTAACCTGGTGAAACAAAAACCGTATGTCCCAGGTCTGGGATAATAATGAGAAACACCTGGTTAGCGATATGCTGGCTGGGTGTTTTTTCGTGCAAAGCGAGGTGAACCTGATGAATGAACAAAATCTGAAACCGATACGGTACCTAAGCAGTGAAGAAGCAAAGAGAAGAGGCAGCAAAGGCGGGAAGGCGTCAGGTGAAGCCCGCAGGAGGCGTAAGCTCATTAAAGAACAGATGGAGCTGGCCTTATCACTGCCTGTCTCAAACAAGAAGATACGCAAGACAATGGAGGACATTGGCTTGGATGATGAGGATATGGATAATCAGATGGCACTGGTCCTTGCTATGATACAGCAGGGGTGTAAGGGAGATGTGGGTGCCTTTAACTCTATCCGGGATCTGATGGGTGAGAAACCGCAGGACAAGGTGGAATTATCCGGAGAGGTGAACAATCCGTTTGAGGGCCTGTCCACCGAAGATTTAAAGAAGCTGATAAATGATGGATAGAGAGCTGCTAAAATTAGGCGCAAAGATAGAACTTGCCAGGCGTGAGTTCTTTTTTTATTGCAACCTGAAAGCCCCGGATTTTTACAGGTCGGATAGAAAATACCTGGTGGACCTGTGTAATGAATTCCAGGAGTTTCTGGAATCAGACGATAAAGTCATGATCGTCAATGAGCCGCCCCGGCATGGTAAATCCCGGACAGTCGGAAATCTGGTTGAGTGGATCCTGGGCAGGGACAATACAAAAAAGGTGATGACAGGTTCCTATAATGAGACATTATCCACCACCTTCTCAAAAAATGTCCGTAACTCCATCCAGGAACAGAAGGCAGATAGATACAAACTGGTGTTTTCGGATGTGTTTCCTGGCACACGTATCAAGCGCGGTGACGGGGCCATGAACCTTTGGAGCCTGGAGGGAGGATACAACAATTACTTGGCCACATCCCCAACTGGCACAGCCACCGGCTTTGGTGCTACGCTGCTCATCATAGATGACCTTAT
>SKEQ01001390.1_pt1 | contig 9985 bp, 8 predicted proteins | sample 4826751 | NCBI WGS metagenome assembly SKEQ01 (sample SAMN11008805, study PRJNA524170) | human gut metagenome | biome: Human fecal sample; material: Feces; isolation source: fecal sample from pouch patient p44 | host: Homo sapiens | place: Israel: Tel-Aviv | collected 2013-07-11 | reverse complement strand
ATAATGGTCCTTATCATAAACAAGATAGTCATTCACCAGATAAGTGAACACATCTTTCACATCCTGCTTCTTATCCTTCCCCTTCACAATACTAACCCCATCCAACGAATACGGTGACCCGGATTCAGGATAAATCATCTTCAAAGGATTCCCATTATTAATCTCCGTTACCACCTGATACGTGAGGGCAGTCCCCACAGCACACTCCCCCTGGATCAACAATTTCACCGGTCCTGACCCAGACTCAGAGTATTGTTTTACATTCTCATTCAATTTATCAAAATAATCTAACGCCTTTTCCTCCCCCCACACATTCCTCAGATTCAGATAAAAATTATATCCTGTGGAACTGGATTTGGGATTCTGGATAGAGATTCTATTCTTAAATTCCGGTTTCAGCAAATCTTCATACGTCTTTGGTTCATCAATCCCATACTTTTCCAGGATTTCCGTATTCACCGCAAAGCCTCCGCCGTAACTCTCCCATATTAAATATTTCCCATGCTCCGGGAGCATCCCATCTATATAATCCAAATGTGAATATCCTGCCACATCAGCCAAAGCATCCTTCATCTTTTCCATATATCCGGTCTCAATCCCCAGCACAATATCCGCGTCGGAGCTTTCTTTTTCTGTCTGCACCTTGGCGGCTACTTTTGCAGTGGGCATGTACATGATCTGCACATTTAACCCCGGGAATTTTTCTCCCAAATGCGCCTTCAGATCATCATTTCTATATTGTTCCAGTGCGGAATAGATCACCAGAGTATTGCTGTCCTGTTTATTTATGGCAAAATACAATGCAGCGATAACTACCAATAATCCCACTAAAATTTTCTTCATCTTTTAACTCTCCTTCCTTACAAAATACATTTTCAGGAAATAGATCACACCCTTCGCCGCAACATTGATCAGCAGAATCAAAATAGAAATAAATGCAATCGGCTCGATCAGAGATTGAGAATCAAACTGGGGAATCAGAAGAGCCAGCGGCATATTCCTGAAATTTGCCAGGAAGGAAATGGCCGAGATCGTCACCATACAGTTCACAAATATATAACTGAACATCTCTAAGATGGTCCCTCTTGTACAGGGCATATACACATCCATCAGCATCCTCATTTTGGAAATGCCCAGTGAGTACGCAACATCCTCCAGATTGCCGTTAAATTTGGAAAGCGAGTTATAAGCCAGCAAATAAGGTGATGCAAAAAAGTGAGTGATATTAACAGTGATCAATATGGCAATTGTCCCATAAACAAAGCTTCCCTGGAAGAACAACACATAAGACAAACCCAAAACAATACCCGGAAACGAAAGCGAAACCAGAGAAATCAAATGGATCGCCATGGAAGAAAAGTTCTTCCCCGAACGCGCTGTAACATACGCCGCGTAATATGTAACTAAAGTACCTGCTAAAGCCGCCGTCAACCCGATAAACAGAGAGTTCAGCAGATACCCTCCGATTCCAAGATTCAGTGACTCCGTTATATTATCAAACGTAAAACTGAAATCAATAGGATACTGTTTTACAAAACTCAAAATAATAAATGTCACAATAGGCAGGCTGATCAGGATAAGTGTCACTGCACATACAATTCTGGCAAAAATGTCACGTTTCCTGTTTTTCCTGATCACGTAAGGTTTTGTAATCGTACTGTTTGCGCCGGTGTCTTTGTTCAGCAAGTCAATGATAAATGCAATGACTGCAGGAATCAGCAGTATGACTCCTATAATTCCGCCCTTTGAATAATCGAGCAGTCCGATGACTTCCCGGTACATGTAAACGGGCAGAGTCATCATTTTACCGCCCACGATCAGCGGCACCCCATAATCTGTAAATACCACGGTAAACACAGCAAAAAATGCGGAGATCAGCGGCTTTTTGAGATTGGATAAGGTGATGGCTTTTAATTGCTGTTTTTTTGATAATCCCAGCACATCCGCAATTTCATATACCGTGAAATCCTCATACTGAAAGATATCAGTCAGCATCAAAAACGCCATGGGACAGGAGTACAGCGTTGCCCCGATGACGATACCTGTCAACCCATACAGGTGAATGTTTATCCCTGTTAAATTAGTGAAAAAACCATTGTCCCCGAACAACAATGTCAGCCCCATACCATGGGAAATAGAGGGGATCAGCATAGGCAGTGTAAAGATGACTGACCACACACCTTTATGCCGGATCCTTGTCCTGTTCACACACCAGGCCAGCAGCAAAGCCAGGCTTACGGATACGATTGTCGTCACAAGAGACGAAATAAATGAATTCCAAAGCATAGGCCCAAACTGTGTACTGGATATAACCTCGCTGATATCCCCAATGGAAATATGAGCTGCCAGGGCAATGATCGGGCAGATAACATGTAAAATTAAAAATATGGCCACAACAAGCTTCAGGCCGTGAAAGGTTCTGTTCTTCATACTTCCTCCGTCCTATAATCTTCCGATACATTTTGACAGTGACTCATATTTTTGGTTCAAATGGCTCACCACAAAGCTTTGAATGTACGCATTGGCGGGATTATTGTATATTTCCAGAGGGGTATCCAGTTGTTCAATGGTCCCGGTGCTCATTACCATGATCCTGTCGGAAAGGAAAAATGCTTCCTCCTGGTCATGAGTAATATAGATCATGGTGGAATGGAATTTTTTCTGGATATCCTTCAGCTCCCTCTTCATGATCTCTTTATTTTCAACATCCAGTGCACTGATGGGTTCGTCCAGTAAAACAATGGATGGGTTTAAGGCCAGGGTCCGGGCAATTGCAACTCTTTGCTGCTGGCCTCCGGAGAGATGATGAGGCCTTTTCTTTAACTGGTCGCTCATGCCTATCATTTCCAGAGTCCTTTTGGCCCGCTGTGTGGCGTCTGCTTTTGTTTCCGGCCTGATCTTAAGGGCATATTCTACATTTTCCAATACGGTCATATTGGGGAATAAAGCGTAATTCTGAAAGATGATGCCCATTCCTCTCTGGGAAGCGGGTAGCCGGCTTATATCTTTTCCGTCCAGCAGTATTTCACCTGCTGTCTGTGACTCCAGACCAATGAGGATTCTTAATAACGTTGTTTTTCCGCAGCCACTGGGGCCAAGGACACTGAGAAACTCGCCTTCTTTCACTTCAAATGATAGGGATTTTAAAACTTGTTCTCCATCATATTCTTTTACAAGATTTTTAACTATCAATTTTTCTGCCATTTAGTTTTCTCCTTGGTATGATAAGCCGTAAAATTTTTTAAGGGTCTACGGCTGCGATGCATTTTTGTGAGGTAAGGGAACAATTCTCTGCAATTAACTGTTTATATTTAACTATATTTAGTGGGAGGAGGCCAATGGTCATTAAGAGAATATTGCTGTTGAATTTGATGTATGTATTTCAAAATAAGGGGGGTTTTATGGGTTGTCATAGATACGTTTCCTTTTATTTTTTGTTTCAGTATACCATTTATAACTGTTTTACGCTACTGTTATTACAAATTAGAGATGTAAAGTAAAACGCAAAAGGGAAGATTGCTATACCAGACGACACCGAAGCGTCATATGCTTTTATGAAAAGTTGACAGTGTGAAGCTCAGACGTTAAAATGAAATAGATTTTTTGAATATCAGGCGGGGTTAAAATCCATATAAATGGAAATGGTACTGAAAATAAAAATAGAGGAAGCGACAGCCGCAGACATTTTTCTGTCCGGGCGGAGAACTTCATCATGATGATTTTGACGGTTTGATTATAATATAGAGATCAGGAGTAAAATAAAGAATAAGTCTGCCGCAAATATTATACATATGCGTCAGTTAAAAGCCTGCTTATAAACAGCAGAAGAAAGGCAGTTATAAGATAAATGGACTTAATAGAAATTTTCTACAATCACTTTCCGAAAATATCATCGCAGCAGATAGTTTTATTCCTTTTTCTCAGTATTATACTGACTGCTGTCCTCGTTTTCACGGTGCGTAAGAAAATAATAAAATCAGGACAGGCAGTTTGTGCGGCAGGAGTATTTGTCTGGCTGTTTATTGTTTTTTTATCCACGGTTTTCTCACGAAATCCTTATCCGGAAATGAAATATGAACTAATGCCCTTTTGGTCTTATGCTTATACGCTGCAGTATCACAGTGTATCTATGGCGGAGGAAATATTTTTGAATGTGCTTCTGCTGATGCCCATGGGAGTGCTGCTGTACGCCGCATTTGGCAGACGTATTGGGATTATAAGAATCGTTGCAGCGGGGTTTGCAGTGTCGTTTTGTATCGAGTTTTTACAATTAGTGTTGAAACGCGGACTTTTTGAGTGGGATGACATGATCCATAACACGTTAGGTGTATATCTGGGCTGCTGGATGTGTAAAAAGGTAATGGATATCTGTAAAAAAAGGTGAATCTGCTGCATTGCATGCAGACAGGGTTTTCTGCTTTTTTTGTTTTTTAGTATTCGTTTTTTAGCATTTGTTTTCTGCCTTAAAGTTCCATAGTTATGCAGCATGGCTAAAACAGGATGATAGAGCAGCATCCTGGGGCCTGTATATTTTATCGCTTTATTTGCGTATCATTTCATATCTCCAAAATAGTATTTAACTTTATAGGCACTACAGAATGTTTTTGTATAAAAAAATATTTCTCTGATCGTTTCAGGTGTACTTCTCAAACTTTTCTATAATCCAGAATGGGTCTCCTTTTTGTATGGTGTTTTTCGTGGCAGGGATTTTTATTGCCTGGTTCATGCCAGCCGTTTTCATATCTTTGCGGGACCGCAGATTATTCAGGGTCTTTCTTATGTTTATTTCCATTATTATGATACAGTTTTCTCCGTTTTTAAAGGTTAGATGTAGTGCAAAAAGGTTAAAGTGCATAAACAGTGTTTGTTTTAACTACTACAATATGATATCAAAATATACATTAAAGAATTAAGAAAAAAAATTGATTTAAAGTGTTACGGGCATATATTTAATATATTAATTTACCGTTTCTTAAGGATTTCATCTGTTCAATGGCTGCAAAAGCTGTCTGGTATTCAACCCAAGAAGTATATAATGAATATAGTGAATATGATGCGATATTGCGTATGTACATAATAAATATTGTGCAATATGCATACATGGTGTATAATGGAAACGTAGCCGAATGATAAAATCGAGGAAAAAAATGTATTTAGCCCATATAAGTGAAGATAAATTAAGAGAACAATCCATTATAGAACATGCGGAAGGCGTTGCAGAGCTGAGCGGTATGTTTGCTGCTTGTTTTGGCTGTAAGGAATGGGGTTATGGATGCGGATTGATGCATGATATCGGGAAATATTCCGTGGAATTTCAGCAGCGTCTGCACGGAGGCCCTAAAGTAGACCATGCCACTGCAGGTGCAAAGGAATTGAAATTTAAAGGGAATGTCATGCAGGCATATTGTGTGGCAGGACATCATTCAGGTCTGCCTGACGGTGGTTCGCCTGCGGAACCCGATACATTTTACGGAAGAATGAAAAAGGAGCTGAAAGATTATCAGGCCTTTAAAGAGGAAATCAAGATTCCGGAATTTCCGGCTGCACCGCTGAAGCCCATAGGAAAAGGTGGGTTTAGTGCGGCCTTTTTTATTAGAATGCTCTTTTCCTGCCTGGTAGATGCGGATTATCTGGATACTGAGCGTTTCATGAAGCAGGGGCAGACTGCCAGAGGGAATTACGATTCGATAGAACAGTTGTTTGACAGGCTATATAAGCATATAGCCTCCTGGTTGACAAATTATAATGAGAATACAGTAAACGGAAGACGTTCCTCTATACTGCGTGCATGTCTGGAAAAGGGGAGAGGACCACAGGGACTTTATCAGCTCACCGTGCCCACCGGCGGGGGAAAGACCGTTTCAAGTTTGGCATTTGCCCTGCGGCATGCCAAAGAACACCATTTAGAACGTATTATTTATGTGATTCCGTTTACATCTATTATTGAGCAGAATGCACAGGTATTTAAAGACATTCTGGGGAAGAATAATGTATTGGAGAATCACTGCAATGTAGTTTGTGACAATGATAAGGAACTGGAGGATATGCAGCTTGCAGCAGAAAACTGGGACAAACCCATAATCGTAACCACGAACGTCCAGTTTTTTGAATCCTTGTTTGCAAATAAGACATCCAAATGCCGTAAAATACATAACATTTCCAAAAGTGTGATCATCTTTGATGAAGCACAGATGCTGCCGGTGAATTATCTCAAGCCATGTATTCAGGCCGTCAGTGAATTGATATATAACTATCATTGTTCCGCGGTCTTATGTACCGCAACACAGCCCGCGCTGAAACCGTTTTTTCCGGAATTCATAAAGGCAGAAGAGATATGTCCGGATGTGAAGGGACAATATGAGTTCTTTAAGAGGACGAATGTTAAGAACATGGGAGAGATTTCGGAGGGAAACCTGATCTCAGAACTTAAAGAGAAGCAGCAGGTACTGTGTATTTTAAACAGCAGAAAACGTGTTCAGAGAGTGTATGAAGCTTTGAAGGGGGAAAATGTATATCACCTGTCTACTTACATGTATCCAAAGCACCGAAGAACAATTTTAGACCAGATAACAAAGGCACTGAAGGACGGCAGACCGTGTAAACTGATCGCCACAAGTCTTGTGGAGGCAGGTGTCGATTTTGATTTTGCCTCAGTGTTTCGGGAGCTGGCCGGAATTGATTCTGTCATTCAGGCAGCAGGGAGGTGCAATCGAGAAGGAAATAGGGGAAAAGATGAGAGTAAAACTATAATTTTTAGTTTGGAACAGAGCGATGATATTCATATCCCGGGGCAATTGAAGCTGCCTATATCTGTTGCAAAACAGATCACAGAAAAGTATGAGGATATCACATCACCGGAGGCGATCTATGAATATTTTCAAAGGCTTTATCACTTTCGGGGAGAAAGCCTGGATATAAAAAATATTGTAGAGAATTTTGAGAAGGGGATTCCTTCTTTTAACTTCCCTTTTGCAGCAGCAGCAAAGGAATTTCACATAATTGAGTCACAGACAAAAACAATTCTTATTGATAAAGAACCGGAAGCAATGGAGATTGTGGAGCGCCTGAGGCGGGGAGAACATTCCAGAGAGTTATTCAGAGCAGCGGGACAGTATTGTGTAAGCATATATGAAAATGATTTTGATAATCTGGACGGGGCGGGGATGCTGGATGCCTTGTGCACAGGTATTGATACGGATTTTTATATATTGCGCGATAAAGGGCTTTATACAGATGACAGAGGCTTGACGGTCAGGGCAGAGAGGGGAGATGCATTATTGTGGTGAGATATATTATTGTGGTAAGAGTTTTATATGGAAAGCAGCGAGAGTGAAAGGAGGAGAGAAATGAGCCATGGTGTACGCGTAAGGGTTTGGGGAGACAGGGCACTGTTTTCCCGGCCCGAGATGAAAGTGGAGCGCTGCAGTTATGATGTCATCCCCCCGTCGGCAGCACGGGGAATTCTGGAAGCAATCTATTGGCATCCGGGAATGCGCTGGGTCATCGACAGGATTTATGTCAGGAAACCAATACAGTTTACCAGTATCAGGCGCAACGAGGTTAAAAGTAAAGTGCAGGCCGGAAATGTATTGAGTGTTATAAATGGCGGAAACAAACCGCTATATCTGAGCGCCAGGGAGGAGATCGTGCAGAGGGCAGCCATATTGCTGCAGGATGTGGAGTATGTCATAGATGCGCATTTTGAAATCACAGACAAGGCTAATCAGACGGACAACTGCGGCAAATTTAAGGACATTATTGTGCGGCGCCTGCGCAGAGGACAGTGTTTTCACATGCCGTATTTTGGATGCAGGGAGTTTCCGGTGAATTTTGAGATGTTTGAGCAGGAGGAGATAGAGACTGCCTATCCCAACAGCGTAAGAGATTTGGGATATATGCTGTATGATTTTGATTATTCCGACCCGGAAAATATCACACCCATGTTTTTTCGGGCGGTTATGGAAAATGGGGTACTTGATGTACGGGATTGTGAGGTGGTGAGATGATCCTGCAGTCTTTGGTTGAATATTATGAAGCCTTGGAAAAGAAAGGCGAGATAACCAGGCCCGGATGGTGTAAGGCAAAAATTTCGTTTGCCCTGGACATCTCTGAAACAGGCGTACTTTTGAGAGTGCTCCCCCTTAAGATTGAAAAACAAAGGGGAAAGAAAACTGTGATGGAACCTCAGCAGATGGAAGTTCCGGAAATGGTAACCCGCTCTTCCGGTGTATCAGCAAATTTTTTATGTGACAACTCAGGTTATTTTCTGGGGATAGATAATAAAGGAAAACCTAAACGTTCAGAGGAATGTTTTGCCGCGGCTAAAAAGAAGCACTTGGAGATATTGGAAAATGCAAAGGGGACAGCCGCCAGGGCAGTGTGTGGTTTCTTTGAAGCCTGGGATCCGGCCTGTGCTTCAGAGCATCCTGCTGTGAAGGACAGTATAGAAGAGATAATTTCCGGGGGAAACCTGATCTTCTGTGTGAACGGTGACTGGGCGCAGGAGGATCAGGAGATAAGAGCGGCCTGGGAAAACAGCAGGGAGAATGCGGAAAAGGAAAATGAAGGAATATGTCTTGTCACAGGGCTAAGAACAGAAATTTCCAGAATCCATGGACTGATCAAGGGAGTGCCGGGGGCACAGTCGAGCGGGGCGGCTCTCGTGTCTTTTAACGCGCCGGCCTTTGAGTCATACGGAAAAGAACAGAGCTATAATGCACCGGTAGGAACTTATGCGGCTTATGCCTATACCACAGCATTGAATCATCTGCTGGCAGACAGGTCACATACCAGCCAGATTGGTGATACGACAGTTGTGTACTGGTCAGAAGATGGGGATGAGCGATATCAGGATATATTTGGCGGGACTGTGGATCCGTCTGCAGATAATCAGGATATCATTGACGGTGTGTTTAAAAGCCTGGAGGCAGGGAAGCCCATCGCAGTCGGCGAGGTGGAAGAAAGTCTGTCTTTGGAACAGAAATTCTACATATTGGGCCTGGCACCTAATGCCGCCAGGATCGCAGTGCGTTTTTTCTATCAGGACAGTTTCGGAAATATTCTCAGGCATTTAAAGGAGCATTATGACAGGATGGAAATTGTGAGACCGGCTGCTGACGAACTGCGGTATATAGGAATCTGGCGTATGCTTCAGGAGACGGTGAATAAAAAGTCCAGGGACAAAAAGCCAGTATCGAATATGGCAGGAAGTGTGTACCGGGCAGTTATTTCCGGAGGAAGGTATCCGGCATCCTTATTTTTTGGGGTAATGGAGAGGATCAGGGCAGAGCAGGATGATAAAGACAGCCACATCCGCAAAATAACAAAGGGACGGGCAGCTATTATCAAGGCGTATCTGCTTCGTAATGGTTATGATAAAAAGGAGGAGATAACAGTGAGTCTGAACGAGGACAGCAGAAATGTAGCGTATACTTTGGGACGGGAATTTGCAGTATTGGAGGCTATCCAGGAGGAGGCAAATCCGGGAATTAATACAACGATAAAGGATAAATACTTTAATTCAGCCTGTGCAACTCCTGCGGCCATTTTCCCGGTGTTGTTTAAGCTGAAAAACAGTCATATCCGTAAAATTTCAAACCGGGGCAAGGTAGTTTATTTTGAAAAGCTTTTGGGTGAACTTCAGAACAGAATACCGGTAACTGAAGGACAAATGGTTCCCTGTCCGAGAAGACTTTCACTGGAAGAACAGGGGATGTTCATACTGGGATACTATCACCAGAACCAAAAACGATACGAGAAAAAGGTTAAGGAGGAAGAGCAGGATGTCAGAGGTAATTAAGAACAGGTATGAGTTTGTGATCTTATTTGATGTGGAAAATGGTAATCCAAACGGAGATCCGGATGCCGGGAATCTGCCCCGTATAGACCCGGAAAGCGGATACGGGCTTGTTACAGATGTATGTATTAAAAGAAAAATAAGAAATTATGTGGAAGCGGTAAAGGAGGATCAGGAGGGATACCAGAT
>SKEQ01001387.1_pt1 | contig 10012 bp, 10 predicted proteins | sample 4826751 | NCBI WGS metagenome assembly SKEQ01 (sample SAMN11008805, study PRJNA524170) | human gut metagenome | biome: Human fecal sample; material: Feces; isolation source: fecal sample from pouch patient p44 | host: Homo sapiens | place: Israel: Tel-Aviv | collected 2013-07-11 | reverse complement strand
GCTGTGGAAAGACCACGCTTTTAAACGCCGCTGCAGGATTTGAACGGATAGATTCTGGAAGTATCCTCATTGATGGAAAGAAAGTAGAAAACCCCTCCCCGGATCATGTGACTGTTTTTCAGCATTATGGACTTTTGCCCTGGAAGAGTGTGGAGAAAAATGTCATGATGGGGCTGCTTGCAAAAAAATATAAAAAGCAGGAAGCAAAAGAGCGGGCGGATAGCTATCTGAAACTGGTCGGTTTGGAACGGTTTAAGAAATTTAAGCCATGGCAGCTCTCCGGCGGGATGCAGCAGAGGGTATCCATTGCCAGGGCTCTGGCAGTAAAACCGCGGATCCTGTTCATGGATGAACCATTTGCTGCATTGGATGCCATCACCAGGCTGCAGATGCAGGATGACATTCATAGAATTGCGGAAAAAGAGAAGATCACAGTTATCTTCGTGACACATGATATCGAGGAGGCCGTGGCACTGGCAGACCGGATTGTTGTCATGACACCAAATCCCGGGAAGATCAAAACGATCATACCTGTTCCCCTTGGAAAACATAGAGACAGGACCTCTGATGATTTCCTTGCGGTGCGAGATAAGGTGTTTGATGCTTTTGGAATGAAAGAGGAGGAACGGATTGAGTATTATCTATGATGAATGATGGGAATCATCCACTATTTCTACTGGAAAAATTATTTGGAAAGAATAGTGATGCAATCATTAAAAATTTCCATAAATTACAAAAAGGCCTTACACAGACATGCATCAAAAAAACAGGCTGCCGTGACAGAGATGGTATCCTCATGCATATACCAGATATCCGATGTAGTACAGACAAACTCCGCCACTGCGGAGGAGTCAGCCGCTGTATCTGAGGAACTCTACGGGCAGTCTCAGCTTCTAAAAAACAGAGTGAGTCGTTTTAAGCTGTATGCTAATCATTAGATGCCGCACTTTTCTGTTTATCCATATACATTCGTTCATCTGCAATCTTCATCAAATGCTCATGATCAGTTCCGTCTTCAGAGAAGAATGCGATTCCTACGCTAATGCCTACGGATTCCTCTGTGGCATCTCCACTCAGGTTATAAGGCTCGCTGATAACCTTGTGTATCTTTTTATCAACCTCCTGTCTTGCCTTGTTGTCAGCATCCAGTTTGAGGATCATGACGAATTCGTCTCCTCCTATCCTGGACAAGATATCGGAGGGACCCAGAAATTCTTCTAAACGCCGTGCCACTTCCACTAGAAGCTGGTCGCCGTATCCATGCCCCAGAACATCATTTATCTTTTTAAAGCCGTTTAAATCCATATATAAGAGCATGAAAGGCTGGGTCCTCTTCATGCATGATTTTTCCAGATACTGCTTCAGCCATCTTCTGTTGTAGGTGCCCGTCAGTTCGTCTGTGACTGCCATACGGTGGATCTGGTCCTGTTTCTTCTTGTTCATATAAACCAATTCTCCGCACAGGAGGCTTAGCAGCAGGATGATCACGGCTTTCACCGTCATTTCTCTCCATGGGAGCCATCCTGTTTTGGACTGCAGGGTCAGTGTCCATATATGGTTGGGGACACGGATATTATTATCGATGGTCCACTGTCCTGTGAAATCCGTGGATTGGGTAACTACTACCGGCTGATCATCCACCATACAATGAAGGCTGTATTCATAGCCGGACTGTCTTAATTCCTCCAGATGGATATCTCCGATGGCATCCGGCAAGTCCAGGATAATGACAGAGAATCCCCAAAAAGATTCCTCCCCCTCTTTGTTAGTCAGGAAAATGGGATTTCTGGCCACCAGTCCAAAGCCGCCCTGGTCTAGATCATATGGCCCTGACAAAGCGATCTCCTTGGTGTCCACGGCCAGGCGTGCGTCCCTTTTACGGCTGGGATTCTGAAAGATGTTATCCCCAATCACTTCCTCATTGCCCTCCAAGGGATAGCAGTAGCGCACAACACCTCCCGGCAGGTATTGGACAGCCCTTATGCCGGGACTGTCTATCATGGACTTTGCCAGGTCACGGAACGTTTCTTCAGGAACCTCTCCATTGCTGGTGATAATAATAGATTCCAGGATGTCTGTTTTGTGGAACAAGGAATTTAAGAGTGCTTCTATCCTCTCTGCATATATTTTTGTCTCACGTACTGCCTCCGCTTTTTTAAGGTTTGCTTCCTGAACACCCGCATATAAAACCAGGCACCCCAGGATAAGAAATAAGCAAACGGCTGTTATCACAAAATAACGGAAACTTCCTTTTATTCTCTCATGCATATATCTATATCCTCACGCTGCTGTCATATTTGTTCTTATTGTACCAAGGAACACAAGGATAATCAACAAAAAGAACCCCGGCCATCAGGCGTTCTATTATTAATAAAAATGATATGCTCAGACAAAAATATGGAATTCTTGTGAAGAGTAGGCATTGCGAAACGGCCCTGTCACAAAGTGGGATTTAGATTGTATTAAGTCATAGGATACGTTATAATTTTAATAAAGAATTTTAGCAGGAGCGGTTAGTAGGAGTAGTATCCGCCGGTGTCTTAAACCGCGTTACACTTCAGAAAAAAATAGAGATAATTGCCTGTCTCTATTCCAGTCTGGAGCTGGGAGAACGGATTTACAACTGGAGCTGTGGGAATCGGATGGACAGCGACATGAATGCGTCAATCAACATCCGCAGAGAGGGGCTGCGTATGATAGGGATTGATCTTGATATTTTAGGAACAGGCATCCATCTTTTTGATATGTTGGAAAAAGAAATAAAGTTAAAATTGATTCAAACAAAATGTTATAATGGAATTATGGATTTAGTATATGAACGAAGTTAACTTTGAAGTTGTGAAAGAGGTAATAGTATATGATTACACGTGAAAAAGTAAAGGAAATAATGTTTTCACTAGGTGCAGATTTATGTGGCATAGCAAGTATAGACAGATTTGGTGATGCGCCGAAGGGTTATCATCCGTTAGATGTTTTACCCACATGCGAATCGGTAATATCTTTTGGGTGCAGATTTCCAATTGGAACACTAATTTGTAAATCTGCTATTCCATATACAAGGGTGCGAAATTCTATTACGCCCAAAATGGATGCGATAGCGCTTGATTTCTGTATTGAAATGGAAAAGAATCAGATTGTATGTGTTCCTATACCGACAAATGAAGATCAATGGGACAAAAATACTGGCAGATACCGTTCTATTGTTTCTCAAAAACATGCCGCTCAGGCGGCAGGATTAGGGACGATAGGAAGACATTCTCTATTGATAACACCGGAATTTGGCAGCATGGTTTGGTTAGGGACCGTTTTATGTGAGCAGGGGTTTGAGCCTGATGAAATGAAAGAACCTCTTTGCAATAATTGTAATTTGTGTGTGGAAATTTGCCCTGTAAACGCTTTGGAAAAATGGGAAATAAAGCAACAATCCTGTTGGGAGTTTGCTTTTGGAGATAATGAAGAAGAAAAAGTTTGGGAAATTTCGTGTCATAAATGTAGAGATATTTGCCCATATAATTTGGGATATCAAAATTCATTTTTAAAGCAAAATAATGAAGGTTAAATTCCAGTTTTTTCAAACTGAAAAATCTGAAGTTCTAATTAGATTTCAAAATAAAAATTGGGAGAAATTAAAATATGAAAACGATTGGATTGATTGGCGGAATGAGTTGGGAAAGCACTGTTCCATATTACCGGATTATCAACGAAGAAGTTAAAAAGAGACTTGGCGGTCTTCATTCGGCCAAGATTATTCTTTACAGCGTAGAATTCGATGAAATAGAAAAATGTCAGTCAAGCGGGGACTGGGAAAAAAGCGGTGATATTCTTGGAAGGGCCGCACAGAGTTTAGAAATTGCTGGAGCGGACTTCATTCTGATTTGTACCAATACGATGCATAAGGTAGTGCCGCAAATTGCCTCAATGATCCATGTCCCTATTATTCATATCGCAGATGCCACAGCGGATGAACTTCAAAAAAATCAAATTGAGAAGGTTGGATTACTTGGTACAAAGTACACGATGACGCAGGATTTTTATAAGAAGAGGCTGATTGATAGGGGGATAGATGTTGTTATCCCAGATGATACTGATATTGATGTTATTAATGATATTATCTTCCAAGAACTCTGTTTAGGGAAAATAAAGGAAGAGTCGCGTATAAAATTTGAGAAAGTAATTGAATGCCTAAAGAAAAAAGGCGCAAATGGTGTGATTCTTGGCTGTACTGAGATTGGGCTTCTTATTCATCAATCGGATTCTTCACTTCCTGTTTACGACACCACCCTTATCCATGCCAAAAGGGCAGCTAAGATAGCGCTGGACACTGGAGAACTTGGATTTTCTGGATCAAAATGAATTTTGCACGTACATAAAAAATAATCGTCAACTGTGCAGAGAAAGACGGAAATATATTTTTGAAAATTCTCAAATTGAGATGGGGACTGCTGCTAGAAATGTTATGTGATTTGACAGCTTTCTTTGTGAGTATTAGAGCGTATTTAATAAATCCTGTCCGACTTTTCTTATATAAATTTCCAGCCAGTAAAGTATAATACTCATATTACAAAAGTGCAGGTTTAAAATGCAAAAGAAAACTGCTGTAAGGTCTTTGCCTGTTGGATATAAAATGTTATAATGAATCGATTGACCTTATGTTTTTCAGCAGAGCCGGTGAGTATCACGACCGAAAGATGGCCGTCCGGACTTATGGATACCTATCAGGACGGCGACGAGGTTCCCGGAAGTGGAAGAGTAACTATTACAAAAAATAGTGAAGGATTCGTGATGAAAGAGGCCCGTGCCGGACATGTATACTGTATCACTGACATATGGGAGAACGGAACCGTGGAATATGGTTCCCTGGTAAAATAAGTACGCACACTATACAAAAAAAGAAGAAGAGGTTCATAAATATGTCCAGTTACAAAGAGTCAACAAAAATACCTGCGAAGAAAACAGCCGGGAAACATAGCAGCATCAGCCGGAAGATTAGCTGGAGTCTGCTTGCTGTTCTTGTGCCGGCACTGATTGGTATGATCACCATTGCCGGCTTTATGGCTTCAGGCTCCATATCGGGCTTAAATACTCAGCTAATAGATGCACAGACTGATTATGCCGTTTCTGTTGTCGATGATTTTTTCAGCGGAAAGATTGCCATAGTCAGCCTTTATGAAAATGACAGTATCTTTGGCAAATATTTTCATGCCGTTGCAACCCCCGATGATATCGGAAACTATGAATATCTAAGTGATGTCACACAGGAATTGAACAATATTATGGCGGCAACTGAGGACGAGCAGGTGCTCCAGGCATGGATTGCCGATGAAAGAACAGACTGTTACGTTATCCCTTCCGGCGAATACGGAAAGGCCGGCTTAGATGACCTGGAATGGTATCATCTGGCCCTGGCGGAAAGGAAAACGGCAATCTCCAACCCTTATGTTGACGGAATAACAGGGAAAAACGTTGTTACGATCGTAACACCTGTATATTACGATTCTGAAATAGCTGGCTTCATGGGTCTGGATGTAACACTTGACAGCCTGAGCGAATTGATATCCGGTATCCATGTGGGGGAACATGGATATATGGAACTGATTTCCAATAATAATGTATATGTATACAGCAATGACCCATTAGCTGTAAATAAAAATGTAGACGAGCTTGATATCACGGATGAATATAAACAAAAGGTAAAAGATAACTATAATGGTAACTATCATTTCACTTACCAGGGTAACCAGTACACCTCTGTATTCAGAGACAGTGAGACAACTGACTGGCTGGCTATTGCCACGCTGCCGGTTTCCGAGATGAATGCCACACGCAACCACCTCATATCTATTCTTGCTGTTCTGGCCATTGTAGTGCTTGCACTGCTGGTGTTTATCATCATTACCATTATCCGGAGGGTTACAAAACCTTTATCGGAGATCAGTGGAGGAATGCAGGAGTTTGCCAGGGGCAATCTGAATGTAGAGCTTAAGACCATGCGAAATGATGAGATCGGACTCCTGGCGGACAGTACAAGGTCTGCAATCCGTTCATTAAAAGAGATGATTCAGGATATTTCATACATACTCGGGGAGATTTCACGCGGAAATCTGGAGGTTGCTGTGAAGGGGAATTATGTCGGAGATTTTCAGGATATCAGAAATGCCCTCGAGCAGATTATTGAATCTTTGAATACGACTCTGAAACAGATCAAGGGAGCGGCCGAACAGGTTTCGGTTGGTTCCGAACAGGTATCCGAGGGTGCTCAGTCACTTGCCCAGGGTGCTTCTGAACAGGCTGGGACGGTGGAAGAACTCGCAGCAAGTATACATGAGATATCCCGCAAGGTCAACTCAAATGCCGATCATTCGGATACCGCCAACGAAAAGGCCGCCGCTGTTGGAATGGAAGCTGTGGAGAGTGATCGCCGGATGCATGAGATGCTCAAAGCAATGAAGGAGATACAGGAGAGTTCACACAAGATAGGAAGCATCCTGAAAGTCATTGAAGATATCGCTTTCCAGACGAATATTCTTTCCCTAAATGCCGCTGTTGAAGCTGCCAGGGCGGGCGATGCAGGAAAAGGATTCTCCGTAGTGGCCGGAGAGGTCAGAAATCTGGCTGCCAAAAGTTCTGAGGCGGCAAAAACTACAGGCGCGCTGATTGACAGTTCTCTGGATATCGTGGAAAACGGTGTACAGATAGCGGACGAAACAGCCATGTCTCTTCAGAATGTCAAAGAAGGGGCTGGGGAAGTCGCAGATGCACTTGCGGAAATTACCAAAGCTTCCAGTGAGCAGGCAGATTCTGTTGCACATATCACACGGGCAATTTCCCAGATTTCTAATGTTACACAGGGGAATTCCGCGACCGCAGAGGAAAGTGCAGCTGCCAGCGAAGAACTTTCCGCCCAGGCGGTCCTTCTGGAGGAGTTAATCGCAAAATTCAAAATGCAGGATGATTGATGTAGTAAAGATAAAAAAAGACAAGTTGATCGTATTGACGTTTTTAGCGGTGGCTGTATTCACCTGCGTGGGCTGTGCAGATACTCCCGGCGCTGGTGGGCAGGGTACCGACGGGCAGAGTGATACCCCGGTGATGAGCAGATCGGAGGAGCCAGACGGCAGGGCCGAAAAAATGAATGTGGCCATTACCATCGACAGTGAGGACTATGCGTTCCCCATGCCATATGAGAAATTTGCAGTCAGAGGCTGGTCGCGTTCTTATGATCCGGAGCTTTGGAAGGATGGTTTATAACCCGGCTATCATGGCGGCAGCCTCTTCTTCAGTAAGGGCGACATAAAAGTATAGCTTACGGAGATGGTTCCGACGGTTCGGCGTGCAGCTTCCTCTGTTCTTCCTGGGTACGGGGCTGGCGGTAATCCTAGTTCTCAGTGGAGCGATCTATTTTTTTGCAGCCAATCTGCTGATGGATGAGACCGTGTCCAAAACGCACGAGTTGATGGAACTGAGCGGAACCAACCTCTCCACATACATCGCCCATGTGAAAGGGGAGTCCAATGTTTTCGCAAGTGACCCCACCCTCAGGCAATACCTTTCCGGGAATGATGAGAGCCTGCGGGATGGGCTTCTGTCCCGTATTAATGTGCTGCTTGAAAACGACAGTGCCATAAAATCCGTCGTCGTGGTTTCCAAAGACGGACGAATCCTTTCAAATGAAGAGGGCCTCGATATGTCAGTTTCAGAGGATATGATGAAGGAGGACTGGTATATGGAATCCATCCACAATACCATGCCCGTTCTTACTGGTGCCCGGATGCAGAGTTTTCCTCTGATAAGGATAACTGGGTAATTTCCATCAGTACAGAGATCATCGATGCTGCCGGTGAAAATCTGGGCGTCCTGCTGATGGATATGCCATACAGCGTTGTCGAGGACCATCTAAGCAGCCTGGATCTGGGAACGGGAGGCTATGTATTCCTCTTGAACGACAAAGGCGAGCCGGTTTACCACAAGGACACCAGTTATTTTTCCGAACCAAACAAGCAGAAGTTACTGCGGACAATTTTGGCAGAAGGGGATGGCTACGACAAAAAGCAGAACCTGCTCACTTATCAGACAAAAATCGAGAACGCTGGCTGGACAATGGTGGGCGTAGTGTCTTTGGATACCCTGTACATGCTGAAGCAGCAGCTTTTTGAAGCGGGGCTGCTGACCGGTGGCATACTCTTCGGGATGGTACTGCTGTTTGGCTTTCTCTTCACCCGTCGGCTGGCAGCACCTATGGCCGATCTGGAACAGGGTATGAACGAGATTGAAAAACTGGCGGAGATCAGTGTGCAAAAGCATGGCTTTACCGAAGTGGAGCTGCTGGCCGGAAATTACAACCGGATGATCCGCCGCGTGCGGGAGCTGATGGAAGAGGTCTCTGACAAGGAAAAGACGCTGCGCCAGGCGGAGCTTAGTGTACTGGTGAGCCAGATCAATCCTCATTTTCTCTACAACACCCTGGACACTATCGTTTGGATGGCTGAATTTGGCGACAGCAAAAAAGTGATCGCTCTCACCAAATCCCTGGCCGCTTTCTTTCGGTTGTCCCTTGGCGGGGGGCGGGAACTGGTCACCGTGGCTGATGAGCTGGAGCATGTGCGGCAGTACTTGTATATTCAAAAAGAACGGTATGAGGGGAAACTCAGTTATAAAATTTCTGCCCCGGAGGAGCTGCTGGATTACACGGTGCCCAAGATCATCCTCCAGCCCCTTGTGGAGAACAGCATTTACCACGGCATCAAGCCGATGAACGTCCCTGGACGGATCACCGTGACAGTGGAAGAGGACGGGGAACAGCTGCTCTTTACTGTGGCGGATAACGGTGTGGGCTTCGACTCCGCGGCGCTGCCTGCGAAAGAGTCGCCCAAGAAAAGCGGCGTGGGTCTGCAAAACGTGGACAGCCGCTTAAAGCTCATATATGGGCCAGGCTGTGGCGTGACCGTTGATTCTGCTCCTGGTGCAGGCTGCACCGTGCGGCTGACAGTAGGCAGACATGTTAAGAGCGCTCCTCGCATAAAGTAATCCGATCTTACGAATCCTTCTGATACGCGAACAGGTAGTCCAACACTGATTTTCAAGCTTTTATATTTTACCGCTAAAATGCCGCACATATTTACTAAAGCGTTATAAAGGTTTGTAGAAACAAGTGACAATTTTTAACTATGCCGCTCTAAATTTGACTTTTATGAGACGTAGCTTTAGAATGGAAACAAATACACCTTAGGTGGAAAAGGCGACCAAAAACAAAGGAGATGATGATATTGAACGGACGTAATGTAAGGATAGGTGCGAGTCTATTAGTCGGAGATATGGATAGTATGGTTCGATTTTACAGAGATATATTGGGTTTTTCTACACAATGGGATGGCGGGGATTTCGCGGAGTTTGAAACAGCAAGCGGTTCGCTGTCTTTATTCATGTACAGCAGAGAGCAATTCGTAAAGGCTATTGGAGAGAGTTATGTTCCGCCAAAGGGAATTAACCAATCATTTGAAATTGCCTTGTGGCTACCGAGTTTTGCTGATGTGGATGAGGAATATGAGCGGCTATCAAAGTTAGGACTGCGCTTTCCCACTGGAGAACCCATCACCTATCCTTTTGGCATCCGTAACTTTTATATTGCCGACCCGGAAGGCAATCTACTTGAAATTGGAAGTACGAACGAAACGTAGTTTGCAGTTTCGCCTTCTTAGACGAAAAGGGCCATCCCACATATCGTAGCCAGCTTTGGTGCTGATAACCAGCTCATCCCGGTAAGCGTGAGATGCTCTTTATGAATGAGACCCAAGTTCTTTTCTGCACTACCCGGAGTGGGTCCGTAATTATTTGCTAAATCAAAGTGGGTGATTTCGCGGTCGAAGGCTGTGAGACAGAGCTGTTTCATTTTTTCGTAAGGAGCCGTATCTCCAAAATTGTGCCAAGATCCTAAAGAGACTGCCGGCAGCCGAAAGCCGCTGTCGTCGCAGCGGAAGTAACGCATAGATTGGTAACGGTCGATGATGCTGTATAC
>SKEQ01001386.1_pt1 | contig 10039 bp, 15 predicted proteins | sample 4826751 | NCBI WGS metagenome assembly SKEQ01 (sample SAMN11008805, study PRJNA524170) | human gut metagenome | biome: Human fecal sample; material: Feces; isolation source: fecal sample from pouch patient p44 | host: Homo sapiens | place: Israel: Tel-Aviv | collected 2013-07-11 | reverse complement strand
GGTACTGCACTTGAGCTATTATGTAAGCGCTATAACCTATCATTAGAGGAATGTGCTGTATTTGGGGATAGTCCAAATGACCTAGAAATGCTAAAAAAAGCAAAATATAGTTTTGTAATGGAAAATGCCAATCAAAGTATTAAAAATATTGCCTATAAGATTATCCCTTCAAATAATCATTATGGCGTTTTAAAAACATTATTAGACCTTTTTAATGTTTCTAACATTACCGAAAGAGAAAAAGCTTTATTAGGGATGTGGTATGATGCTAATAACGATCAAAAAGTTTTAACAGATCGTCTGAATACCCATCACCTTTGTTTTAAATATAATCATACCGACCCACTAGACCAGGATATTCGACAAAAAATTTTAAATGAACTATTCCAAAATGAGAATAGCAATCTTGAAATCATCTCACCTTTCTTTTGTGATTGTGGTAATTTAATCACCTTTGGTCATAATGTATTTATTAATTCCAATGCTTATTTTATGGATGGAGCCAAGATCAATATTGGTAGTAACGTATATATCGGACCTTCTGTTGGCCTGTATACAGCTATTCATCCGCTTGATTATAAACGTCGAAACCAAGGTTTAGAAAAAGCAATGCCAATTGAAATTGGTGATAACACATGGCTTGGAGGTAATGTCGTTGTTTTACCAGGGGTAAAAATAGGGCATGGTTCAGTAATTGGCGCTGGTAGTGTCGTTACCAAAGATATACCACCAAATGTATTAGCTTTTGGTAATCCCTGTCGTGTTGTTAAAGCCATTGATCAATCATAATTCACACTATTAAAATATAAGTATTGCTAATTTTATAATAAAGATATTGGTTCTTAAAAAATCAATATCTTTATTTATTTTTTCAATCTTTGAAAAACCTCTATTTTTCTTGCTCGAAGAAATAAAAATTGCTATATTAATCTTAAAATATGAAGGATTTACAACTAAATAACGAATAGCTTTGAGTATCATCTCGAGAGCTATTTTGTTTTTCATGGAGAGTATGAGGACAAGAAAAATGAAAAAACTACAAATGAAATATAATTTATTGCATATTTTATATTGGATGGCAACTTGTTGCATTTACGGATATGTTGCCGTATTTCTTCAATATAAAGGAATGAGCAACACTGAAATCGGCATTGTTTCTGGAAGCGGGTGTATTTTAACGATTTTTTTATCTCCGTTTGTCACATCTTTAATTTCAAAAATAAAAGGCCTAACAATTAAGCAGCTATTATCTATTATTTATTTGATTATTGCTGGAGCTTTTTTAACTTTAGCTTTAGTTGATTTATCAGTTATTCTAATCATGCTTTTATATGTTTCAATGATGTCATTAATTGTTTCAACAGTTCCTTTTTTATCAATGATTGCAATGAACTATATTCAAGACGGAAAAGAAATAAATTTTGGCTTAGCAAGAGGAATGGGTTCTATATCTTATGCTGTTAGTGCTGTGCTCTTGGGTCAGTTCATTGAATTTTTTAACCCGACTATTTTAGCATATGTCTTCGTCATTTCTGCAATTTTAGATTTAGTAATTTTATATTCTTTGCCAAATACCAATGTTAAACAGGCAACCCATAAAAAAGAGGGGAATATTTTTACAATTATTAAAAATTATAAAGTCTTCTTTTTCATTCTCTTAGGCTTCTCCTTTATGTTTGCTGCTGCAACTTCGCTATCAACTTATTTAATCAATGTCGTTAAAAATCTTGGCGGTAATACTTCATTGTACGGTGTTGCAATCTTCTTCATGGCAGCTAGCGAAATGCCTGTTATGGCAATTACTCCAAGGTTAATTAGAAGATATGACAGTATCACTTTAATTATGGTTGCAGCTTTTTTCTATATTATTCGAAATTTTACTATTTGTCTAGCACCTAGTCTCCCTGTTTTATTCATTGGAATGATGATGCAAAGTTTATCGTATGGATTACTAACAGCAGTGATAACTTACTATGTAACATATAACCTCAAAAGTCATGATCAAATGATGGGTCAAACAATGATAGGGATTATGACTTCTGGGGTAGGATCTACTATAGGAAATCTTTTTGGCGGTATTTTACAAGATCAATATGGTTTAAATATGATGTTTATATTTGCATGTTTAATTACAATAATTGGAGTAATAATTATTTTTTCAACTGGTTACTTTCAAAAGAAACAATTGAATACACCCACTAAACAATAAAAAAGAGATTTTACTCTAATTAAGTTAAAATCTCCTTTTTTATTGTTCAACCTACAAATTAAAATAATTAACATCTAAGTAGTATTTATATTTACTTTTAGTCTAAATAATCAGGTTCACTTAATACCATAATTATTTTTTCATATATTCACATACCCGTTTTAAATCTTCTCGTATCGGCAGTTGTTGTGGACACATCTTTTCACATGCTCCACATTGTTTACAATTTTCAGCTTTAGCTTCTGAAACCATTTTTTCTAACTTTGCTTTAAATTGATCATGACTATCATATACAAAAGCATTATTCCAATATTTAAAATTATTTGGAATATCCACTCCAAATGGACACGGCATGCAATATGCACATCCTGTACAACCATTTTGAGTTCTTGCTTTTAATGTATCACGAACATCTTGAATCAAAGCAACTTCTTCAGCTTTCAAATACTCAAAATTTTTAAAAGTAGCTAAATTATCTAGTACCTGTCCATAAGTTGACATCCCGCTAAGCACTACTTTCACATTGGGCAAACTGGCAACATAGCGAAGTGCCCATGATGAAATACTTAAATCAGGATTATATGCTTTAAATTTATTTTCGATATCTTCTGGTAAATTTGCTAACGAACCACCTTTGATCGGTTCCATAACTATAATTGGTATATTATATTTTTCTGCCAATAAATAGCCCTTCATCCCTGCTTGAATATCCATATCCATATAATTTAATTGTAATTGACAAAAATCCCAATCATGATATTCAAGAATTTCTTTAAAAACCGGATATTCATCATGGAAACTAAATCCAATATTACGGATTTTCCCTTCTTCTCTAAATTCTTCACACATTCCAATCAAGTCATATTCTAATACTTTTCTCCATTTATCAGCATCTAAAGCATGTAATAAATAAAAATCAACATATTCAACATCTAATCTTTTTAATTGATCTTCAAAAACTTTTTTTGCCTCTTCTTTACTCGAAACATTCCAAATTGGTAATTTTGTCGCTAAAAAGAAATCTTCACGTTTATACTTTTTTAACACTTTACCAACAAACGGTTCGCTATCGCCATTATGATAAGGAAAAGCAGTATCAATGTATGTAACCCCTGATTCAATTGCCTTATCAATCATTTTTTCTGCTTCTTTTTCATTAATTTTCCCATCCTCATCTAATGGAAAACGCATACAGCCAAACCCCAATAATGATGGTTCAATCCCTAAATTGTCAAACTTTTTTGTTTTCATTTAAAGTCCTCCTAATATCCTACAACATACTTTCATTATACTATTTCACCATTTTTTTTACCATATTTAAATATTTTTAAGAAAAATATTTCTTCTTGTATGTTATGATATAAAAAAGGAGTTTATTTTATAATGGAAAAGAATTGTAAATTATTTGACTATATACTACTATTTCTTGCCTTGCTATCATTATTCTACTTCATTATAGTTGTCACTAATTCTCGGTTTATCAATGCCTATATACTTTATCCGATTTTTACAGCATTATTAATGTGTTATGCTGTATATGAGTTACATTTTAGAAAAAGTATTCTATCCTCATTACCTAAAATTCTTAATTATTCAATTAAAGGAATTATTATTATTAGTGTAATTGTATTTATAATTATCGAGGGTTTAATTATACATGAGGTTAATAATAAGTATAACAAACGCAGTGATTTCCTCATTGTTCTTGGTGCTCGTTTATACGGCGACAAACCTGCACCACTATTACGTTATCGATTAGATGCAGCTGTTGAATATCATCAAAAATTTCCTGATGTCCCAATTATTGTAAGCGGAGGACAAGGCCACGGCGAGAACATCACAGAAGCAAAAGCTATGAAAGACTATTTAATCAACAAAGGAATAGATGAATCATTGATTATCGAAGAAAATAAAAGTACTAATACAAATGAAAATATTATCTATAGTAAAAAAATTATTGAAACATCGACTACTGAAGACTATGAAGTAGTTATAATAACTAATGGTTTTCATTGCTACCGAAGTAAACTATTAGCAAATAAACACGGTTTAGAAGCTCATACATATGCAGCTAGAGAAAATTTAGATACTGCTCCACACTATTATTTAAGAGAATTTTTTGGATGTTTGAAAGATATGATATTATCTTAAATATTCCACATAGTTCACACATTTATTGATAATTAATTTAGTATACTATTGAATGGAGGGGTGATTATGTTTAGTAAATTATATATTACCATTAAGGCAAGTGACAAATTTGACGATTCAATTATTGATCCTATTTCTTTTATTCTAATAGATTGGGGAGTTGATGGAAATCTAATCGACTGGGATATTTATCCAAGTCGTGCTAAATTAGAAATTAATACTGAAAATGATAATTATCAGACTTATAGTATAACTTATCAAGGGATGCAAACAATCATGGAATTGTGCTATGAGTGTGAATTTGTTATGACAATTATTGATAATGATGAAAAAAGCGAGAGTTATACAACATATTTCAGTCGTGAAAATTCCAATAACTTTGAAACAGATATCTCAGAATTATTAGAATAAAAACTCAAAGAATTTAAACTTTGAGTTTTTTTATTTTTTTTTACATTTTCTCTTTACATTTATCAAATTTTTATATATAATCATTCTTGCGTTGAGAGTTAATAACCTCTTAACAAAGTAAATATGGCGGTCGTGGTGAAGTGGTTAACACACCAGATTGTGGCTCTGGCATTCGTGGGTTCGATTCCCATCGACCGCCCCATTTATATTTTTAGTCGAAACATTTCGCACTTTGCAAAATATAGTAAAACAAAAACCAAACGGATACCTTTCCATTTGGCTTATCTTAATATTCGACTATTGATTAAACAAATTAATATGTTATAATATTAGCAAATAAATTAAGTAATTTATTTATTAATATATATAATGTTATAAAAATAACATACTAATCTGATTTCTATTTGAAATCAACATTTAGTTTCCAATATTACTAGAAATTATCGTATTAAGAATGCCTAGCTGGACAAATAAGGTATTCTTTTTTTTTGTTTTTTTCTTTGCCATTATTCTATCACAATCATAATAAGAATAATACAAATTGTTTATTTTTTTTCGTCTTTTTTTTCAGAATTTTTTACACGTTCATATTCATCACTGATCCAGAAAGATATCAAAGAGCTTTTATTAACTCCTTTTTTTTCAGCCAGAAATTCAAGCTGTTCCAAAATATTTAGATCCAATGTAATAAATACTCTTTTTTTATTTCCTGCAACACTCATTTCCGTCACCTCTTTTTATTACAATATTTTTGAATTTAAGTAAAAACTCTTCCGCTTTTCTATCACCAGTCAACTCTTTTACTTTACATTAAAACAACAGCGCATATATTTATCAGCATGTGTATTATTACTACCATCATCAGATTTTCTTTTTTATGATAAATAATATTAGTAGCAACATAGAAAATGAAATAATTAAACATACAGATAAATGCTGTTATATCAAGCTTAATAACTTCGCTTGCACAATGTACAGAAGCAAATAGCAACCCTATGCTCAAAGTCTTAATAATCCAGTGTTTTTTTAAACAATCGGTATTTTTAAAAAGCACGTATTTAAAAAATATTTCTTCAATAAATGGCAAAAGTGCAGTACTTATAATACCTAGGATAACAGGGCTGTCTGTATATATATTTTTAATTAAATCATTATTGTATGTTGATGCAGTTATCATTGATTCATTAATATAAGTTAGAAAACTATTAACCATTACAAGAGCGAATGAAATAATTGCTAGTTTTAAACTGTTATCCATAACATCCATAGAATCATTCACAAACTTATTTTTAAAATAATCTTTTGAAATAAAAATCATTCCTATAAAAGTTATACATGTGACTGTCAATCGAAGATATACTGATAAATCATCTGGTACAACACTAATTAAAACTGCTCCAATTATAAAGTAAAACAGTATATATATAATTAGCGCTTTGCATAAAATACTAAATCCTTTTGTCATTGTATAATTTGCTTTCTTTTTTGAAATCATGAACATGTCTCCTTTTTGTAATTTTATAATTTAATTTATAATAAATATATAAAAAGCATAGCATATCTGTTTTACAAAAAAGGCACAATTTTTTTTACTATATTTCTCACAAAAAAAGAGGCAAACTGCCTCTTTTTTATGATTTTATCCTTTTTTCATATTCTCTTTCTAATATTTTAATACGAAATAATACCTTTACTAACCAAAATATTGTTAATCTTCCACCTATTTCCTTGTCCAGTATTGCATCATTTACATACATCACTTATTGCATCATATAAAGCATCTATTTCTTTAGGCGTTAAAACAAATATTCCTTTATTTTTATAGAGGTTAAAAGAATGTATTTTTTAGCATATTAAAACAAGCTTTTCAATGTAATAAGGAAATTTTATTTATATATTTCTTAACATTTCATATTCAACAACATAGCAGCAAAGAAAAAATTCACTCAACGCAAAAAAAGTTTGATTAATCCAATGTTTTTTATCATATAAATGGAAAATAATAAATAAGTAAAATACAATATTAGTGAGAGATAATGCTATAAAAATATCTACAAATTTAAGGATGGTGACATATATGAAATTGAAAAAATTATTAATTATTTCTCTAAGTTTTATTTTAACATCTACGTTTTTGATCACACCATTATCAGCTTCTAGTACGGTGAGCTTAGGAAAATATGACTTCAATAATGGAGAGACTCCTGAAATTACAATGACTGAAACATATTCTAAAATTATTTTCACAGCATATTTCGACGATGGTGAAGAGATATATTCGTATGTAGATAAAAATATAGGAAAAGTTTATTTAAATGAAAACGAAGTTATATATAAATATAATGAAGGTACTCAAGCAGAACCAACATTACCTACTATATCTACTTATGCTAATATAGATTCAACTCCTGTAAACGTTGTAACAGGAATGTCTATAGATTTCGCTCCTTTGATTGAAGCAACAGCGGCAATAGCTACTTCCATTGCATTAGCACATTTTGGCGTGACAGCATCTAGTCTACTAGCAAAGTTAGGTAAAACTGTATTGTCAAAACACTGGACTTCGGTTGTTGATATAGTTTTTGATGGTTTAATAGGAGCAATAGGTGGTTACGGAGTCTCTAAAATTCTGAATATTACTTTTAAATATGATTTACAAAGAACCAGAGGTTTAATTTATTTAAATGGTGGGAATGTCCCTGTAACTGGATACAGATACGCTAATTATAGAGCAACTATTAAAGTAGCTGGAAAAAGCTTCTCAGGATCATCTGGAAAATATGGTGGCTGGTGGGCTTCATCAAAACCATATTCAGTTGAATACTAAAAGCCAGTTGATAATTTAATATGTTTATAGATAATAAAAAATTCAAAAAAGCTCTATATTTTTTCATCACATTTATATGTTTAGGAATTGATTTAACCCTTTTGATAAATTATTCATTCTTTATGCTGAGTGTATTTATTGGTAAATGCCTACTATTCTATGATAAAAAAATAAACGAGATTACTCCATTAGAATATTTTTTAGGAATAATTGTTTTTCCAGTTATTCTTGGTACTATATTAAAGCATTTACATTAACATACTCTTATTTAACACAAAGACATAACTAATATCAAAGAGCAAAAGAACTATATATCAATAAATTTATATAGCATTATCATTCGTTATTTATTATTTTTACAAATTTCCAATAATATATCATAAGCCTAAAATGAGATATTCTACATGACTTAATATATTATATAAATAAAAAGTCTTTGTACTTTACCTCTTTTAAATTAATTTATAATTCTAAAAGTTAAAACTACGCATAGCTAGAAAAAAAAATAAATAATTTATATAATTAATATAATCAAAAAACATACGGCTTTAATTTAAATATAAGAGATGTTTTTAATTTTTTTGATGTATAAATCCTACGAGGCAAATAAGCTGTTAAAACGCAAATAAACAGCATAACAGGCACACTACACATATTTCGCTATAAATTTTACTATTTCATAAAAAAATTCATAATATATGCTGATTATTTCTTTAATAATTTTTAGCTTGGCTTTTTTTAACAATTACATCAAAATGGCAAATCATCCTACGACCCTCTTCAATATTGTCCAGTATTACATCATTTACATACATGACTTATTGCATCATATAAAGCATCTATTTCTTTAGGAGTTAAAACAAATATTCCTTTATTTTTCCAGAGGTTAAATGAATAATAATCTACATTTGCTAAAGCACATATCCTGCTCATATGAAAATATTTTGATTTTTTCAACAGCTCCCTTTTAGCTGACTCAAATTCACTGTCTTCAAAAGTATATTTCCTCTTTTTACCGTTCTCTTTTATAATAACTTCTGGATATTCAAATTCATTATCATCCATAAACTCATCAAGCTGATCCTGATTACTAACTCTTGTTATTAATTTATCGTTTAGATCATAAATCTCAATCATTCTTTTATCCCCCAAAAAACAATTTTTTATAACAGCAGTACGGTATTTATGATATTGGAAATGCATTTTTACATAAGATATTTCCTTTTAAACACTCTGAATTTTTCCATAAAAGAATTGAATTCATTATTAGAAATCTGTTCGTCTTTTTCGATTTTTTCAATAATCGGTCTGCACTCTTCCATCATTAGTTTTGTATGAGCAACCGCCTTGTCATTTCCTCTACTTAATTTTATAAGATAATCATACAGTTTGTCATATAAATCATCATTCATAAACTGACTAAAATACTGACAGTTTTTCACGTCTATAATATTAATTAAGTTTCTTGCTATAATTTCTCTGTCTCTCACAATAATCACCGTTTAATATTATCGCATATATTTTAATAATATCAACAGCTCTTTAATCATTAGCCATACTGTTTTTTATTTGATATTTACATTTCTATATTAATGTACTATAATAAAGACATCTAATAACAACATATTAGTGTATTGAAATTATGTCTTTAGTATATTGCTGCGAAAATAACAACAACATATGATGTATTGTTATAGAATTACCAAAATTTATTGATAAAAAAGAACTTATAAGTTCTTTTTTATTTTTCCTCTTCATTTAGATCTTCTTTGTTAAACTTTATTAAAATTTCATTTGTTTCTTCATCAATAAGCACTAATTTTGCATTCGTCAATTCCGCAAATTCGATAATATCACTTATTTTATAAGTGTTATTTTTCCTTTTTTTATTTAAGGATTGTCGTGTTATTCCTAACTTACGTGCATAATCTGCAAATGCAAGACCACGCAAGGACAAGATTGCTTTTAATTTTTTTGTTATCATTATTTATTTTCCCCTTGCTACATGATTTCGTTATCCATATGCATTATCCTAACATTTCCGTTTTTATCTAAGTCATAACCTATTAGTATTCCACCTGGCATAGTACGATATGATTCTTCTGTACAGGCCTTGTACTTATGTATTTTTCTCGTTTATGATAAGCATATTGCCACTTTCGCAAGATATAAGTTTGTACCTATTCCTGCTGTAGCTGTTATTCCCGTTGTTTTATAAATATCCTGAATAATCATTTTTGCAAATTCCTTTGGAAATTTATTAACAGTCTTAAGATAGCACGTTGCATCAATAAAAACCCCATCAATTGAATAAACATGGATATTTACATCTGAGGCATATTTTAAATATACTTCATAGATTTTTTACTGTAATCTAATTTTGTTTTTAATAAACGCCCGACTCTTCCATATGCTTATTAAATAAAAAAGTCTAATATCAA
>SKEQ01001384.1_pt1 | contig 10054 bp, 9 predicted proteins | sample 4826751 | NCBI WGS metagenome assembly SKEQ01 (sample SAMN11008805, study PRJNA524170) | human gut metagenome | biome: Human fecal sample; material: Feces; isolation source: fecal sample from pouch patient p44 | host: Homo sapiens | place: Israel: Tel-Aviv | collected 2013-07-11 | reverse complement strand
GCCCTCCTCCACAATGACACCGCCCGCAATGAATACCACGCGGTCCGATATATCCCTTGCAAAGGCCATCTCATGAGTGACAATCACCATGGCGATGTCAAGGTCTGCCAGGGACTTAATCACCTTAAGAACCTCCCCTGTCAGCTCCGGGTCCAGGGCTGAGGTGGGTTCGTCAAAAAACAGTATCTTGGGATTCAACGCCAATGCCCTGGCAATGGCCACACGCTGGCACTGGCCGCCGGACAGCTGGCATGGAAACGCATTTTCCTTGTCCTCCAGCCCCATCTTCCTGAGCAGTTTCCTGGCTTCCTCATATACCTGCGCCTTATCCCTTTTCTGCACATGAATGGGAGCGTCCGTGATGTTCTTCATGACAGAATAATGGGGGAACAGGTTGAAATTCTGGAACACCAGGCCGTACTGGCTCTGGATTTCCTTTAAATCCTTTTTTGAGGCGTACACGGCCCTTCCGTCCTCTGTCCAGGCCGCCCGCTTTCCCAGGTATATCACTTCCCCGCTGTCCATGGTTTCCAGCATGGTAGCGCACCGCAGCAGGGTGGATTTTCCCGAACCGGAGGGGCCGATGACAGACACGATTTCCCCCTCCTCCACACTGAGGGACATATCCTTTATAACACCCAGGCCGTCAAACGACTTTTCCACATGATTTAATTCCAGCAGCTTCATAATCCACAATCCTCCTGTTCCTAACGGTAATAATCCATCTTCTTCTCAACCCACTCCATTCCAACTGCCACTACCAGGTTGAAAATATAGTAGAACAGACCGGCGGCCACAAAGGGAATCATGTTGGTCTGGGACGCTGCCAGAGCCTTGGCTATAGAGAACATCTCCGCCACGCTGAGGGTAAAGGCCAGGGAGGTGTCCTTGACAAGGGTGATGACCTCGTTGGTTACAGACGGAAGAATCCGTTTGATGACCTGGGGCAGTATGATTTTGAAAAAGGTCTGGAACCGGCTGTAGCCCAGAATCTGAGCCGCCTCGTACTGGCCCACAGGCATGGACTGGATGCCGCTTCTGTAGATTTCAGCAAAATAGGCGGCATAGTTGATTACAAATCCAATGAAGGTGGCCCACAGCCGGTAGCCGCTGCCCACCTTGATTCGGAACAGATAATAGGGGCCGAAATACACCACCATGAGCTGCAGCATCAGGGGCGTGCCTCTCATGATGGATATATATACCTTGACAATGGCCTGAAGCAGCCGGTTTTTGGACATACGCCCAAAGGCCACCAAAAGGCCCAGTGGAAGGGAAAATATTAGTGTCACCAGGAATATCTGGATACTGGTTCCCATACCTCCTGCCAACTGAATCAACATCTGCTGGACTGTCATTTTACCCATAACTTCATACCTGCCTTTAACATTTATGCCGTATAAAGCCGCTGTTAAACGAGCTGCCGCCGGATTATCCGGCAGGACAGCAGGTCCAGACAGCGGCCTTTATTACTTACCAATCGTAGTTACGTCCTCGCCAAACCATTTCTCAGATATGGACTTAAGTGTGCCGTCCGCAGCCATCTCTTCCAGGGTAGCCTGTACCTTGTCACGAAGCTGTGTGTTGCCCTTCTTAAATCCAACTCCGTACTCCTCCGCGGACAGGCTGTCCTCCAGGATAACAAAGTCTGCGTTTCTCTGCTGGATCTGATATCCGGCCACGATTACGTCCATGGCTATGGCGTCCACCGCGCCCTGCTCCAAATCCATGAAAGCTGAGTTATAATCAGCCGTGGTGAGCAGCTCCTTGAAGGTAGCTGTCAGGTCGGGCACCTCCTTTAACGCCGCCTCCGCGGAAGAATCCACCTGGCACTCCACAATCTTGCCTGCCAGGTCCTCCTGGCTGGCTATGCCGGAATCCTTGGCCACCACAAATACCTGGGTGTTGGCCATGTACGGCTCTGACCATGTATAGTCGTCCTCACGCCCTGTCATGGTAAATCCGTTCCAGATACAGTCGATGTTGCCTGCCTCCAGCTCCATGTCCTTGGAATCCCATGCAATGGGCTGTGCCTTGTACTCCAGTCCCAGACGCTTTGCCACTTCCTGGGCCAGCTCCAGGTCAAATCCTGTATACTCACCGTCGTCTCCCATGAATCCCATAGGCGGGAAATCCTGGTCAAATCCGACTATCAATGTACCTCCGCCGCTTCCTTCGGCGGCCTCTGACGCGGTTTCGCCCTCCGCCTTTGTCTCCGCCTCTGCGGCTGCGTCCTCAGCCTTGGCAGACGTGTCCGCTGCTGCCTGTTCGGTTTCTGCCTTTGTCCCTGCCGCTGTAGCTGCTTCCTGTGAACCGCCGCATCCTGCCAGGGATAATGCCATCACAGATGCAAGGGCCAGGCTAAAAAGTCTCTTTTTCATAATAAACGTCCTCCTCTTTTTCCGCTGTTTCGGGTCCAGCGGCTCCTTACGGTCTTTTGACACGCTATCATATTAGCATACTAAAGCGCTTGTGTAAAGGACATTTTATATGGCAAAACTGACAAAGATCCGCGTCACGGTCCCCCTCCCAGAAAATCAGGGCAAAACAGGAGCCTACAGCAGATTCATAAGCTCCTTAAGGCTCCCCACTTCATAATCCGCCCGTATGCCCTCAGGCAGCGCCTTACCGCCGGGGTTATACCAGCACGTATACGTGCCTGCGACCATTCCGCCTTTGATATCGGACGCAGGTGAATCGCCTATGAGCAGCATACGCCGCGGGTTGGCATCCGGTATCCTGGAAAAGCAGTAATCAAAATATTCCTTCTGCGGTTTCTGGCTCCCCGCATCCTCGGACACAAATATATCTTTCATGAAGCTGTCCAGGCCGGAAGCAGCCAGCCGCTTGTACTGGGTGGACGATGTACCGTTGGTAACCACATATAAATCATACCTGTCCTTCAGATAGGCGCACAGCTCCAGGGCTCCGTCAATCAAAAAGGCGGATGCGTCCAGCTGCCTCCGGTACAGCTCCTCTGCCTCATGGCCGTCCACCGCCCTGCCCAGACGGTCAAAAAAGGTCTCAAACCTCTGCCGCACCAAATCTTCCTTGGTCACTTCCCCCCGCTCAAAGGCGGACCAGAATCCCTCATTGATTTCATGGTACAGCAAAAGCCGTTCCTCTGTGGGCTCAAATCCATACTGCTCAAGGACTACCCTCATGCCCTGCCTCTCAGACATGCCAAAGTCCAAAAGAGTACCGTCCACATCCAGAAGAATCACATCAAACTTCCGTTCCCTGCTCTCCATAGACCACCTTTCCTCCGCAAACCGTGTACATTACTTTGCCCGTCAATGTCTCGCCCAGGAAGGGGCTGTTGGCTGACTTGGATTCAAACCCTTCCACTGTCCACTGCCTGTCCGCATCAAACAGCACCAAATCCGCCGGCGCTCCTGGTTCCATGCGCCCGCAGTCCAGCTTATACAGCCTGGCCGGATTAAGGCTCATCTTCTCCATGAGCTCCAAAAGCGTGAGATGGCCTGCCTTTACCAGATTGGTAATCCCCAGGGCCAGGGCAGTCTCCAGTCCCAGTATGCCGCTGGGCGCCTGGGTCAGCGGCCGCTCCTTCTCCTCCCTGCTGTGGGGCGCATGGTCCGTGGCAATCATGTCAATGGTCCCATCCTTAAGTCCCTCAATCAGCATCTGCCTGTCTTTCTCTGTCCTTAACGGCGGGTTCATCTTAGCCAGGGTTCCGTGCTTTAACACGGCTTCCTCTGTCAGGGTGAAATGGTGGGGCGTCACCTCGGCCCATACCTTTGCTCCCAGCCTCTTGGCCAGGCGCACCACCTCCACAGAATGCCCTGAGCTGATATGCTGGATGTCCACGGTTGCCCCTGTATCCAGGGCTACCATGCAGTCCCTGGCCACCAGGGAATCCTCTGCCAGTGCCGGAGAGCCGTAGATTCCCAGTTCATCGGAAATCCTGCCGTGGTTAATTCCATTTTCCCTGATAAAATGCTTGTCTTCCTCGTGGAAGCTGAGAACCGTATCCAATCTGGCCGCTTCCTCCATGGCCGCCCTGACAAACGCGCCATCCATAAGGGGTATTCCGTCATCCGTAAATCCCGCTGCCCCGGCAGCCAGAAGTCCCTCCATGTCGGTCAGCTCCCTGCCCGCGAATCCCTTTGACACTGCGGCGCAGCTTAACACATGGATGCCTGTCTTTTTTCCCTCTTCCAGCACATAGCGCAGGGTCTTCTCGTTATCCACAATGGGATTCGTATTGGCCATACACACAACCGTGGTGAAACCGCCCTTTGCAGCAGCCCTTGCCCCTGTATGGATGTCCTCCTTGTATGTGGGGCCCGGATCGCGAAAATGCACATGGACATCCACCAGTCCCGGCGCTGCCACCAGTCCCTCTGCCTCGATTATCTGCCGGTACGTCCTCTCCCGCGGGCTAAAGCCGGGCGCTCCCTCCGCTCCGCCCTGGTCCGCCGGAAATATCCCGGCAATCCTGTCTCCGTCCAAAACAACATCCGCTTTTATATCCAGCCCTTCCGCGGGTCCCAGGACCCGTCCTGCGCGAATCAAAATCATATTCCGTTCCTCTCTTTATTCCATCCTTTATTTCGTTGGCTGCTCAGAATCCATGTCCGGGGCGTGTCGGAAAGCCGTTCTCCCGCTGTCTGCCTGTCACACCAGGAATTCCTCTCCCCGCCTGTGTATCTCCTGTATCCTGTCCTTATACCCACCGGCGCAGGCCAGGGCCTTAAATCTGGCAGCCGCCTGAAAGTCCTCCCAGAAATGCATGGGGAACACCACGTCCGCCCCCACCATTCTCATAAAATCATCCATTCCCAGGTAAAAATCCTTCTCCTGCCTGGGATCAATGAGCATAAAGGCCACATCAATATGGCGTCCTGCCAGCTTGTCCATTTCCCGGTGGAAATTCTCACTCATCCTGCGGTTGTCGGCCTCCGGCTCCCCTTCCCATACCCAATTGTTTAAATCCCCTGCATGGTAAATGGTTCTGCCCTCCAGGCTGACCAGGAAGGCCACCCCTTCGTCCGTGGACTTAAACGCCTGGATATCCACCGGATTCCCGGCTCCGTCCTTCAGGCTCACTTCCTCCCCCGGTCCCAGGAATACGGTTCTGCCCAGAAGGTCCTCCGGCACCTGCCTTGTCCAGATATCGTCGGACAGCACATAGGTCACATTCCCGCGGCTTTCCTCCAAATCAAATATGGAACGGGAAAAATGGTCTCCATGCCGGTGGCTGGCAAACACAAACAAAGGCTTCTCCCTGTCTGTTTCCGGAATGTTTCCCTCAAAATAGTCAAACAGAAGTACGGCATGGTCAAGCTCCGCCATAAAACTGCTGTGATGGATATAGGTTATCTTCATATCGGTCATCTCCCATCCGTTCTTATATGTCTAATAGTAACATAAACAGCAATCCCCGTATAGTTATTTTATTCCATTTTCCTCCAATAAATATGTCCAGATTCTTATTTTTCAGCCGAAAGAGAAGAATAAAACAGGCGGTCATGCGCGAAATCAGGGAAGCCGCAGCGGCACCCGCCACACCCCAACGGAATACAAAGATAAACAGGGAGTCCCCTATGACATTGATGATGTTCATGATGACGGACGTTTTCTTAAAAAAGACTACTCCAACCGCCATCCCCCGTCAATCTGTAATTTACCCAAAAAATCAGGCACTCAAATGGCCTCCCCGTCCCCTTTCCACAAATCCGGTGTTTTCCTAAAACTACAGCCCGTAAAATAAGGGCCGGCCCAGCCGCGGGATGGCGCCCACGGGCCATAAACAGCGCAGCGCCCAGAGGGACCAGAACCGCATAACCTGTGGACGAGGCTATGTTGGACATGATTCCCAGAAACACCACCACGGCTGCGGCGCTTTGTCATTTTGACAAATACAATCAGCCGATTCATTGTTTCAAAATGCTTTGTGCCTTAAAATACAAGCATGCAGGACATGGGAACGTGAAACGAAATATTAGTACAAAAATCAGCAAAAAAAGCAAAAGAAGGTAAGAAAAAGGGGGAAACAATGGAGGGGAAGAAAAAAGGTCTGTCTCTGACAACACAAATTCTAATCGCTGCAGCGGGCGGTGTTGTCTTTGGGTCTCTGATTGGGCCATGGGCCTCATTAGGCTTTGTATCCACAAATATCATCGGCTCCATGGCTGACAGCGCTATGGTTCCATGTATTGTCTTCGCATTGTTTTTTGGCACAGCCATGGGTACATATACACGCCAGAGCGGCAACAGAAACTTGGTTGAATGGGTAACCGGTTTTAATACCATCATTACCAATATCATCAAGGCTGTCATGCACGTTGCGCCAATTGGAATCTTCTGTCTGCTGGCAAACGTGGCGGGCTCCACCGGCTTCAAGGTCATTATTCCTATGATTAAATTCCTGGGAGTCTTGCTGCTGGGAGACGCAATCCAGTTCCTTATTTATGGTCCGCTGACAGCTGCTCTCTGTAAAGTAAATCCTGCAAAGATGCCTAAGAAATTCGCTAAAATGTCCATGAACAGCTGCGGAGCGGCCCTTTGTTATGTGGCTGCAATCTTCTTTATGGCACAGTCCACAGGAGTCCAGCTGACCACCTATCAAATGGGAATGGCCATCCTGCTGTCATGTCTGATGTGCATGGGAACTATCGTTGTACCGGGAGGTTCCGTAATCGTTTATACCTTCCTTGCCTCCTCGCTGGGGCTGCCGCTGGAAAGTATCGCTATCCTTATTGGTATTGACTGGTTCTCAGGAATGTTCAGAACACTTATGAACGTTGACGTTGATGTCATGGTGGGCATGCTTGTATCCAGCAAGCTGGGCGACCTGGACAGAGATGTGTATAATGAGACGAAGGCAGTAGAGTACTGAATTTTAATTAAAAGGAGCGTGTCTGCGGCTCATTCCTCTCACGGTAATATCAACCGTGGGAAGGATGAGCCGCAGACACGCTTTTTGCATTTTATCACAGCTTCTGCCTTATGGCCTGCTCCTGTTCATCAAAGAGCAGATCCTTATTGTACTGGTAATAGCGTTCACACTCATATTCATCCAGGAACCGGACACACGCTTCGCTGGTATTCAGCTCCGTGACAAATATAACCATTTCCTGGCCGTTTCCAAAGGCAGCTTCCATGAAGTCAAAGGCGTGTTCCAGACGGCTGCCGCAGTCCTCCTTCATGGCCTCATAGCAGTCGCTGTGCTCCATGAATTTTGTGCGCACCCATTCCCAGGCCTGCTCCCTGTCCTCAACGGCTTCCTTTCTCATCTGCTGGGCATATTCCTCCAGCATGATTCGCACGCTGAGCCACAGGCGGTCCTCCCGCCTTCCTGACAGTCCGCTTTTCTTCCTGCGAAAACGCTCCTCCTCCAGCTCCTGAGCCAGGGACGCCAGAACCATGGCAGGCGCTTCGGATTTATCCGGTATTGCAGATGTTTCCGCCCTGCCTTCCATCTCCTGGCGGTAACTCTTAAGCTGCTCCATTAGAAGCTCCATGAAGGCATTCTTATCCCACAGCTTCTTAAACCCTTCCGTCAGCTTGGACAAAATCAGGCATGTAACGCTGAGACGCTCATCAAAGGGCGCCCTGGCAACCCGGCCGCACAATGCCTCCCGTATGACGCCCTGCAAAATCTCATCCACCTGATACTCATTCTGATATTTATAATACAGCTCCAGATAATTGGCAAAATCCTTTGCGATTCTGGGGTGCTGGATATACTGGCTGATCACATCCCTGTCAGCCCTTTTGTCCAGACTCTCATAGACCAGAATAAGCTGGGATAGGTCCTCCCAGGCCCTTGGGGTGGCGAACAGCTTTCCGTCCACTGTTGTCTCTATCTGGCAGAAATTCTGTCCCTTGATGTTCAGATAGGAGATAATGGCCGGATGGATATTCTCAGCATATGCATACTCCTTCCACACCCCCAAATCCGGTTCCACGTCAATCCGCTTGATCCGGTCCAGGGTGACCACATCGAATTCCCTTACAGACTTGTTATACTCCGGCGGATTGCCGGCAGCTGCTATAATCCATCCCTCAGGTATCTTATGGCTTCCGAAGGTCTTGCACTGGAGAAATTGCAGCATGGTCGGAGCCAGGGTCTCGGATACGCAGTTGATTTCATCAATAAAAAGAATCCCTTCCTTAAGACCTGTTTCCTCCATCCGGTCATAGATGGATGCCACAATTTCACTCATGGTATACTCCGTCACCGCATACTCCCTGTCCCCATACATCTTTTTCTCGATGAAGGGAAGGCCCACCGCGCTCTGTCTGGTGTGATGGGTGATGGTATAGGATATCAGTCCAATCCTGCATTCCCTGGATATCTGCTCCATTATCTGAGTCTTTCCCACTCCGGGAGGACCGATCAGCAGCACCGGCCTCTGCCGTATGGATGGTATAACGTACTCTCCGTTCTCATCCTTTAAAAGGTATGCTTCAATGGTATCCTTTATCTCTTCCTTAGCCCGCTTAATATTCATGTCCTGTTCTCCTGCTCTGTGGGATAATCAACGCATCCCTGCTTCTATTGTCCATGTCCGTTCCTTTTTCCCAGTCTGTACTCCATAATCTGTTCCTCCTCCAGCACCACCTTCATGGCCCAGGGAGGGACGGATTCATCGGAAAACATATTCTCTATGAACACAAAGGCCGTGTCGTAGGAGGGGGCCTGAACCGGATAGATTCCCTTGCCGTCCGTGAAATAAATAAGCCCCTTTAGGGAGGCTGCCTGACGGCTTTTCTTAAGCCCGTTCACATATTCAAATGCCGGTCTGAAATCCGTTCCCCCGCTTCCTCTAATCTCGAAATCATCCATATAAGCCTTCAGTTCCTCTTGGCTTGTGACCAGCACGTCCGACTGCACCGCGTCATCACACTGTATGATGTGTAAATGGACCTTCTTAAAATAACTCTCAGTCTCAGACAGCACGTCGTAAGTCTCTTCCAGGAACCGTCTTACCAGCTCCCCGGAACAGGACATGGACGTGTCGATGACAATGGCGAAATCCTCCACCCGGTATACCTCTCTGGACTCCAGGGGCTCGATGAGGGGCATATTTCCGTAGAGGGACAAGCCGTAGGTATAGAACGCGTAGTCAAATGAATCCGGGTCCACCTGCATTTCTTCCTTCAGAACCGCAAACTTTTGCAGAAACCGGCTGTAGTCGTATCTCTCCCGGTTTTCCACCCGCACTTCCTCCAGCAGGCTCCGGTTGTCCTCAGACGCGTCCTTTGAACCGGTTTCCAGCTCCGTCTGCATCTTTTCCCGGTTATCATTCCACTCATTCTGCCTGGACCGGGCGATTTTGGGGCTGTCCTCCTGCTCCCACAGATCATGGCTGTCCACGAAGAATTCCGCCTTCAGCATGTCCAGGCGGCGGTCCGGAAGCTCCATCTCCAAAAGGGCCCTGTAAACCCGCTCAGCCGTCAGGACAGGACCTTTTTCCGACAGAGCCTTCTCAAGTCTGAGATACATCTCCCTCCTGAGGGCGCTCCTTGGCACATGGACACATTTCTGATATAATCCGTCAATGACGTACTCCATGGCTATGTCGCAGGACAGGTCCCAATACCCCTTGTCCCTGTCCTTTCGTGTATACATATGGCAGAACAGGCAGTGGAACAGCATATGGAGATACCCGCGGTTCACCAGCGTCCTGCCCCTTTTATACAGGCCCAGCAGATAATCCGGCCCATAGTAGATCAGATGCCCGTCCGTCCCCAGTCCCTCCCTTGCCCAGTCAGCCTCAAAGCCCAGACTGCTGAGGGACACATCCAGAAATTTCATGTTTACATACAGCTCACTTCTGGCCTGGAAGAGAATCCTGGCGCACAATGTCACCTGGTCCAGTTCCTCCAGCTGCCTTTTCCTGGTAGGGTCTGTCATGGCTGCTGCCCTGCCGTCATGGTCTCATGTTCTTCCTTTAATTCCTGGTACAGATGGTAGAAGGTCCAGTCACTGTTATGTTCTGTCAGAACTGCCTTCAGGGCAATCCTGGGCACACCGGCCCTGCGCAGTCCTGCCAGCAGCATGTCCAGTCTCTGGCTTGAAAAC
>SKEQ01001379.1_pt1 | contig 10082 bp, 3 predicted proteins | sample 4826751 | NCBI WGS metagenome assembly SKEQ01 (sample SAMN11008805, study PRJNA524170) | human gut metagenome | biome: Human fecal sample; material: Feces; isolation source: fecal sample from pouch patient p44 | host: Homo sapiens | place: Israel: Tel-Aviv | collected 2013-07-11 | reverse complement strand
TTCCGGAGCATACAGTGGGTGTGGAGTTTATCCTGAATACATTGATTAGCCCTGAATATGGAGCTATCAAGTCATTGGATGAAATCAATGCCGTAGGTCATCGTATGGTACACGGGGGAGAACGTTTCAGCGAATCTGTATTGCTGAATAAAGAGGTATTGGAAGCATTTACTGCTTGTAACGACTTGGCTCCACTTCACAATCCTGCCAACTTGAAAGGAGTAAACGCAGTTTCCGCTATTCTTCCTAATATTCCGCAGGTAGGCGTATTTGACACAGCTTTCCACCAGAAGCTCCAGTTGGTCAAAGCGGTCACTCTTCTCAAAATACCCTGGATATCCAGCTCCCGGACAGTATTCAAAGGCGGCGCAACCTCTCTGTGCCCGGTGAGCATGATCACAAATATCCTCGTGTCAAATGCTCTCAGGCGTGCCACTACCTCATCTCCGCAGATGGGATACATAATAAAATCCAGCAAAAGAATATCATAAGATTTATTTTTCATCATCTCCAGTGCAGCAAGCGGGTCATTTTCTGTGTCCACAGTGTAGCCGGAGGATTCAAAATAGGAATACAGCGCGTCCGTAATATTCTTGTCGTCATCCAGAACCAGCATTGTGAAACCATTTTTCTGCTGTCCTGCCTTGTTTTTTCGCATACCTTCTTCACCTCAAATAATCTTTTTCTTCTAACTTTGCAGGGGCAGCTCCACATAAAAGGCTGCTCCGCCCTCCGGCAGATTCTCAGCCCACATTCTGCCGCTGAACTTGCCCCTGATCAAGCCTGCGGAACTGTAAAGTCCCAGGCCGGTTCCCATTGCCCCTTTTGTGGTCACCATGGAGTGAAACAGCCGGTCCATAACCTCCGGTGCAATTCCCGGTCCGCTGTCTTTCACTGCAATCAGAATATTCCCACCCTGTTTTCCTGCATAAAGGGTGATCTTTCCGCCCTCTTCCTTCATGGCATCCATTGCGTTGTCCACCAGATTGTTGACCACCTGCACCAGATTATTGATATCCCCCTTTAAAACAGCATCTCCGGGCAGTTCATTTTCCATGGACAAAATGCAGCTGTGCTTTGCCAGGCTGTGCTTCATCAGCAGAAACACTCTTCTGAACACTTCATCCACCGTAAATTCCACAATGTTGTTAGTATTCATATTTGTAGCCAGCCCTTTTACCGTGGTGATGATATCAGACATGTAGGCACAGCTCTCCTTTATCTTTCCAAGCCAATCTCTCATATCCCCCGCAATCTCTCGATGATCCTCAATCGTGACTTCCTCATCCCCCAGGCTCTCTGTATACTCATCCACCAGATTTTCCAGGGATTCCACACTGCCGGAGACAGACATGATAGGTGTCTTCAGATTGTGGGAAATCCCTCCGATCATCTGCCCTAAGGAGGCCAGACGCTCCCGTTCCATCTCCTGACTCAATTTCTGCTGCTGCTGTCTGATCTCTTCTTTCACCCGCGTTACATCCTTAAAAAGCGCCACTACGCCCATCATTCTTCGTTTTCCGAATACAGGTGTCAGTTCCACGGAGTAGTAGATTTTCCTGTCCTCTTTGATCACTGCCTGCTCATACGTGATAACGCTCACCGTCTGCCTGCAGATATCAAAAAAGCTCAGCAGATCATAGATGACATCCTTTTTCTGCTCATCCAGAACTTCCACCTGCCGGTCCAGATACACGTTATTTTTCATGCCGTAGCTCTCTCCAAAGGCCTCCTGGAAAGCATCGTTCATATTGATGATCTGACTGTCTGAAGATATGATCACATAGCCGTCCGAAATATTATCTATAATATTCTGCAGCGCAATGGGCTTGATATTCAGAAAATTAAGATAATAAATTGCTATCCCATGGCAGATAATGGTGAACATAAAAGCAATGGGTGTCGCCGCAATGGACAAATTCACGATCTTCAGCGTAGCCAGAAGGTTGACGCTTACCGGCACGATCAGCCCCCAGGCGAACAACACAGACTGCCACACCGCGCTCTTATTCCTTTTCCTAATACCGTTTCTCAGAGCCAGCACAATGGATATGATACAATAAATATAATACTGGCTCCCCGACAAGATAAAAAGCGGTCCGAACTTCACCTCTGAGGCATAAATAGAAAACTGTTTATAAAACAGATGATGCCACGGATTCGTAAATACGATCAAAGATGTCACGATCGGAAGAATATAAAGGAAATAAAATATTCTTGGCAGACTCTCATAATTATAGATAAACGCAATGGTCAGAAGCAGTACGCTGACCACCATCAGCGCACAGGCAGAGCAGGTAATGGCATCCAGCACCGTCAGCACCTGAATACTGCCGTCCGCGCCTCCCAGAATTCCGGCGATCGCCAGAAGCCAGATGAGCAGAAAGGCGGATGCCACCACGTAAAGCCGCTGCAGAAGCGGCAGTCTGCCTTTTCTCAGACAGCTGTAAAGAAAGAAGATCAGAATGGTGATGGCTATATCCACCATATGTGTCATGATACGTTCCATAAAATATCCCTGCTTTCCTCTCAGCTTTTAAAACAACGTACTGCCTGGTATAAATCTGTATTCTCCCAGTCAAACTGCACACGCTTCAATTCACATACAGTCCTTCTTGCATCCACGTATATGGTGGTTTTCTGTGCTCTTCCCGAAAAATACGTCTCCGCGGCTGCCTGTATATATGGAGATATATCTTCAGCCGCCTTCTTCCTGAGACTTTCCTCAAACACCTGGTCCGGGACACACTCCACCTTTTTGCACTCTTCCAGAAGATCCGCTAAAGTCACCTCGTCAGGATTTGCTATATGCCAGGCGCCTCCCGGCTGTCCCATCAGCCTGCAGACTGCCCGGGCACACTGGTCCACCGGTGTGATCTCAAGAAGCATTTGGTCAAACCTTTTCGGCATCTGATCAAGTTCCAGAACGCCTCTCACCAGTCGGTAAAATGCGTTGGTCTCAGGATTTATCTGGAATACCCCGTCACTTTTTCTACCGATGAGACGTCCTACCCGGAAGATACCGGCTTTCAATCCCCTGTCCATGGCCCGGCAGACCAGCGTCTCTGCCAGGATCTTGCTTTTTACATAGGGGTTTTCCTCCCAGTTCTGTCCCATATCCAGGTCTCTCTCGGAAAATACCGCCGAAAGCCCTGGCGCATCCTTTAAAAATTCCCCCGCAACACTTACAGTAGAGATATGGATAAACAGCGCCTGCCCCTTCTCTGCAAAGGAAAGCACATTTTTCGTTCCCTCCACATTTGTCAAAAGCAGTTCCTCCATGGGCGCATAATGACGCACATCCGCCGCTGCGTGGACTACGGTATCTATGGTACTGCTCAATTCGTGGTATAATGTCTCACTGATTCCCAGCTCCGGAAGCGTGATATCACCTTCCAGTATCCTGATCTGTCTCTTTATCCTGTCCGCACCGTTTTTCCCGAAATAGAAAGAAAGTACCTTGTCAAGTCTGGCCTCTCCATTCTTTCTCAACAGACAGTATATGGTTTTCTCCCCGTCTGCTGCCAGCTCCCGCAGAAGATGTGCACCCAGATAACCGGTAGCTCCTGTCAAAAGCAGATTTTCACCCACTTCCACTTTTTCGGAAAGGCTGCATACATATCTTGGAAGACGTTCTTCCTGTTCTTCCGTGACATCAGACTGTACCTTTTCACGATCTGCCTTCGGCGGCTGTTGGCTCTGGGCAGAAGTATCCTCTTTGATCTCTCCGATCATCTGCATCTGCTCCCGCAGGGTAGGATGCCGGTAAAAATCATTGAGTGAAAAATCCCAGTGCCGGCTGTAATAATGGCTCAGAACTACAATGGCAGTCAGAGAAGTTCCTCCCTGCATAAAAAAGCTCTTATCCGCCTCCGGCTCTTTCCCCAGAACTTCCCGCCAGATATCCAGCGGCGTTTTGTCTGCCTCGGAACCTTCCTGCGGCTTCTCGGAAATCACCTCCTCCTGCCTCCTGTCCTCTTTCTCCTGCACGGTTTCTTCATCACCGCCTAAAAGCAGCACATTCCGCTCCAGTTCCTTCCTGTCCACTTTTCCACTGGATGTACGGGGCAGCCGGTCAATGGACTTCACCTGACCAGGCACCATATAATCTGGAAGCTTCTTAGCCAGACAGGCTCTCACGGAATCTTCTGAAAAGTCCCCCTTAGGCACCAGGAACGCACAGAGGGAGAATACCGTTTCCTCCCTTCTGACCGGTACCACTGCCGCTTCTTTTGCAAAACCGGACTGCAGAATCTGGGCTTCTATCTCTTCCGGCTCGATCCGGTGTCCATTGAGCTTTATCTGGGCATCCGCTCTTCCCAGGCACTGCCAGTTACCATCGGCCCGCAGCCGTCCCAGATCACCGGTTTTATACATTCTCTCTCCCGGAAAGAAAGGATCCGGCAAAAATGCCTGTTCTGTCAAATCATCCCGGTTGATATATCCCTTCGCAAGACATTCCCCGGCAATGTAAATCTCACCCATACCTGTTGGCATGACCTGGCGCATCTCCTGATCCAGAAGATAATAACGGCAGTTGCCGATGGGTTTTCCTATATGGATGGCATTGTCCTCTGTAATGTCACCCTGGCAATTGTAAACGGATGTCTCTGTGGGACCATAGATATTAAATATCCTGGCATTTGTCAGACCCCTGATCCGCTCCTTCAGTGCCAGTGTCCAAGGCTCTCCCATAAGGATCAGCACTTCTGTCCGTGCCAGAACCTCCGCAAAAGAAGCCTCATGCAGGCACATCTGCATCCTGGAAGGTGTGAGCTGCAGCACGGTGGCCCCGTCCCGCTTCATCCTCTCCGCCATTTTCCAGGGAAGCAGCATTTCTTCCTCATCTGCCACACTGATATGTCTGCCCCGGGCAAGAGCCAGCAGTGTTTCGATGGTAAATACATCAAAAACACAATTGGACGCACAGAGCACACAGCTATTTTCATTTCCCAGAATGGTATCCACATGTGCCGCCAGATTGGAGACTGCCTTGTGTACCATCATGACTCCTTTGGGCTGCCCGGTTGTTCCTGATGTATAGATCACATTCAGTACATCCTCTCCCGTGCGCCCCTTTACAGGGAGCTTCGTCTTATCTCCGCCGAAGACAGGCAGGAGCACCGGACATGGTACCTCCCCCTGCAGTTTTATCTCTTCGCTTCGCAAAAGCAGCTTGGCTCCGGCATTTTCCAGCATGTAGCAGATCCGCTCCTTGGGAAGCGCCGGGTCCACCGGAAGATAAGCAGCTCCGGCCTTTAAAATCCCCAGCATGGCAGCCAGCATATCCCCGTCACGTTTCAGAAGAAATGCCACACGGTCCTCACGCCGGATACCCTTGCTTATCAGATAAGCTGCCAGACCGTCTGACCTGTCCTTTAATTCCCCGAAAGTATATGACTTTCCATTACCCCAGCATACGGCTGTGCGGGTCGGGTAAAGGCAGGCCTGCCGGTCGATCATACGGTCAATAAAGGTGCCGTCATAAGGCATCCTCAGATAATTGGGTTCCTCCAAAAGACGGATGCTGTCACAAGGCTCCAGAAGATTGATGCTGCCGATCTCCTGATGGGGAAGTTCCAGGATCTGTCTGAGGATTTCCAGGTAACAGCGGCTGTAAAACTCAATGGTCACGCTGTCAAACAGGGATTTCGCGTACTCAAAACAAAACCTGCTTTCCTCCCCGTTCTGGATCACTTCAAGATGAAGATCCATTTTTACAGATACCTCTTCCATCTGCAGCATGGTGAGTTTTGCTTCACCAAGAGGCAGATTTTTTGTCTGGGCGGCCGTCAAGGAAAAGAGCACCTGATACAGGGGATTTCTGTCCCTGTTACGCTCCGCATTTGACATAGCAACAATATCTTCAAGGGGTGTATCCTGGTTGTCCAGCATCTCCAGCACCCGCTCTCTCACCTGATGCAGATACTCCAGATAATTTTTTTTCCTCTCCGGTTCTAAAAAGACGGGAAGTGTATTCACAAACACACCGGTTACCCCGCTCAGATCCCCGTGGCGTCTGCCGGAGACAGGGGTTCCCACCACGATCTTCTCCTGTCCGCACACACCAAAAAGCAGTATGCCAAATGCGGATAAGAGCATCATATATGGTGTGACCTGCTGCTGGGCACAGAATTTTCTTCCTGCCTCCTCCATCTCCTTGGGCATATGGAAGTAATACCTGCCACCGCGTCCGTCAAACACACCGGGGCGTATCCTGTCTGTGGGAAGCCGCAGTTCCTCCCGGTTTTCAGAGAGCTTTGTCCTCCAGTACCCTTCCTGCCGTTTCTGCAGCTCGGCCGGTCTTTTTTCCACCCACCAGGCGTAATCCCTGTAAGTGGTATCCGGCATGCCTGTCTCCTCCTGGAGACACGCTTTATGAAGCCGTTCAAAGACAAGCTGGCTGCTCATACCATCAGATATGATATGATGGATGTCCAAAAGCAGATACTGCTTCTCCCCGTCTGTAAACATCCCTGCTCTCATAAGCGGCGGTCTGTCCAACTGAAAAGGCCGGATAAATCTGTCTGCCGCTTCTTTTATGTTCTCTCCCGTCACCTCCTCCAGCTCAAAATCCACCTGTTCGTGGACGCGGGCCTGTACATTAGAGCCAGTGATCTCAAATCCGGTGCGGAAGGTTTCATCCTCACGGATGATCCTGCGAAACGCACAGGTAAGTGTTACCCTGTCCAGGTTTCCCTCAACAAGAAAAATCCCGGGCATGTGATACCCCGTCTTGGTCACATCTGTCTGTTCCAGCACATAAAAGCTTCTCTGGGCGGCTGTCAGCGGGTATGTTTGGTCCTTCGGAGCTTTGGGGATCTCCGTGTGGAAAGCGGAGGCATCTGCCTCTCTGCCCCGCAGCAGATTCGCAAAGCGACGTACCGTACGGCAGGCATACAGCCCGGTCAGCTCAGGAAGGATAGAGAATTCCCGTTCCACTTCTGTGAGCATGGCAACTGCATTCAGGGAATCCCCGCCGTTTAAAAAATAATCGGAATGGATACTCAGGTTCGGCTGCTGCAGAGATTTCTTCCAGATCTCCAACAGCTTTTCCTCCAGTTCATCAGCCGGAGCCTCCTGGATATCAGGCATGACCGGTTTTGGCAGCTTTTTGTGATCCACTTTTCCATTGGCCGTCACCGGCATCTCCTGCAACTGCACAGCCATTGCAGGGACCTGATATCTGGGAAGGTAGAACGCCGCATAAGCCAGAAGCTCATCCCCCTTTAATTGCTCTTCAGAAGTATAATAGGCAACCAGAAGATTATCAAAGGCCTTCACAGCAGCCATATTGACTTTTGGATGTGAAACCAGTTTTTCCTCTATCTCCGCAGGCTCCATTCTGTGTCCCAGAATTTTTAACTGTCCGTCTTTTCTGCCTGTGAATATGATCTCTCCATCCTGGGTCCAGTATCCCATATCGCCTGTACGGTACAGACGCTCGCCCGGAATATACGGGTCCTCCACAAATTTCTTCTTTGTCAGTTCCTCATCCCCGTGATAGCCACGGGCCAGGCAGTCTCCACCAATATAAAGCTCACCCACTGCCCCCACTGGCAGAGGCCGCATGGATTCATCCAGGATATAGATCCGGCAGTTCCCAAGCGGTTTTCCGATGGAGATCATCTCATTCCCGGTCACCGCGCTGTGACTCACAGCCACAGTGGCCTCGGATGGACCATACTGGTTATATAGCTGTACGGAAGAGCAGAAACGAAGCGCATGATAAAGCTCCGGAGGCATACTCTCCCCTCCGCACACGATACATTCTATATGAGACATGGCCTTTCCAAATGCCGCGTCCTTTAAATATTCCAACAGCCTGGAGGGTGTCAAAGCCATAAATCCTGCGTCATATCCGCAGATCAGTTCAGCAAGGGCTGAGGGCATATTGCACACTGCCTCCTCAGCCATCACAATAGTCCTGCCGTTGAGCAACGCGCTGATGCTCTCCAGCAAAAAGGCATCAAACCCCACGTTACAGATAGACAGAACCGCACCTTTTGGGTAAAGCGGGGTCATGGCGGCTGCCAGATTCAGTACACTGTGCTGCTCCACCTCCACAGCTTTCGGCTTTCCGGTGCTGCCGGATGTATAGACCAGATACGCCAAATCATCCGGCCCCGCACAGGCACAGGCAGCCCCGTCTCCTTTTTGCAGCTCTTCTTCCGTGAAAACCGGTATGGGAAAATCAGCGGTTTCGGCTGTCCCGTCTGAGATAACAAGAGCTGCCCCGCTGTCCTCCAGCAGTTCCCTGATACGTGCTGCAGGCTGCCGGCAGTCCATGAGCAGCCATGCATTTCCCGAAAATGCCACAGCCGCCATTACAACAAGAAGCCTGTCACTGCGTTCCATGAGGACGGCTATATTTTTTCCTCCCTCAGGGCAAAAACAGGCAATCTTCTCTGCCAGTGTGTCTGCATCCCACACCAGTTTTTCATAGGTCATCCGCTTATCCCTGAATATCACAGCTGCCCTTCCAGGATTCATAACAGCCTGTTCCCGCAGATGATCCGCTATATTCTGCTTTCTGGGATACCAGGTATCTGTCTGATTGAAGTCAAAAATAAGGCGTTCCTCTTCCTCCTCACTGATGACGGACAGCTCTTTTATGGGAGTTTTCGGATGCAGCAGGGCGCTGTGCAGAATGTCCATCAGGTGCTGATGCAGCGTGGTGATCTCACGCTCGGAAAAAAGCTGCGTCTGATAATCGTAATCCACCTGAAACCGGTTGTCCTCATCCCTGCTGCTCAAATGGATGCAAAGAGGCTCTGCCTGATAGCCGCTGTAAAGCCAGCGGCCTTCCAAGGTCACCTGTGCGCCCTGGAGATGATGGATCTGTCCGTTCTGATAGGAGAGAACGATCCCGAAAAGCTGGTCCGGCGCTGCTCCCTCGTGATTTTGAGCTGCCAGCTTCTTTATCTCTGAAAACGGCATTCTCTGGTGATAGAGAAGCTGAAACCAGTCCGTCTGCAGTTTCTCATTAAACTCCTGAAAGGAGATGGAGGCATCCAGCTCATTCACAAAAGGCAGGGTATTGACAAACATACCTGCCATCTGTTTCTCTTTAAAATTCAGACGGTTGATCGTAGGAACACCGATACAGAATTTCTCCTGTCCTTTGATCCTTCGCAGATAGACAGCCAGAGCCATATAAAACACAGCAAAGGGTGATACCTTTTTTTCTCTGCAGAACCCTGCGATCATACGGTTCATCCTGTTGGAAACCGTAAAAGATCTGCGGATCCCAACAGGACTTACCTGTGCATAGGGGTGTTCTTTTGCCGCCGCGGGATTGATATCTTTCAGCATGGCCTGCCAATATACTGTGTCACGCTCAAAGCTCTTTGAGACAAGGTATTTGTTCTCAAGTTCAATATGCAGTGCATAGTCCGGCATTGGCTCTTTCTTGGGCGCCTCGCCTTTCAGCATGTGAAAATAGTTGTGGATGATCCTGTTGGTCACAACGGTCTGGGACCAGGCATCTGCAATGATATGATGCACCTTTGTCAGTATCCCCCCTGTATTTTCCGCTCTCTTAAATAGTATCATCTGGCAAAGGGGAGAATCCAGAAGCGTGATGTGCTCCCGGGCCACAGAGACGTCCCAGATATCGGCCCCCTTTTTGTTCGTCCTGGAGAAGTCCAGAAACGGAACACTCCTTGGAATATGTGAATCTATGTACTGGCAGACTTCACCATCCCTGAGGGTGATCCTGGTGCGCAGAACCGGATAATCCTCATAACAAAGCCTGATACATTCCTGCAGATACTCCACATGAAAATTACCGTCAATGCGCAGTACGGTACATATGGTATTGATAGGCGTACCCGGGTGGGCCATCTCCAGATTCCATATATTCTGCTGGCTGTTTGACAATGGCAGAAATTCCCTGATGTCTTTTGTCTCTTGTGCTCTCTCTTCCATTCTTTCCTCTTTTTCCTCCGTATACATGATCGAACTTAGCCTTTCTTTTTCTGCACTGCTGAACTGACATATTTCGACATTTACAATTTGATTTTTATTATACAGGCTTACAATTCCTCGTGTCAATCATTCTGATAAGAATTACTATTATT
>SKEQ01001378.1_pt1 | contig 10083 bp, 5 predicted proteins | sample 4826751 | NCBI WGS metagenome assembly SKEQ01 (sample SAMN11008805, study PRJNA524170) | human gut metagenome | biome: Human fecal sample; material: Feces; isolation source: fecal sample from pouch patient p44 | host: Homo sapiens | place: Israel: Tel-Aviv | collected 2013-07-11 | reverse complement strand
ATCAGCAAGCGATATACGCAGCGAATTGAGCGGCATAACCTGAATCTGAGGCAGCACCTGGCACGGCTGGGACGGAAGTCGCTGTCGTTCTCAAAATCGGTGGAGCTGCATGACAAAGTCATCGGGCATTATCTGAACATAAAACACTATCAATAAGTTGGAGCCATTACCGGTAGGAGTATCTATTCAGATAATATTGGGCAGTCTTTAGTTTTTCCCGTAACCGCATTCACTTCTGGGCTAAATTATTTGCCTGAACTTACATATGTCTTCGGTTTTTCGAAGAGGATATTTTTATTAGTTTGCTCAGTGATTATTATTCTGGCTGCTGTAATTTCATGTGTGATATACAAAACATATTTTTCACTGATTTACGGGATATATGATCAAGGTTTAAAAGAAACAAGAGCGATAACTGAAAACCAACTTTCTTTTGTTGTCAGTGGTGGTCTTTTTTTTAATGATGCAGACATACGTAAGCTGCATGACATATTTTATGCAGCAATATACGATAGTTTGACGGGAGCATATAGCAGAAAGTCATTTGATGATAGCATAAAAGATATTATAGGTACTGGGGATAGCTATCTTTGCTTTTTTGATGTTGATAGATTTAAATTCGTTAATGATAATTTTGGGCATCTTTTTGGAGATGAGGTTTTAATTTATGGGTAATGACTCCAACTTACTGATAGTGTTTTATGTTCAGATAATGCCCGATGACTTTGTCATGCAGCTCCACCGATTTTGAGAACGACAGTGACTTCCGTCCCAGCCTTGCCAGATGTTGTCTCAGATTCAGATTATGTCGCTCAATGCGCTGCGTATATCGCTTGCTGATAACGTGCAGCTTTCCCTTCAGGCGTGATTCATACAGCGGCCAGCCATCCGTCATCCATACCACGACCTCAAAGGCCGACAGCAGGCTCAGAAGACGCTCCAGTGTGGCCAGAGTGCGTTCACCGAAAACGTGCGCCACAACTGTCCTCCGTATCCTGTCATACGCGTAAAACAGCCAGCGCTGACGTGATTTAGCACCGACGTATCCCCACTGTTCGTCCATTTCCGCGCAGACGATGACGTCACTGCCCGGCTGTATGCGCGAGGTTACCGTCTGCGGCCTGAGTTTTTTAAGTGACGTAAAACCGTGTTGAGGCCAACGCCCATAATGCGTGCAGTTGCCCGGCATCCAACGCCATTCATGGCCATATCAATGATTTTCTGGTGCGTACCGGGTTGAGAAGCGGTGTAAGTGAACTGCAGTTGCCATGTTTTACGGCAGTGAGAGCAGAGATAGCGCTGATGTCCGGCGGTGCTTTTGCCGTTACGCACCACCCCGTCAGTAGCTGAACAGGAGGGACAGCTGATAGAAACAGAAGCCACTGGAGCACCTCAAAAACACCATCATACACTAAATCTGTAAGTTGGCAGCATCACCTTCCTAACCATCAAGGACAACAAACATGAACATAAAAAAAAATTTACTTTATCATAAATTACTCGTCCTACCTATCTTAACGCTTTTTGTAATTTTTATCTCGCTAATTGAGCAACCGCTAACGTTTTATCAACAAACGTTATTTTCTTCCATTATGTGCCTCGCTGTTCTGCTAATCAATTTTCGTAAAGGAAAGTTTATAACGCTTTTTCTTATGGGCGTTGGTATTCTTATCTCATCACGTTATATCTTCTGGCGGATTTCAACCACCTTAATATGGGATAAATATCCCGATATTTTCTTCTCGCTAACGCTACTGATTGCAGAGATCTATGCATGGGCCGTGTTACTGCTGGGTTATTTTCAAGTTTGTTTCCCGCTTAACCGCGAGAGCTTGCCATTGCCAGCAGATCCAACACACTGGCCATCGGTGGATATTTTTATTCCAACCTATAATGAACCGTTATCAGTGGTGCAAAACACTGTTTATGGTGCATTAGCGATGAACTGGCCAGAAGATAAAATCACCATCTGGTTATTAGATGACGGTGGTAGAGAAGCGTTTTGTCGTTTTGCCGAGGAAACAGGAATCCGTTATGTAGCCAGAAGCACTCATGAACATGCGAAAGCAGGAAATATTAATCATGCGTTGACGCTGGCAAAAAGTGAATTTGTCGCTATTTTTGATTGCGACCATATTCCTTCGGTATCTTTTTTGCAGCGAACAATGGGCTGGTTTTTAGCCGATGAAAAACTGGCGATGATGCAGACGCCACACCATTTTTTCTCCCCTGATCCTTTTGAAAGAAATTTAGGAAAATTTCGACAGAAACCTAATGAAGGTCATCTGTTTTATGGCTTGATTCAAAATGGTACTGATACGTGGAATGCCTCGTTCTTCTGTGGCTCTTGCGCAGTTATTCGTCGTAAACCGTTGGATGAAATTGGTGGGATTGCCGTCGAAACGGTGACAGAAGATGCGCACACATCTTTGCGTTTGCATCGTCTTGGCTACAGCTCCGCGTATTTACGCTATCCATTGGCTGCGGGTCTTGCAACTGAAACATTATCGGCACATATAGGGCAACGCATACGTTGGGCGCGCGGCATGATCCAAATTTTACGTATCGACAACCCGTTGTTGGGAAAAGGCCTGCAACTATCTCAGCGTCTGTGTTATCTCAGCAGCATGATGCATTTTTTGTCAGGCGTACCGCGACTAATTTTTCTATGTGCACCACTGTGCCCCATTTTTTTCTCCGTAGGGCTTATCGATGCTACTGTCACCGATATTATGTCTTATGTTCTGCCGTATCTGTTTATTGTGGTATTGATTAATTCACGGATTCAGGGCAAGTATCGCCATTCGTTCTGGAATGAAATTTATGAGATGGTGCTGGCCTGGTATATTACGCTACCGACACTGGTGGCACTAATCGCTCCGGCGAAAGGGCGTTTTAATGTCACTGCTAAAGGTGGATTGATCGCCAATAAATATGTGGACTGGCAGATTTCATACCCATACGTTATTTTTGCTATTTTGAACCTTTGTGGTCTGATAGCAGGCATAATTCAGGTTAGTGAGTTAAATGGTGAAGCGGCACTGTTAAAAACGATATGTTTAATGTGGCTGGCATATAACACTATTATCATTGGCGCAACGCTGGCAGTTTCTATTGAGCAAAAGCAAGTGCGTGTTTCGCCTCGTATTGAGGTCGTCTTTAGTGGTCACTTGTTGCTGACGAATGGCACACGGAACCCTTGTTCGGTAATCGATTTTTCTGAGGGAGGATTAGGTATCACGCTTCATGGTGGGGTAGATAATCGGAATATCGAAAAAAATAAACCAATGACCTTATATTTGCATACTGGTGATGAGGAGTGCGCGATCCCTGTTGAAATTGTTCGCGCGTTTAAAAATAAAATTGGTTTGAAAATATTGCCTATGACGCATAAACAACATATCGATTATGTACGGGCAACCTTTTCGCGAGATAATCTCTGGAGTGACTGGCATAATAATCTTCCTCGCGACAAGATTTTAAAAAGCTTTTTGACTATTTGCTGGGTTTCTCTAAAAGGTTATTACCAGTTCTTATTGTTTTTGATTTCTCCGATGAAGAAGAAATGACTATTTAATTTCTTCTGCGTTCATAAAATATCTTCACTGTAATTAGTTTTAAGATTTCTGATAATGCTAAGAAAACTGTTTTGCATCTATGCTCTGGCAATGGGAATAACGTTACTGCCAGCGACAGCTGCTACACCGTCAACAACGAGTAGCTCTTCAACTCAGGATGAAATTTCACGCGAGGTAAAACTCGCTTTTGCGCAAATCTCTCCATTGGGACAAATGAAACTCAATGGGGTAAATCCGCATGGCACCATTGAGTTCGGAATGCGTAGTGACGAGGTAGCAACAAAAGCGTTGCTTAACCTTGAATATACGCCATCGCCTTCACTATTGCCTGTTCAGTCGCAACTCAAAATCTATCTCAATGATGAGTTGATGGATGTATTGCCGATTACATCGGAGCAACTGGGAAAAAAATCCTATGCCAGGGTAACGCTTAACCCACTGTATATGAAGGACTTTAACCGTGTGCGAGTGGAGTTCGTTGGCCATTATCGACAAGCTTGCGAGAACCCGACCAACAGTAGCCTGTGGGTGGACGTTTCAGGGAATAGTGGGCTGGAGCTTCGTTGGCAAAAAATTCCCCTACAGAACGACTTAGCTTTTTTCCCGATACCTTTTTTCGATTCCCACGATGAGGGACCCACAATTATACCGATGGTATTTGCCGGATCACCTGCCAGCGAACAGCAGCAGGCTGCCGCGATTGTTGCCTCATGGTTTGGCTCACGCTCCGCCTGGCGTGGGCAACAATTTCCTGTTCATTACAATCAGCTGCCATCCAGTAATGCTATCGTTTTTGCCACTAACGATAATCGCCCGGACTTCCTCAACAATTACCCGGCAGTAGATGCACCAGTGGTCGGGATGATGACGCATCCTGCTTATCCGCAACATAAATTATTGCTGATCCTGGGGCGTGATGATCAGGATCTACTGCTGGCGGCGAAGGGGATTGCTCAGGGCAATATATTATTCCGTGGCGAAAGAGTGGTCGTTAAAGATGTCAAACAGCTGGCAGCACGAAAGCCATATGATGCGCCAAATTGGGTACGTACTGATCGTCCGGTTACGTTTGCCGAACTGAAAACCTGGGAAGGGCAGTTACAGTCCAGTGGCGTGGATTCTGCGGCAATTGATGTGGCACTGAATTTACCGCCAGATCTCTTTTTATTGCGCAACACTGGTATCGACATGCACCTTAAATATCGTTACACCGCTCCGCCGGTGGTCGATGGAGCGCAGATGGATATCAGCCTGAACAACCAGTTTCTGCAATCCGTACCCTTGAACGACCATGCACAACGTCTGGTGTTGCGTTTACCGCTATTACAAGAATTACTCGATGATCATCCAGAAGTACCCGCATCTGCGTTAAAACCAGGGGAAACTAATCGTCTGCATTTTAACTTTGAGTTTAAAAATGCACTGCCAGAACAGGCAGATAAGAGCTGTATGAATTATCGGATGATTGAGAATCATGCGGTAATTGCTGATGACTCGACGATCGATTTCTCTAAGTACCATCACTTTTTGGCAATGCCAGATTTACGGGTGTTTGCACACACGGGATTTCCGTTCAGCCGGATGGCGGATCTCTCAGAAACGCTCGTTCTGATGCCAAAAGCTCCAGACGAAGCACCGGTGTCCACGCTGTTAAATACGGTTGCGTTAATCGGAGCACACACTGGTTTTCCTGCTATCAATCTCACAATAACGGAGGATAGTCGCGCTATTGAACGCAGAGATGCTGATATTTTGCTTATTGGCGCGCTCCCGGAGAATCTGAAAGACGATAACAATATTGTACTTAAACAAACTCAGACAGTGCTTAGCTCCTCCGCTGCGATGGCAATGGTGACAGGATTTGAGTCACCGTGGCACGAAAAGCGCAGTGTTGTGGCGTTACTGGCAAAGAATGCTCAGGATTATCAGTTGCTTAATAATGCTCTGAATGACAGCGCAAAACGCGCCGGGATATCTGGCTCGTTGGCGATTATTCGTGATTCAGGCATTGAAAGCCTGCGGTCGGGCGATATTTACTATGTTGGTCATTTGCCATGGCATGAGCGGTTGCAGTATACCCTGGCGAATCATCCTGTTTTACTGGCCGTGATGGCAGCGAGTAGTGTGATGCTACTCGCCTGGGTATTGTGGCGAATACTGCGTATTATCAGCCGTCACCGTTTGAATTTGAAGCAGAAGAAATAAGATATTTCTTGGATTGGAAGCACTATTCTAGTCATCAGTTATCACTTAACCCATTACTGCTTCGCCGCCGATACAGCTTAGTTAGCGAACGTGACGGCTTCAGTAAACGTTCGCTCGTTCACATCAACAAACGGGGTGATACAGCCAACTGAGCATTTCCTCTGCCAGAGCCCCCTTTCTCTGTTCCCATAGAACAGGGATGTAAGTAAGCGTAAAGTCAGCGTGGTCTGTAATACAGATCCTTACAGACTGGTTAGAGCTCCGTCTAACTTAGACGGAGCTTTATTGTGTGCGCCGGGCATGGCGCGTAGCGCCGTGACTGGCGCTGTTCTTCAACTATGGTGGCTCAAGAACGACTAAGAGGTGAAAGTCCTTCACACACCCGGTGAGGGGAAGTTTTAGCGGAAGGCAAGGGTGTTCATCGCGAGGTGAAATCTGAAGGAAGCCGGATGCAAAATGCTGGCCTGACGAACAGGAAGCGGTTAAGGCGGCACAGCGGGGTAAGGTGGCACAAATCACCAAAGCTCGATACTCACACGGAACGCTGTGACGTACAGCCGACAGGCATAAGCAGGAAAGTCGCGCGAATTACCCCGGGATATCTGCCGCTCTGCCAGTGTGCTACCGGCGTCGTGAGGCGCCGGCATGGGGCGACAGAAGTCAGCCGACGCCGTAGTAGTGCTGCAAAACCGGCAGCGCGAAGGGCTGAACATGATTAACCGTGATTAGGACATTCGAACCCGATGATGATTAATGAAGCACAAGCGCAGGCAACTGCGGCCAGCGGCAGAGGAGACGGACGGTATTCGTCAGGGCTGCATGATGGCACTGAAACCAGCACGGCGTCGGATGGGCAAACGAAAGCGGAAGTGCCGCTGACAACGGAAGCGGTGATAACGAGAGAAAACCTGATGTTGGCATATCAGCGCGTGGTGGAGTTGAAACCGTCGCTGAAGAAGAACAGGCCCAGCGTCAGGCAGGCATTGACTGACGGAAACTACCAGCCGCGGGCCATACGCAGAATGGACATCCCGAAGCCGGATGGCGGCGTGAGAACTTTAGGCATCCCGACGGTGTTGGACAGGCTTATCCAGCAGGCGATAGCGCAGCAGTTAAGCGCCATCGTGGATAAAAGCTTCTCAGACTCCAGCTACGGCTTCCGGCCGGGGCGCAGCGCATGGCAGGCGGTGCAACAGGCACAGCGTTACATACGGAGCGGCAAATGGTGGGTGGTGGATATGGATCTGGAGAAGTTCTTTGACCGGGTGGCTCACAGACTCCTGATGACGCGTCTGGCCAGAACGATAAAGGACAGGCGGGTGCTGAGACTGATACGCCGCTACCTGAAATCGGAAATGGTTAAAGACGGGCAAAGGGAGAAACGGCAGGAGGGCATGCCGCAGGGTGGCCCGCTGTCGCCGTTACTGTCGAACATCCTGCTGGATGAACTGGATAAAGAACTGGAGCGACGTGGACACAGCTTCTGCCGCTACGCAGACGACTGCAACATCTATGTAAGCAGCCGGAAAGCGGGCGAACATCTGCTGGATGAAATCAGGGGGTTTGTGGAGAACAAACTGAAGCTGAAGGTGAATGAGAAGAAGAGCGCGGTGGCGCGCCCGTGGGAGCGGAGGTTCCTTGGGTACAGTGTGACATGGCACAAACAGGCGAAGCTGAAAATAGCCCTGACGAGCGTGAACAGGCTGAAGGAGAAAGTCCGCAGTCTGACCACGGGAAACCGGAGCAAATCAGTGAAAGCGACAATCAATGTCCTGACGCCAGTGCTGCGTGGATGGATAAGCTACTTCAGGCTGACGGAAGTTAGAGGAGTGCTGGAAGAACTGGATGGCTGGATCAAACGGAAACTGCGGTGCCTGTTGTGGCGGCAGTGGAAGAGACCGGGAACCCGGACGAAGAACCTGCAAAGAGCGGGGCTGAGTAAGGACAGGGCGATGATCTCAGCGTACAACAACCACGGGCCATGGTGGAACTCGGGGGCCAGCCATATGAATCAGGCGATAAAGAATGCGTGGTTCAGGAGGCTGGGTCTGATATCACTGCTGGAACAGCAGAGGCAGTTCCAGAGTTAACATGAACCGCCGTATGCGGAACCGCACGTACGGTGGTGTGAGAGGACGGCGGGAGTAATCCCGCCTCCTACTCGATGCACAGACCCCCCCCAGCCTAGCAGGGGGTTCCGGAAAGCTTTCAGCTTTGAGCCAGTTATTAAAACCCCTTTTGATTTGTTAAAACACCTTGCGGTCTGGCAACTGCAAGTGTCAAACAAGAAATCAAAAGGGGGGCCCAATGGGGAACGAAAAGAGCTTAGGTACACCCGATGCAACTGTAAATATCACATAGTTTTTGTGCCAAAATACCGAAGACAGGTGTTCTACAGAGAGAAGCGTAGAGCAACAGGCAGTATTTTGAGAAAGCTGTGTGAGTGGAAAAGCGTACGGATTCTGGAAGCTGAATGCTGTGCAGATTATATCCATATGCTTGTGGAGATTCCGCCCAAAATGAGCGTATCCGGCTTTATGGGATATCTGAAAGGGAAAAGCAGTCTGATGCTTTACGAGCAGTTTGGTTATTTGAAATTCAAATACAGGAACAGGGCGTTCTGGTGCAGAGGGTACTACGTCGATACGGTGGGTAAGAACAGTAGGATATTTTTAAATGAGTATAAACCTCAAATGGTTAAACAGACTTCACCACCAAGAATATCTGTTGCCTGTATCGCACGGGAACACGCTGTCGTTATCAAAACAGGTGTCATCGGATGACAAGGGCATTATCTGACAATAAATCATTATCAATAAATTGGAATCATCAGCGACTCACTTATCGAAAAGTATATGTTCCACTAATTGGAGGATATCAATTTTACTGAAGAGTAGACAGAAAATGTAAATGTAGCGGGACTAAATAATTTTCTATATGCAAGTGCCCCGAACAAAAGAGAGGTGGCTACACAGTTTAAAAAATGGAGATACTTGAGCAAATGAGCAATGACTTTCCATGCAGAAATACTTATTACAATTATATACTGTCCTTATTTGGACAAGGCAGGGATCAACACGGTTTTCTCTTCTCGACAAAAGGTGAGTTATTACCTGACTGGGGCCAGGAATGCGCAAATTCACACTAAACATATTCACGCTTTCCCTCGGTCTGGCCGTCATGCCGATGGTCGAGGCAGCACCAACCGCTCAGCAACAGTTGCTGGAGCAAGTTCGGTTAGGCGAAGCGACCCATCGTGAAGATCTGGTGCAACAGTCGTTATATCGGCTGGAACTTATTGATCCGAATAACCCGGACGTCGTTGCCGCCCGTTTCCGTTCTCTGTTACGTCAGGGCGATATTGATGGCGCGCAAAAACAGCTCGATCGGCTGTCGCAGTTAGCGCCGAGTTCAAATGCGTATAAATCGTCGCGGACTACGATGCTGCTTTCCACGCCGGATGGTCGTCAGGCACTGCAACAGGCACGATTGCAGGCGACGACCGGTCATGCAGAAGAAGCTGTGGCGAGTTACAACAAACTGTTCAACGGTGCGCCGCCGGAAGGTGACATTGCTGTCGAGTACTGGAGTACGGTGGCGAAAATTCCGGCTCGCCGTGGCGAAGCGATTAATCAGTTAAAACGCATCAATGCGGATGCACCGGGCAATACGGGCCTGCAAAACAATCTGGCGCTATTGCTGTTTAGTAGCGATCGCCGTGACGAAGGTTTTGCCGTCCTGGAACAGATGGCAAAATCGAACGCCGGGCGCGAAGGGGCCTCTAAAATCTGGTACGGGCAGATTAAAGACATGCCCGTCAGTGATGCCAGTGTGTCGGCGCTGAAAAAATATCTCTCGATCTTTAGTGATGGCGATAGCGTGGCGGCTGCGCAATCGCAACTGGCAGAACAGCAAAAACAGCTGGCCGATCCTGCTTTCCGCGCTCGTGCGCAAGGTTTAGCGGCGGTGGACTCTGGTATGGCGGGTAAAGCCATTCCCGAACTACAACAGGCGGTGCGGGCGAACCCGAAAGACAGTGAAGCTCTGGGGGCGCTGGGCCAGGCGTATTCTCAGAAAGGCGATCGCGCCAATGCAGTGGCGAATCTGGAAAAAGCCCTCGCACTGGACCCGCACAGCAGCAACAACGACAAATGGAACAGTCTGCTGAAAGTAAACCGCTACTGGCTGGCGATCCAGCAGGGCGATGCTGCGCTGAAAGCCAATAATCCTGACCGGGCAGAACGCCTGTTCCAGCAGGCGCGTAATGTCGATAACACCGACAGTTATGCAGTGCTGGGGC
>SKEQ01001355.1_pt1 | contig 10230 bp, 8 predicted proteins | sample 4826751 | NCBI WGS metagenome assembly SKEQ01 (sample SAMN11008805, study PRJNA524170) | human gut metagenome | biome: Human fecal sample; material: Feces; isolation source: fecal sample from pouch patient p44 | host: Homo sapiens | place: Israel: Tel-Aviv | collected 2013-07-11 | reverse complement strand
ACGGTTTTATGCTGGAAGAAAACGTCGTCAGCACCAAACCGCGTTTCCACTTTATCGCGGATAAACAAAACGATATTTCGTCGATTGTGGTGGAACTGGATTACCCGGTAGATATCAGCGAAGTTTCTCGCGTGATGGAAAACCTGCTGCTGGAATCGGCAGATAAACTGCTGCGTTACAAAGGGATGCTGTGGATTGACGGCGAACCTAACCGCCTGCTGTTCCAGGGCGTCCAGCGCCTCTACAGCGCCGACTGGGACAGGCCGTGGGGCGATGAAAAACCGCATAGCACGATGGTGTTTATCGGGATTCAGCTGCCGGAGGATGAGATTCGGGCGGCGTTTGCGGGGTTGAGGAAGTAATTTTGGATGATGGCCGCCATGTGGCGGCCTGAATTATTTTTTGTTCTGATCGCGCAGCATCGCTTCACGTAAAATTGCGTTCAGGCGAGTTTGATAGCCTTTACCTGGTCGCTTCAACCATTCCATCACATCAGCATCAATACGCACCGAAGCCTGAGTTTTCAATGGCCGATAAAACTTACCGCGTTCTGCGTTAGACCATTGCTCATCGCTGGAAGGTGGGATATCACTGTAATCAATATCTTCGTCGGATTTATTCGCCAGCGCCTTCAGTTCGGCCTCATGCTGCACATTGAGTGTAGAGGAGGTCCCTCGTTTATGTTTAACCATGCTCATAGCGATTCCTCTCTTTACGATCTGCTTTTCGTGCACTGATGATTCGAATAATTTCATTTCCGCTTTCGAAACGGATGGTATGCGCAACCAGAATAACCACGATGCCGTAAACCAGGCCGATTGTCTGCCAGCGATACTCACCGTTTTCTATGCGTTCTTGCTGTGACAAATGTTGTGGATCATCAAACACTAACACCGCATCTTCAAAGCGGATGCCATGTTTTACCCGATTACTTTTGGCCTTGTTTGCATCCCATTCAAACTCCATTGGCATAGTGGCCATCCCTAATTGTATATACAAAAATGTATCTACAATTATTCTGCAATTATAGCGTTGATGTTGGAAATAGCATCACGTTTTGGATAATCAACCATGAAATTGACAATGAGTAAGTTGGACTTGATTCATCCAATAGAATTTCTCTCCTGACATGGCACACTAAGCACCTCGCTGTCGTTAAGGGATTACCGTGAAAAACTACAAAGTCATTACCCCGCTTTTTCCTACCTATGCGCAAGTTAAGGCTATGATGAAAGCCGTCTCAGGCTATTCCCTGAAAGCGGTACGCAATATGATTACCGCCATTCACGAGCAAACTGGTACGCCGCAAAAACCCGTTGACTGGTCGGAACCTGACCTGTGGATCAGCGAACGCTTAACGGGCGAAGATGCCGACATCGCCCGTCGTATTTGGGATACCGATAATCACATATTGAACCCGCGACACAGCTACGGCTGCTACTTATTCCTCAACTATCCCCAGTTTGAGCTGATGGAAAGCACACCAGATGATACCTGGCAGCCCACCTCGCACGGGCAAAAATTCCTGCAAGATGACGAAAAAACGCTGCGTTCACTGGACGACCAGGAAGGAATTCTGCAACTGCTTGAGCTGCTGGCTGGCCGCGAAATGTCGCGCCGCGCCGATTTATTGCCGGAATGGCAGGCCTTTTTGCATCAGCATTCGAAATTCGCGTCTGCAAGTTCAGTGAAAAGCACGCTCTACTCCCGTCTCTATAACCTTATCGACCGTGACATGGTTAACCGTGAAGGCATGAGCTATCGCATCACCGATACCGGGCGCGCCTGGCTTGGAAAAGCGTTGCCTGCACGAAAAAGCGATCCGCGTAAAGAGCTGTTGGAAGCGGTAAAACGCTATAACGAACAGCAAAAAGAGCTGCTGCGCGAACAAATCAGCACGATGAACCCGTACAAATTTGAGCAACTAGTTGGTCAATTACTGGAAGCAATGGGCTACGAGCAGGTCGAAGTGACCAAAGCCTCAGGCGACAAAGGTGTGGACGTGATTGGTCAGGTGCAGGTCGGCATCACCACTATTACCGAAGTGGTGCAGGTCAAAAGAATGCAGAACACTATCACTCGCCCGTATATCGACCAGTTGCGCGGGGCGTTGCCTTACCACAAAGCCATTCGCGGTACGCTCATCACCACCGGGAAATTTGCGGCGAAATGTGCAGAAGCGGCGCTCTTTCCGGGTGCTGCGCCCATTACGCTTATCGACGGCGATCGCTTACTGGAACTGTTAATCGAAAATAACGTCGGCATTCGCCGCAGCAATGCAGTGGAATTGCTGGATGTAGATTTGCAGTTGTTTGATGAGCTGGAGATGGATTAAAGGGCGAAATCTGCCGTCTCTACCATTACAATAGCGACCCAATTTATCTGAACAGAGTTCATCATGGCCAAAGCACCAACTAAAAAAGCCAAAGCAAAGAAAGGCTTTGAAGAAACATTATGGGATACCGCAAACCAACTTCGCGGTAGCGTTGAGTCCTCCGAATACAAGCACGTGGTGTTGAGCCTCGTGTTCCTGAAATTCATCAGCGATAAGTTTGAAGCACGCCGCAAAAAAATGATTGCCGATGGGCAAGCAGACTTCCTTGAGATGGAAGTGTTCTACCAGCAGGACAACATTTTCTACCTGCCGGAAGAAGCGCGCTGGTCTTTTATCAAACAAAATGCCAAACAGGACGATATTGCGGTCCGTATTGACACCGCCCTCTCGACCATAGAGAAACGTAACCCAACGCTGAAAGGCGCGCTGCCAGACAACTACTTCAGCCGTCAGAATCTGGAAACCAAAAAACTGGCGTCACTGATTGATACCATCGACAACATCGAAACGCTGGCACACGAAACTGACGTTGAAACGTTATCGAAAGAAGACCTGGTCGGACGCGTTTACGAATACTTCCTCGGTAAGTTTGCCGCAACTGAAGGCAAAGGCGGGGGTGAGTTCTACACGCCCAAATGTGTGGTTACGCTGTTAACTGAAATGCTCGAACCCTTTCAGGGCAAAATTTATGACCCGTGCTGCGGCTCGGCAGGGATGTTCGTGCAGTCGGTGAAGTTTGTCGAAAGCCATCAGGGTAAAAGCCGTGATATCGCGCTGTATGGTCAGGAACTGACAGCCACGACGTATAAACTGGCAAAAATGAACCTCGCCATTCGCGGTCTTTCAGCTAACCTCGGCGAACGACCGGCAGACACCTTCTTTAGCGACCAGCACCCGGACCTGAAAGCCGACTATATTTTGGCGAACCCGCCCTTCAACCTGAAAGACTGGCGTAATGAAGCCGAATTAACCAAAGACCCACGTTTTGCCGGTTATCGTATGCCGCCAACCGGTAACGCCAACTACGGCTGGATTTTGCATATGCTCTCCAAGCTGTCGGCTAACGGCACAGCAGGTTTTGTGCTGGCAAACGGTTCGATGAGTTCTAACACCAGCGGTGAAGGCGAGATCCGTGCGCAGATGATCGAAAATGATCTGATCGACTGCATGATCGCTCTGCCAGGTCAGTTGTTTTACACCACGCAGATCCCGGTGTGTTTATGGTTTATGACCAAATCGAAGGCTGCCGATCCGGCCAAAGGTTATCGTGATCGTCAGGGCGAGACGCTGTTTATTGATGCGCGTAACCTCGGCACTATGATTAGCCGCACAACTAAAGAGTTAACGACGGAAGATATTGCCACAATCGCCGATACCTACCATGCCTGGCGCAGTACGCCAGAAGAACTGGCTGCACGGATTGCGCGTGGTGACAGCAAGCTGGAAAAATATGAAGACCAGGCAGGCTTCTGCAAAGTTGCGACCCTGCAAGATATTAAAGATAACGACTATGTGCTGACACCGGGCCGCTATGTGGGTGCAGCCGAGCAGGAAGAGGACGGCGTGGCGTTTGAGACGAAAATGCGCGAATTGTCGAAGACGTTGTTTGAGCAGATGAAACAGGCGGAAGAACTGGATCGTGCGATTCGCCAGAATCTGGAGGTGCTGGGTTATGGGGAGTAAGTGGAAACAAACAACCTTAGGTGATCTGGCGCTGGGCTTTGATGGTGCGGTAGATGGGCCTTTTGGTTCAAATTTACCGGCTGCAGCTTATACAGACAGTGGGTATCCAATTATTCGAGGAAGTAACTTATCTATCGGATTAGATGATTTCAAAGATAATGATTTTGTATTTGTACCGGAGCACATATTTCAAAAACTTTCACGTAGCGAGTGTAGGGCTGGCGACATTATATTCACAAAAAAAGGGACGTTGGGGCAAACTGGGCTTATTAGTACTAAACATCGTTTCGAAAAATATTTGCTATCATCAAATCAAATGCGTCTTCGCGTAGATCCTGAAAAGGCATTGCCCGAATATGTTTATTATTGTGTTTCCTCACAAAAAGCAATTAACAAAATAATTCAAGATTCAGAGTGTACAGGCGTCCCTAAAATAAATCTCGCTTACTTGAAAAGCTTCCCTATTTCATTACCTAGTTTAAGCGAACAACAAGATATAATTGATATTTTAGGGAGCCTTAGTACAAAAATCACGCTCAATCGCCAAATCAACCAAACCCTAGAACAAATGTCCCAAACCTTGTTCAAATCCTGGTTTGTGGATTTTGATCCGGTGATTGATAACGCTCTGGATGCAGGAAATCTAATCCCGGAAGCTCTGCAATCTCGCGCCGAATTGCGTCAAAAAGTACGTAATAGTGCAGATTTTAAACCACTCCCGGCTGAAATCCGCTCGCTTTTCCCAAGTGAATTTGAAGAAACGGAGTTAGGTTGGGTGCCAAAGGGCTGGCATTATAAAAATGCAGAAGAAATAGCAACGATCTCCATAGGAAAAACGCCGCCTCGTACTCAAAAAGAATGTTTTTGCGACAAAAAAGACAGTAACTATGCATGGGTCTCGATTAAGGATCTAGGAAATTGTAGTGTATTCATTAAAGATAGTAGTGAGTATTTAACTTCTGACGCAGTTAATAGTTATAATGTAAAAATCGTCCCTAAAGATGCTGTATTATTAAGTTTCAAGTTGACAATCGGTAGAATAGCGATAGCCGAAGATATATTAACTACCAATGAAGCAATTGCTCATTTTTATAATATGAAGTATGGCATCAACAAAGAATATTTATATTCATATCTAAAAATTTTTGATTATAATTCTTTAGGAAGTACATCTTCTATTGCAACAGCAATAAACTCTAAAATAATAAGAAAAATTCCAGTTCTTGTTCCTGATGGATACATATTAGAAAAATATAAAAAATCAACAGATATAATATTTCAAAAGATAAAATTTAATAATGGAAACATATGTAACTTAACAGCCCTCCGCGACACCCTGCTCCCGAAACTCATCTCCGGTGAGCTATCCCTGGAAGATCTTCCGGATCTCACCACCGATACAGAAGCTGCATAACGCATTTTGCCCCTGTAAAATCAGGGGCTTTCTGGTAAGGTTTTCTACTGATACGGGAATGCTTACCAGAAATTAGCCAGGGTTGGAGCGCGATATGAGTCTCTCTTTCAGTGAAGCAAAATTAGAACAAGCGATCATTGAACTGTTACAGGATCAGGGATATCAACACCTGATCGGCGATAATGTCCCACGTTCAAGTCTCGATCAGGTCATCATCGAAGACGATCTCCGTCATTATTTAGCGGCACGCTACCAGCCTGATGGCATTACTGAAGAAGAGATTCAACGGCTGATCAAACAGTTCACCACGCTTCCGGCCTCCGACCTTTATGAAAGCAACAAAACATTTTGTCGCTGGCTGGCAAATGGTTTTCTGTTCAAACGCGACGATCGGCAACAAAAAGATCTCTATATTGAATTGCTCGACACCCGGTATCTACCTGCCGCACTGCGCCAGATATTTGACGCCGAAGATGTCCCGTTGCAACAGGCGGCGGAACTCCCGCCTTCCTATATGAATCCGCCGCTTAACCGGATTAAGATTGTTAACCAGCTTAAAATCTCCGGTAAAGATAATCAGACTCGTATTCCTGACGGCATTCTCTATATCAACGGTCTGCCACTGGTCGTCTTTGAATTTAAAAGTGCGGTGCGCGAGCAGGATGCCAGTATTGGCGATGCCTGGAAGCAGCTCTGTAAACGCTATCGCCGGGATATTCCGCAACTGTTTATCTACAACGCGCTCTGCATTATTAGCGATGGCGTTAATAACCGGATGGGCAACCTGTTTGCGCCCTATGAATATTTTTACTCATGGCGCAAAGTCACCGGTAATGAAAACCGTGAACAGGACGGAATTCCATCATTGCACTCGATGATTCAGGGGCTGTTTCATCCGGTACGTCTGCTGGATGTGATTAAAAACTTTATCTGCTTCCCGGATAAAGCCAAGCACGAAGTAAAAATTTGCTGCCGATATCCGCAGTACTATGCCGCCCGCAAACTCTATTACAGCATCAAGCAAGCGCGTAAACCTTTCGGTAGCGGTAAAGGCGGCACCTACTTTGGCGCAACGGGCTGTGGCAAAAGTTACACCATGCAATTTTTAACGCGTCTTTTGATGAAGAGCGTGGAATTTGCCAGCCCGACCATTGTTTTGATCACCGACCGCACCGATCTGGACGATCAGCTTTCTGCGCAAATGTGCAACGCCAAAAATTACATTGGCGACGACACCATCGTTCCTGTTACCAGCCGTGAAGATTTGCGCAATCAACTGGCGGGACGCAATAGTGGCGGTGTATTCCTGACAACGATCCATAAATTCACCGAAGACACCGAACTCCTTTCTGAACGCAGCAATATCATTTGCATCTCGGACGAAGCACATCGCAGCCAGGTTAACCTCGACCAGAAAGTCATCGTCGATAAAGAAAGCGGAAAAGTGCGCAAAACTTATGGCTTTGCGAAATACCTGCACGACTCACTGCCAAACGCCACCTATGTTGGCTTTACCGGCACACCGATTGACGCGACGCTCGATGTCTTCGGTGAGGTGATCGACAGTTACACCATGACCGAATCCGTTCAGGATGAAATCACTGTACGCATCGTGTACGAAGGCCGTGCGGCTAAAGTGATCCTGGACTCCAGCAAACTGGAAGAAGTCGAAAAGTATTACGAAGAGTGCGCAAACGCAGGCACCAATGAGTGGCAAATCGACGAAAGCAAAAAAGCCACCGCCACCATGAATGCGGTTCTGGGTGATGAAGATCGGTTAAAAGCCCTCGCAGAAGATTTTGCCAAACATTATGAAAAACGCGTAGCCGAAGGTTCCACCGTAAAAGGCAAAGCCATGTTTGTTTGTGCCAGCCGTGAAATTGCCTGGGATTTCTACCGTCAGCTTAAAGCTATTCGCCCTGCCTGGTTTGAAGTGAAGCAAGCACCCGATGGCGTCGTCCTGACGGAACAGGAGCAGAAAGAGTTACCGCCTTCAGAAATGGTGAAGATGGTCATGACGCGCGGTAAAGATGACGACGAGGCGCTTTATGATTTACTGGGCACAAAAGAATATCGTAAAGAGCTGGATAAGCAGTTCAAAAACGCTAAATCGAATTTCAAAATTGCCATTGTTGTTGATATGTGGCTGACCGGTTTTGATGTTCCTGAACTGGATACCATCTATATTGATAAGCCCTTACAAAAACATAACCTTATCCAGACTATTTCTCGCGTTAACCGTAAACTGGAAGGCAAAAGCAAAGGGTTAGTGGTGGACTACATCGGCATTAAAAGTCAGATGAACCAGGCACTGGCAATGTATTCCCGCATTGATGCCACCAACTTTGAAGATATTCAGCAATCGGTAATAGAAGTTAAAAACCATCTCGATTTATTGGGGCAAGTCTTTTACGAATTTGACAGTCGGGATTATTTTAGTGGTGAGCCACAAGCGCAATTATCCTGCCTCAACCGCGCGGCGGAATTCGTTCTGCGTACCCAGAAAGTTGAACGTCGGTTTATGGGACTGGTTAAACGCATGAAAGCCGCCTACGACGTCTGCTGCGGCAGCGAAGCATTATCACAGACAGAACGTGACTATATTCACTATTATCTTGCTGTTCGTTCAATTGTTTTCAAACTGACGAAAGGTGACGCACCGGATGTCACCCAGATGAATGCTCGCGTTCGCGAAATGATTGCAGAAGCGTTAAAAGCTGATGGCGTAGAAGAAATTTATTTTCTTGGCGACAAAAAAGCGGAATCCATCGATATTTTTGACGAAGATTATCTGGCGCGAATTAACAAGATCAAACTTCCGGCAACGAAGATCCAGTTATTACAAAAATTACTGGAAAAAGCGATCAGCGACTTCAGGAAAGTGAACCAGTTGCAAGGGATTAACTTCACCCGCCGCTTCCAGGCGATTATAGATCGTTATAATGAGCGGCGAGAAGATGATGTACTCAACGGTGAAGAATTCGATACATTCAGTCAGGAAATGACCGATATTATCTATGATATTAAAACTGAAATGGGCACCTGGGCCGATTTAGGTATTGATATTGAAGAAAAAGCGTTTTACGACATTCTTGCTCATATGCGTGATAAATATCAGTTCACCTATGACGATGAAAAAATGCTGTCACTGGCAAAAGAGATGAAAAGCGTGGTTGACAACACATCGAAATATCCTGACTGGAGTAAACGCGATGATATTAAAGCGAAACTGAAAGTTGAACTTATTCTGCTTCTACACAAGCATAAGTTCCCGCCAGTAGCGAATGATGATGTTTATATGGGTGTACTGGCACAGGCAGAGAACTTCAAAAAACATCATATGAGTGCTTTAAATTAATTATGAAGGCCGGATACACTTTGTTATCCGGCCATTCTGAATTAACGTTAATTTCCCTTCCAGATCTTTCCAGTAACGCTTCTATTATTTTCTATTTTTAGCTGGACTTTCACCATATTTACTGATGATATGTCCAGGTATTTAGCGCGGTACGGATGTGCGCCAACACACCCGCACCGCTCATCACAATCACTATTATCGGAGAATAGCAGTTATGACTGACACGCATTCTATTGCACAACCGTTCGAAGCAGAAGTCTCCCCGGCAAATAACCGTCAATTAACCGTGAGTTATGCGAGTCGCTATCCGGATTACAGCCGTATTCCCGCCATCACCCTGAAAGGTCAGTGGCTGGAAGCCGCCGGTTTTGCTACCGGCACGGCGGTAGATGTCAAAGTGATGAAAGGCTGTATTGTCCTCACCGCCCAACCACCCGCCGCCGAAGAGAGCGAGCTGATGCAGTCGCTGCGCCAGGTGTGCAAACTGTCGGCGCGTAAACAAAGGCAGGTGCAGGATTTTATTGGGGTGATTAGTAGCAAAACGCCACGCTAAGTTTCTCTCCCCTTCCCCATACGGGAAGGGAAATTGCCCCCTCACTCCACATCCTCCCTGCGTAACCCGATATCCCTCAACCGCTCATCACTCATCTGCTGTAACACCCGCCGGGCCTGCATTTGCCGCCGCCAACGCCTCACCGCCTGCCAGAGTTGCACGAAGCCGATAAACGGCGCGTTGGCTTTGTTTTCGTGAAATTCCATCTGCTGCCTCCTCATCTTTCAGAGGCTTCATCATCCGCCTTCTGGCAGTTCACAATACAGATGCAAATATTAGTTTTATTTAACATACAGACAGGTTAAAACAGCATCTGCATCCGGTTTTTTAGCCTCATCTGTACCGGTTTTTCTCTCTGTATGGTCCAAATAAGGAATACAGCATGACGCGTTATCAACATCTGGCAACTCTGCTTGCCGAGCGGATTGAGCAAGGGCTGTATCGTCACGGGGAGAAATTGCCGTCGGTGCGCAGCTTAAGTCAGGAGCACGGCGTCAGCATCAGCACCGTGCAGCAGGCGTATCAGACGCTGGAGACGATGAAGCTCATCACTCCGCAGCCGCGTTCGGGGTATTTTGTCGCACAACGTAAAGCCCAGCCGCCAGTGCCGCCGATGACGCGTCCGGTGCAGCGCCCGGTGGAAATTACCCAGTGGGATCAGGTGCTGGATATGCTGGAGGCGCATAGCGACAGTTCCATTGTTCCGTTAAGCAAAAGCACGCCGGATGTCGAAACGCCCAGCCTGAAACCGCTCTGGCGGGAGCTAAGCCGGGTGGTGCAGCATAATCTGCAAACCGTTCTCGGTTATGACTTGTTAGCCGGTCAGCGAGTGTTGCGGGAGCAGATTGCCCGCCTGATGCTCGACAGCGGCTCGGTGGTCACCGCCG
>SKEQ01001350.1_pt1 | contig 10260 bp, 9 predicted proteins | sample 4826751 | NCBI WGS metagenome assembly SKEQ01 (sample SAMN11008805, study PRJNA524170) | human gut metagenome | biome: Human fecal sample; material: Feces; isolation source: fecal sample from pouch patient p44 | host: Homo sapiens | place: Israel: Tel-Aviv | collected 2013-07-11 | reverse complement strand
GCTGAAAATGGAGCAACTATGGGTAAAACAGAATTAGCTAAGAAAGCTAAAGCATTAAACTTAGATGCAATTCATGATACAGTGCATGAAATGGCACGTGATGAAGCACGTCATGGAAAAGCGTTTGAAGGATTGTTAAACAGATATTTTGGTAAATAATAATTGGATATTAGATTAAACTAGGGTGACAAACCCTAGTTTTTTACATCTAGACAGAAGTAGATTTAAAAATAAATATTTTAATTTTTTAGCACTTTAACCTTGACAGTGCTAAAAAGAGATGTATAATATAATTAGCACTTAGGGATATAGAGTGCTAAAGGAGTGATAGACATGAATATTGAAAAATGGACTGCCAAGATGCAAGAAGCAATTCAAAAAGCAATAACAATGGCTAGTGAAATGGGTCATCAAGTAGTTGATGTAGAGCATTTTCTATTAGCTTTGCTGGAAGACAATGCAGGTATATTATATCGAGTCTTAAGTAAGGCAAATGTCAATATTGCCGATCTACAAAATAAATTGAACGTAAGGTTGCAAGGTAAGCCGATTGTAAGTAATGTGGATATAAATAGTATTCGAATCTCATATGATTTGAATCAACTGCTTAGTTTAGCGGATAAGCAAATGCATAATTTTAAAGATGAATATCTAAGTGTAGAACATTTAATTATGGCATTATTTGAATTAAATAGTAGCTGGTTAAAAGAAATATTAAATGGTTATAATTTAAATAAGAAAAATGTAAAGAAAATTATTGATGAAATGCGAGGTGGAAATATGGTCGATAATCAAAATCCTGAAAACCAATACGAAGTATTGGAAAAATATGGACGTGATTTAACAAAAGATGTTGCCGATGGAAAACTTGATCCAGTTATTGGGCGAGATGAAGAAATTCGTCGTGTGATTCAGATCTTATCACGAAAAACAAAAAATAACCCAATTTTAATTGGTGAACCTGGTGTGGGTAAAACAGCAATAGTTGAAGGATTAGCTTGGCGTATCTTTAAAAATGACGTGCCAGTTTCTCTGCAAAATAAAACACTATATGAATTAGATCTAGGAGCACTAGTTGCAGGAGCTAAATATCGTGGTGAATTTGAAGAAAGATTGAAAGCCGTTTTAAATGAAATTAAGAAGGCTGAAGGAGATATTATCTTATTTATCGATGAAATCCACCAATTAGTTGGTGCTGGTAAAACTGATGGGGCAATGGATGCTGCAAACTTATTAAAGCCAATGTTGGCTCGTGGTGAGTTGCATTGTATTGGAGCAACAACATTAGATGAATATCGGATGTATATTGAAAAAGATGCTGCCCTTGAAAGACGTTTCCAAAAAGTTCAAGTTGATGAACCAGATCAAGATGATACAATTGCCATTCTTCGTGGTTTGAAAGATTCATTTGAATCACATCATGGAGTACAAATTACTGATAGTGCAATTATTGGTGCTGTTAATATGTCACAACGATATATAACTGACCGTTTCTTACCTGATAAAGCAATTGATCTAATCGATGAAGCTTGTGCTTCTATTCGTATGGAAATAGATTCATTACCAGAAGAGTTAGATGTTATAACACGTGAGAAAAATCGATTAGAAATGGAACGAATTTCAATTGAAAAAGAAGACAAAAATGAAGATAATGAAAAACGTTTAAATGAGATTAAAAGTCGGATTGCTTCTTTAGACGAACAAGTAAAAGGTTTAACTGACAAATGGCAAGAAGAAAAGAAATCATTGGATCATATTAAAGAATTAAAAGACCAAAAAGTAAGATTAGAAGCTTTAACGGATAAATATCAGACAGAGGGTAATTTGGAAGAAGCATCAAGAATCAAATATCAAACATTACCACAAATCGAAAAAGAAATTAAAGAATTTGAAGCTTCTAAAAAAGAAGATGACTTATTACAAGAAAAGGTCACTGTAGATACAGTTAGCGAAGTAATTGCTCGCTGGACAGGAATTCCAATGAATAAATTAATGGAATCTGAACGTGAAAAATTATTAAAGTTAGATACTGCGTTAAAGGTACGGGTAATCGGTCAAGATGAAGCAATTGAAAAAGTTAGTGATGCAATTTTAAGATCAAGAGCAGGAATCAATGATGAAAATCGTCCAATTGGAAGTTTCCTATTCTTAGGTCCAACTGGAGTTGGTAAAACAGAAGTAGCTAAGTCATTAGCTGAGCAATTATTTGATACAGAGCGAAATATAGTTAGAATTGATATGTCAGAATACATGGAAAAATTCAGTGTTTCTCGTTTAGTCGGAGCGCCACCAGGATATGTTGGATATGAAGAAGGTGGACAATTAACAGAAGCTGTGCGTCGTCATCCTTATAGTATTGTTTTATTGGATGAAATTGAAAAAGCACATCCCGAAGTATTTAATATCTTGTTGCAAGTGTTAGATGATGGTCGAATTACTGACTCTAAAGGAAATCTAGTTAGCTTTAAAAATACGATTATCATTATGACTTCAAATATCGGTTCAAATTACTTATTAGAAGGTAATAATAGTGATACAAGAGCAGCGGTTGATAATGAATTGAAAGCACATTTCAAACCAGAATTCTTAAATCGTATTGATGAGATTGTTTATTTTAACTCATTAGATCAAGCGGTTGTTAATAAAATTATTGATAAATTTATTAAACAACTATCTGATCGTTTAAGTGATAAAAAGATCACTATTACAGTAAGTGATAGAGCTAAAGCTGTAATTAGTGAACAAGGTTATGATGTAACTTTTGGTGCACGACCACTAAAACGTTTTATTCAGTCACGAATCGAAACATTGGTTGCTCGTGAAATGATTAAAGGTGATATTAAAAATGGAAGTCATGTATTAGTTGACTTTGATGATGATTTTAAATTAGCGATTCAATAAGTTAAAGGTGTTCTTTGAACACCTTTAACTATTTTTTTGTATGCATTTTTGTGATATAGTTAACAATAAAGAGGGATGGTGGATTATGGAAAGATTTCAAAGAGTTGTAATGAAATTTATTTCGCCCCAGGGAAACTTGTTTCGTTATTCGTTAAGTTTTTGTGTTTTGTTAGCTTTATTACCGGCACTGATTATTTTTTTAAAGGTTTTTCAAACGGATATTTTAAGTGCGCCTAATTTAATTAATTTACTATATGATTATGTTCCTGAAACAATTTTAGCACCTTTTGTTGAGTATGTAATGTCACAAGAATATACAACATTTGTATCATTGATTATTTCAATGGGATTTTCTATTTATTTAGCGAGTAATGCTTTTTATTCTTTTATGTTGATTTCAATGACTGATGAAGGTTTTGATACTTATGCGATTTTAGTGCGAATTAAAGCTATCGTAGTTTTTGTTTTGTTAGTAATTGGTTTAGTAGGATTAACATTATTTAATTATTTAGTACCAATTAACAGCACAATTGTTATGTTGGCTGGTTTATTTATTGTATTTTACTGTTTTTATCGATATTTATCATTTGAAAAAAAACCATTATCATATGGCTTGATTGGAGCTGCTTTTACTAGTGCATGCATTGTTTTAATTGGAGTATTCTTTTTCTATATTGTCAATCATTATACACGATATAATGCTTTGTATGGGCCGCTTGCCAGCTTAGTAATCATGCTGATTTCAATTTATTTAATTTCTAGTGTAATATATTTTGGTTATTGTTTAAATCATGAGTATGGTAAGTCTTTTTCTAAAAGAACTTACAAACATCAAAAGTTTTATGATTATGGAAATAATTTTTTGGATAAAATCGTAGAAAAATTTGGAAAATTAATTTGAAATTTTACTGAAATTGGATTATATTTTTATTAATGGTTTCACTAAAAATATTGATAATATTCATTTCCGTGTTATATTTATACCATAGAAGGATTGTTGCTTTGAGGAGGTAAGACCAGATATATTTTTGTGTTTTTAGGCAAAATTATATTTGGTTTTTTTATTGGGAGGGAGTGATAAGAGAGCTATGATATCATTAGATGGCAAAGGGTAATTTCACACTCAGACAGTTAAATTATTATCTAAAGTAACGAATGAAACAGATAGGTCATCATTTATGACGGAAAAGAATGCAATGATAAAAATTTCTGCTAAAGAAACAGAAATAACTGGTAAAAATGCCAAACCACAAATAATTCCAGAGTTACGTGAATAGGTAGCGAGTGACTATCGAGTTTTAACAAGTTGTGAAATTGTAATAGGGGACAATAATAATTTAAAAAAGGTGATATTTGTAGTGAACTGAATAAGTTGTGGTCCAACTTATTCAGTTCACTACATTTTGCTTATGGAAATCAACTTTTTAATTTACTAAATTAATACTGATAAAAATAGAAGAAAAAAGTAAAAAAAGTGATGTCGTTTATTGCTTTTCTCTGTCGATAATTCGTGTTAGAATGTTAGCGGAGGTCTATTATGCAACGATATTTTATAAATGAAGATTTAACAAGTAAACAACAACTAATTTTACCGGATGATGATTTGCATCATGTTAAAAAGGTAATGCGAAATATAAATGGTGATGAAATTATCTGTATAGATAATGCTGGACAAGTATATTATGGCGTAATTGAAGATATTGAGATAGGTTTAGTTAAAATTGATAAGCGGCTTGAAGAAAATAATGAATTAGATGTCGAGATAACTTTAGTTTATGCTCTACCCAAAGGGGATAAATTTGAATTAGTATTACAAAAAGCTACAGAACTTGGTGTCAAGCGTATTGTTCCAATTCAAACAAAGCGTTGTGTAGTAAAGATGGATGAGCAAAAGTTTGCTAAAAAAATCACTCGTTATCGAAAAATATTAAAAGAGGCTGCAGAACAGTCATGGCGTAATTTTATTCCAGAAATTACTAATGTAATCAAACTGGAACAGCTTGATCAATATTTAGGTGATCATAATCTAGTAGCTTTTGAAGAACTTGCTAAACAAGGTGAACATATGGTGCTAAAACAAACATTAGACCAATTATCTTCAGGTGATAAAATTACTATTGTAGTTGGAAGTGAAGGCGGCTTTGAACTTGATGAAATTGAGATGATGAATAAATTAGGAATTAAAGCTTGTTCACTAGGAAAAAGAATTTTGAGAAGTGAAACAGCTCCATTATATTTTTTAAGTGTAATTGGTTATGCTAGGGAGATTGGATAATGAGTATATTGGATTTATTAAATAAATATCGTTATGAAATAAAATTAAATAAGACAGGATTATATAATTTTGTGACTGGTGGTAATAAAGAGCTGGCAGGAGAAGGCTTTAATTATAAACTAAAGACACCGGAAGATTTATTTGCATATGAAGTTATTTTAAATGGAATTAGGACAAAAATAGCGATTGATGAGTGTTATAATAAATTTATGGCAGCTAATTATGATATTTTTGAATATGTGAATTATGAAGAAAAAAGAAAAATGTTTAATCATGATGAAGAAAAGATAATTAATAATTTCCCAAGTTTTCAAGATCATCAAAGTGGAGAAATAATTTATATTCCTTATTTAGAACCGTTTATAAACAGATATTATGCTAATGATTATCAATTAGTAACACTAAAACAACATCAAGTTTATTTAAATAGTTATGCTAAAACAATAGATAAAGTTATTGAGTTATATGGAATACAACCATACAATTCACAATTTTCATCGTTGCAGCTGGTTGGTCAAGATGATGAAAGTTATTATTTTTATCATGATGATTTTAAAACGGTATATCAATTTAATGGACAAAATTATCGTATTGCAAATGAAATTAATTTAATTGATCGATATACAAAAGAATACCCTAATCTTAATTTGATTAAGGAAGCAATGGTTAAATTAGCTAATAGTCAGGATGATGAAGAAATATTAGAGTTTTTATATGAGAATAAATTTGTTGGTGATAAGACCTACAAAAAATTAATAAAGAAATTAAAAAAGGTGAGTAAATGAAGACAGTAGCATTTCATACATTAGGATGTAAAGTAAATACATATGAATCCAACGCAATGTTGAAGATTTTTAATGAAGCAGGATATCAAGAAGTTGACTTTAAACAAGTTGCTGATGTTTATGTTATCAATACTTGTACAGTTACAAATACGGGTGATAGTAAATCACGTCAAATGATTCGCAAGGCAATTCGTAAGAACCCTAAAGCGACTATTTGTGTAGTTGGGTGTTATAGTCAGACAGCCCCGGAGGAAATTGAAAAAATCGAAGGTGTTGGTGTTGTTCTTGGAACTCAATACCGTAGTGATATAGTCAAATATGTTGATGAGCATTTGGGAACTGGAGAAATGGTCATTAAAGTTGATAATGTAATGAATCTAAGGAAGTTTGAAGATCTAAATATTGATCGATTTAAAAATACACGGGCATTTTTAAAAATTCAAGATGGATGTAATAATTTTTGTACTTATTGTATTATTCCTTATGCTAGAGGAAGAGTGCGTTCAAGACAAAAAGAAAGTGTGTTAAACCAAGCCCAAAGGCTAGTTGACAATGGATATGTTGAAATTGTCTTAACTGGAATTCATACAGCTGGTTATGGTGAGGATCTAGATGACTATAGTTTTTATGAACTGCTAGTAGATTTAGTGAAGATCAAAGGCTTAAAGCGATTAAGAATCTCATCGATTGAAACAAGTCAAATTAGTGATGAAATTATTGATTTAATCGGCTCAAATGAGATTATCGTAGATCATTTACATGTTCCTTTACAAGCTGGAAGTGATGCTACTTTGAAGCGGATGAATCGTAAATATACAACAGCTGAATATTTAGAAAAAATTAATAAGATTCGCAGTTATTTACCAAATATTGCTTTTACGACAGATGTAATAGTTGGTTTCCCTGGAGAAACGGACGAGGAGTTTGAAGAAACATATAACTTTATTAAACAAGTTAATTATAGTGAATTACATGTTTTTCCATATTCACCACGAAAAAATACGCCAGCAGCTAAAATGAAAGATCAGGTAAATGATCAAATTAAGCATGAACGAGCTAATCGTTTATTGCAGTTATCGAAAGAGCTAAATCATGAGTTTGCTTTAAAACAGATTGGAAAAACTTTAAAAGTTTTATTTGAAAAAAGAGATGGAGAATATTTAATTGGTCATGCTGGTGATTATTTAAAAGTTAAAGTTAAAACAGCTGATAATTTAATTGGTGAGATCGTAACGATCAAAATTGATAAATATGATGAAATTTTGGAAGGAAGGGTTGTTTAATGAAACGCTTAAATGAATTGTTTGATACTGACAACGATATGAAAATCTATTCAATTCATAGTGATTCAAGATATGTAAAACCTTATTCGATTTTCTTTTGCATTGAAGGTTTAAGTGTTGATGGACATCGTTATGTTGAAGATGCTGTTTTTCAGGGTGCAAAAGTAATCGTTCATTCCAAAGATCTTAATTATTACCATGATAAGATTATTTATTTTCGGGTTGAGAATACTTTAGTAGAACTTAATCGTGTTTCAAATCTTTTTTATGATTGTCCAAGTAATAAAATGAAAATTATCGGAGTTACTGGCAGCAGTGGTAAGACGGTAGTTGCTTCAATGATTAAAGATGCTATGGCAAAATATTGTAGTAGTGGATATATAGGAACGATTTCATTAGAATATAATGGCCGTAAAGAGGAATGTCCTTATACCACTCCAGAAGCTCTGTATTTGCAACGAAAATTGTTTGAAATGAATAGAGCTGGGGTCAAAGTTGTTGCAATGGAGGCATCAAGTCATGGTTTGGCTTTAGGACGTGTTGACGGGATTAATTTTAATATTGCTGTAATGACTAATATTGGGGCTGAACATTTAGATTTCCATGGAACAAAGGAACAATATGTTTTAGCTAAACAAAAATTATTTGAAATGATTAAACCGACGGGATGGGCGATTTTAAATAGTGATGATTTAAATTTTATGACTTTAAAAAATAATACCCAAGGACGCATTTTGACTTACGGAATTGAAATTGAAAGTGATATTATGGCTAAAAATATTCAATTACATTTAGATCATAGTGAGTTTGATATTTCATTTAAAGGAAATACTTTTCATGTTAATTCCCCAGTAATCGCAATGTTCAATATTTATAATGTCTTGGCTTTAACCGGTGTGTTGATTGCTATGGGATGTGATGATAAGATGGTCATTGATGCAGTTGAAAATGTAAAACCGATCGAAGGGCGAATGGAACTGATTCAAACAGAACAACAGTTTGCAGTTATTATTGATTATTGTCAACACATTAGTAATTATGAAGCTATTTTTGAATATGTTGATGGAGTTCGACAAGGGCATGGGCGAATTATTGCGGTTTTAGGGGCTCCTGGGAAGCGTAATTACAAATTACGTAAGGAACTTGGGCAATTAGCGAATCGATACTTAGATCATGTTATTTTGACACAATTGGATGATCGTGGTGAAGATGTTTATGAAATTTGTAAAACGATTCAAAAAGAAATTGTCGATATTAATAGTGTAATTATCGAGTCACGTCAAATTGCAATTGAACAGGCAATCGAGATAGCTTGTAAAGATGACATCATTTTGATTCTTGGTAAGGGACATGAAAAGTTTATTTCACTCGATGTAGGACAAGTAGATTATCCTGGTGATAGCCAAATTGTTAAAGAGGCACTTGAAAGAATATATTATAAAGGAGAAGATGAAGATGAATTATAATAAAATGATTGACCACACTGTATTAAAAGCTGATGCAACTAAAGCAATGGTTGCTAAAATTATTGATGAAGCAAAAGAGTATAACTTTGCTTCAGTATGTGTTAATCCAACCTGGGTAGCTTATTGCGCTCAAGCCCTAGCTGATAGTGATGTTAAAGTATGTACTGTGATTGGATTTCCTTTAGGAGCTAATACAAGTGCCGTTAAAGCGTTTGAAACAAAGGATGCTATTGCTAATGGTGCTGATGAAATTGATATGGTTATTAACATTGGAGCACTAAAAGATGGGAATACCGATCTAGTCTTTAATGACATTAAAGCAGTTGTTGATGCTGCTGCGGGTAAATGTGTAAAAGTGATCATTGAAACCTGTCTTCTTACCGATGAAGAAATTGTTACAGTATGTAAATTAGCTAAGGAAGCTCAAGCAACATTTGTTAAAACATCGACTGGTTTTTCAACAGGAGGGGCTACACCTGAAGCTGTTTCTTTGATGAAACAAACTGTTGGAGATGATTTAGAAGTAAAGGCATCTGGTGGAGTGCGGACAATTGAAGACATGGAAAAAATTGTAGCTGCAGGAGCTACAAGAATTGGAACTAGTGCGGGATGTAAATTGGTTAAAAATAATAATTCATAACACGAATAAGTGAGTTGGTTATTTTAAATAAATAAAAAATATCTTCATTTATTACTGTTTAGTTAGAAAACTGACTAAGCACAACGAAATGAAGATATTTTTATTTAGATATTTATTTTATTCATCGATGCGATTATTAGCAACAACAAAATGTAATGCGATAAAAGCTAATTCATCATCATCGAATGATAGATTTAAATCATGTCTAACAACATCATTTAAAATCTTACTATAATTAAATTCCTCTTGATGACGTTCGATTATTTTTTCTTTTAAAGGATTTTCAACAAGTTGACCATTTGCAAGACGTTCTAAAGCTGGTTCTAAATGTAAACCGATAGCAACGAATAATTTATCATCATTTCTAAAGTCTTTATGATAGTCTTGATAAATTGTATACATTGTTTCTCTTAAAATCTTAAAAACTTGATCGTCAAGTAAATCAAAACCAGAATTTATTTCTAAATCTAATTTTTGATTTTTTGATAGATACATGGAAACCAATGAAATCTCAGCTTCAGGAAAATCAATTTCAAATTCACGTGCTAAACGGTCGCATAACATTTTTGCATATGGATAACTATGATCTTGTTTATATGAAGCGATTTGACTGTTACTCATGGGAATATAATTATTTGATTTGATCCGGATAATTGCAATGGTTAAATGTACTGAGAGATTATTGATTGAATTTTCTGAAAGAAATAAATCATAGTCATCAGCAGTATTTTTAATGATATTAGTAATTAGTACTTTTGTTTGATCAAAATCAGTATTGGTGTTGAATGTTAAATCCATTTTGTACCCTCCTAACAACTAGATATTACTATATAATAAATTGAAAAAAAAATATACTATTTAATAGATTAAATTATTAATGTAAAAATATTTTTATTTTATTAAATATATA
>SKEQ01001342.1_pt1 | contig 10340 bp, 13 predicted proteins | sample 4826751 | NCBI WGS metagenome assembly SKEQ01 (sample SAMN11008805, study PRJNA524170) | human gut metagenome | biome: Human fecal sample; material: Feces; isolation source: fecal sample from pouch patient p44 | host: Homo sapiens | place: Israel: Tel-Aviv | collected 2013-07-11 | reverse complement strand
GTATAAGAAGATGGAAAAAGAATGTAATAGAGATAATGTACTTCAACAGTTGAATTGCGTCATTTCTCAAAGGAGCATAGATTTTACCAAAGCAGAACGCCTTAAAAATATAATGACAGACTTTGATAATAATAACAACACAATAAAACTGAGAGCAATTTATAATGGTATAAAACATCATGGGACGGTACATTTTAAAGGGTTAGGGGAGAATTTTGAATCTTTCGGTGTTGCAGTTGCAGGAAAATGCCCTCCAATGCTTTGTAGGAAGAGTTATACAGTGGAAGAAATAGAAAATATACTATTCGATTATCATTGCGCTTTTAAAAAATATTTTAATGAAATTGTTGATGCTATAATGCCATCGGAATATCTTGATAATAAAATGCCTTTCGGAGACTTTATTGGATCTGTTATTAATATTGCAACGGTATGCGATTGATACTGATTTGCACTATATCAATCATAAAAAAGTTGAAGAAATTTTTAGTCCTACCTTGACACAAGCCAATATACTGGGACTGGGGTGGGCCGCCACGCCGGCCGGGTTGAAGGCCATGGAGGGTAAGCGTCAAATAAGAACGTGTAGTGAAATATTTGGCGTTCTCCTGTAAACTTAGGGTTAGAGTTCTTAGAGTTCACTCTCAAAACTCTAAATCCAGGTAAAGGAGAATACTCATGGACATTTCCACTTTAACTCCGGATAAGCAGGTAAAACTTCAGTACTGGCTGGACGTGATCCGGCAATGCAGAGCCTCCGGTCTGACGAACCAGGCATGGTGCGAACAGCATGATATCTCTTTAAAAAGTTATTATTACTGGATTGCAAAGATCCGGAAGCTGGCTCTTGAAGAACTGCCCAGAAAGAATCATGGATGCAGGCCGGTAATGGAGCGGACTGTGTTGCTGCCGGATGCGGCTCCGGAATTTACAGAGGTATCCCTTCGCGGCAGACAGGATTCCTGTGCCGCCCCCGCAGCAGTACTCCATATTGATTCTGTGACTGTTGACCTCTTTGAAGATACTCCCCGCGAGTTGCTGGAGGCCATCCTGAAAGCAGTGCGGTCATGTTAGGCGACCTCTCCCGGGTAGAAAAGATCTATCTGCGCGCCGGGTACACAGATATGAGAAAACAGCTGGACGGCCTGGTGGATATCATCCAGTACAGCTTTCAGCTTGACCCTTACAGCAACTCCCTGTTCCTTTTCTGCGGGAAACGTGCGGACCGGATCAAGGCAGTCCATTATGAAGGAGACGGCTTCTGCCTTTTCTATAAGCGCTACGAAAACGGCCGTCTCCAGTGGCCGCGCACGGGTGAAGAAGCCAGACAGATCTCCCATCAGCAGCTCCGCTGGCTGTTGGAAGGCCTGAATCCGGAGCAGCCCAAAGCAGTCCGGAAATGGACTCCCCAAAAGACCGGAAAAGTCGAAAATTCCTTATAAATACTGGAATATCCTGCTGTTTTATGGTACAATGGATTCATCATTACAGGAAGGTTTTCAGCCCATGCCGGACACAGAACAGGAGTACAAAAAGCAGATCAAAGAACTGGAACAGCAGGTCCGGCTCCTGAAGGAGCAGGTTGATTTCCTTACCCGTAAACTTTATGGGACAAAATCAGAAAAGACGTCTGCCTTCGAAATAGCGGGGCAGATGTCTCTTTTTAATGAAATGGAATCCTGTGCCGCTCCGGATGTACACGAGCCGGACCTGGTCGAAGTCGAAAAACATCTGCGTAAAAGGAAGTACGCAGGCCAGCGGGAAAAACTGATCAAAGACCTTCCCCGCAGCAAAGTGCTCCATACGATCGATGAAAGTGAACAGATCTGTGAAAGGTGCGGGGGTGCCATGGTAAAAGTCGGTGAGGAGTTTGTCCGTACCGAGGTACAGTTCATTCCTGCACGCCTCAAAGTGATTGACCACTACCGGGAAACCTATGAATGCAGGACATGCCGCAAAAACAGAACACCTTATATGGAGAAGTCCCCGGTGCCCTGTCCCCCGGTCATGCATTCCCTTGCGTCTGCTTCCACAATCGCATGGCTCATCCATCAGAAGTTTGAACTGGGCATTCCATTATACCGCCAGGAAAAGGAATGGGAGGCCCTGGGCCTTTCTTTAAGCAGGGCGACGATGTCGAACTGGCTTCTGACAGTCTACCGGGACTGGCTTTCCCATGTGGTCGGTCATCTCAGAGAGGAACTTCTGAAACAGAAGTATCTGCATATCGATGAGACTCACGTACAGGTGCTGAAGGAATCAGGGAGGAAGAACACTTCGGATTCTTATATGTGGGTATATTGCAGCATCAGGGACTGTAAACGGCCAGTCAGGTATTTTGAGTACCAGCCGGGGAGAGGTGGAAAATATCCGGAAGCATTTTTAAAGGGTTATACCGGATATATCCATACGGATGCTTATTCCGGGTACAATGGAGTCAGGGATGTCACAAGATGCCTGTGCTACACCCATCTGCGCCGCGCTTTTGTAGACGCGCTGCCAAAAGACATCCATGACCCGAAAGCTTCAAAACCCGCGGAAGCGGTCGTTCGTCTGAATAAGCTGTTTGAGATAGAAAAGGAACTGGACGGCCTTCCCCCGGAACAGAAGAAAAAAGAACGGATGAACCGCGAGAGACCACTTCTCGAGGCTTTCTGGTCGTGGGCGGAGATAAACTCTGCCGGAGAACTTCCAAAGTCGAAGCTCCATACAGCTTTCCATTATGCCCTGAACAACCGCCAGGAATTCTTCAATTATCTGGAAGACGGGCACTGTTCGATCAGCAACTCACTTGCTGAAAACTGTATCCGTCCATTCGTGATCGGCCGGAAAAACTGGCTGTTTACCGGAAGTCCGAAGGGTGCTGCCGCAAGTGCAGGGATCTACACTCTGGTCGAGACAGCGAAAGCCAATGGACTGGATGCAATGAAATATATCAAATATATCCTGTCAGATATGCCAGGGAGTACATTTCTTGAAAATCCGGAATATCTGGATGACTATCTGCCATGGGAGCCCATGGTGCAGGAACGTTGCCGATGACCACTGCCCTTTTAGTATAAGAGGCTGGTGGTTATTTTTCTATCCACTATCTTATTTGACGCTTACCATGGAGGAGCTGAAAAAGGTGGAGGAGGAGCGCAGAAAGGGAGGCGTGGCCGGGCAGAAAGATACGCCAGGACAAGAAGAGACAGCCGGGCAGAGAGCTGCGGCCAGACAGGCGGGGACTGCCAGCAAGGAGATGTGTACATTTCTCATTATCAACATATCCTCCCTGCAGCTTATACCCATGAACATGATTGCGTACCGGAGCCAGTACGGAAGCGTGAATCCTACTGCCATTGTAGGTCCGGCCCTGGCGGCTACCTTTATCAGCACAGTGGTTGCGGTGATATTCTGTAGGGTCATGGACCGGTAGGTGCGGGCGGTGCATTGAAGGATGACGAAAGAAACGCTATACTGGATACAACAGATGAAGGGAGGCTGTGGGAACGGCTCTATGCGAAGACATATCCCACAGCCTGATTTAATAATGTATAACGTTGTCCGAATTCTGAATTGCCGCAATTATTTTCTGTGCTTCTGCTGAAGTAAAGTAATTCCAGGTTGTATCCGGAACTATCTTTTTTAAATCTTCCCATTGCATATTTTTTATATACTGACGCACTGTTGATGCACTGATAATTGTTCCTTCCTTTTCTTTTCTCGGTACCACAATGCAGTCAATATCTTTTTTCTTCAGTTCTTCCTTCATAATCCGGTTATAAATCCCCGTCACCTGACTGAAAGGTTCTTCACCCACATATCTGCGACAGATCTGCAGTTCCCGGGCTATCTGAAAAAACACTGCCAAATCAAGTCTGGCATGACCTTCTATAACCGTTTCCTCATCCTTTAGAAAATAACTTGGAAACGTAGCATTGCTGATGATATACGGACCGCTTTCATGCACCACTGCATTTGGAAGATGTGCCACACCCTCCTGCACCAGCTTCTTCCGAACCGCAAACGGTACCAGACTTGCATCTTCACTGACTACAAACAAATGCACAATATCATTTTCTTCTGCCGCTTTTTCCACCAGATATTGATGTCCCAGCGTAAAAGGATTGGCATTCATCACAATCGCTGCTGCTTTTTTGCTCTCAAAGACAGGTTTTTCCAGCTTTTTTAAATAATCACGAAATCCCGTCCGGCGGTTTTCCATAAATACAACACGGTTGTCTGCCCTTGCAATCTCATAAAAACCAAGATCCCTGAAAAATTTTGCTGAATCACATTTCGTATAAAGAAACAGATGATAATTTCCCCGTTCGAACTGAATCTGAATCAAATGACTCACCACCTGGTTCAGCAGTCCTTCTCCCTGATGATCTTTGCTGACTGCAAAACAACGTAAGGTATTTCCAAAGCAGCTTCCTGTTGCAACAGGATTATAGTCATCATCATATAAACAGCATGTATAATCCAGATTTTTATCCAAAGTAATTCCTTCTTTTTCCAGTAGCGCTTTTACCTGTTTTATCCCCCGATGGTCATTTGGATAAATCTGTGAAATCACAAATCCCATAATCTATTGCTCCTTTAAGAAATACAAAAAGTATGTAAAGGCCAGCAGGTCCGCGCTTCCTCCGGGCGAAAGATTTTTACTGATAAATGCCCTGTCAAGAATCTCCAGCATATCTTCCTCCGGATAAGGATTTCTTTCCAGAATTTCTTTTATTTCTTCTGTCACCTGAAGCTGAGTTTCCCGATTGCTTCGCGCAATCAGATTTGTATCTACCGTAGATACCATCAATGCCAACAAAGCTGCGCACCCTGCCTGTTCCAGAGATAAACCTTTTTTCAGTCCTCTTTCCAGAGCCGGTAATCCAGCCTCCATAACTGCGGGAAACCCTTTTTCCGCTTGGCCGCGGATTCCCGTGATTCCATATTTTACATACAGTTTTTCTCCTGTTGTTCCGGCATTCTCTTCTGTCACTCCCCGAAAATCATGTTCAACAATTCCTTTTGTCATCGCCGCACATTCTCCCAATACAACTTTTACATTTTTCCATTTTTCCCGGGGAAGACGACCAAGAGCACCACAAAGTATTCCAATAGAAAACAACGCACCTTTATGTGTATTTACACCATTTGTAGCCTGATTCATATCATAACCGGCAATTTTTCCTGCCCAGCGCAGTCTGCGAAAGGTTTCTTTTGGAGGTTCCTGGGCTGTTTCCATTCCCATCTGTGCACACTTCATACAACAGGCTTCTGCAAGCCAGTTCCGCAATCCTCCGGCTATCCTGCTCCTGAAATTCCTTCAGCAGGAGTTCCTTTGTGGTCTGCTCAAGCTCTGCAACAGAATGGGTTCTGCTTCTGGCACATTCCTTCGCCCGGTTACCACAGAGCAGACAGGTTCTCGGACTTTCGCCGATTTCCATACGCTCTATATGATTGCCATTTTCATCAAGAACATCCATATCAAAGAGACGCCCAACCGACAGATTATTTTCTATTTCCACTGTTATTTTTTTTATCTCCACAGCATTGCCTTTTACACAATAATAACATACATTTCCCGTATTTTCGCAATAACATTCCTGATGCAGACATTCTATTCCGGCACTGACAAGCTGATGTCTTAAAATATCACAGCCATATTCAAACGCCCGGTATATTAACCTGTTATTTTTGACCGGTCCGGCAATATTCATAGTAAAGCAGATCAGAACAGAAGCATATTTCTGCTGCAAAGACAGCTGGCGATGCACACGCAATTCTCTTGCATCCAGCATTTCCATTAGTGAAACTTCTTTTCCTGTCATTTTGTCGTCTCCTTTTTCACATTGTTTCCGGTTTCTTATTTGTGCAGAGGGTCCGATAGGAGGCCAGACCACTCTGCTTTTTGTAACAGATACGATTTAAACTATTCTGCAGATTCAAATGGTTTGAGCTGGCGAACCACATCCATAATTGTGCCGTCACGTGCTTCAATTATACCTACTACACGGTCTGCGAAATGAACCTTTTCCGGTTCTCCGATAATAGAATATGCGATGTCGCGCAATTCCTGGATCGTCTTCAACGGAATATAATCTGCTGCCTTCAACGCTTCCGGCAGGTCCGGTCCGCGCGGATTAACAGCCACACCATAATCTGTAACCACAATATCAATGCTTTCTCCCGGTGTTGTAACAGTGGTAACATCAGAACAGATTGCCCATAGGTTTTGTCAGGCCGCCTACACCTGTCTGATAGGAAAGACCATCTTTAAAATAAGGAGTATTGGCAACTACCTGCGTACAGTATTCCGCCATCAGAAGCTTTCTCTGATCTGTTGTCGGTTTTGCCGCCCCTGTTGCAATTTTTGCAGGATCACCGATTTCATCAACAACACATATATAATCCACTCTCTGCATCGGTATATGTGCCGGATAATTCGGAAACGGCACAAGACAGCCCGTAATCGCAGCTACTTTATCTGCATGAATGTGCGCTTCACCTGTAATTATGGCTCTTACACGACCGCCATGGGAACGCATGATAGCAAGACCTTTCAGTTTTCCCTGTGAGATAGCTTTGCCGATCGCACCACGCACACCTGATGATTCAATATTGGTAACCGTTCCGTCTTCAATCATCGGAACAAGCGGAGCGTGCGCTTTTCCAAGAGAGCTCGCACAAATAGTAATGTCTTTCAGTCCCATTTTATGAATTTCTTCCATTACCATATTTACAACTTTATCTCCATCTCTGAAATGATGATGGAAGCTGACTGTCATTCCATCATGTGCTCCACATTTTACAAGAACATCATGAATGGAATCTGCCAGTTTACTCTCGGTGTTATTCATAATCGGTTTTACATTAGAACCTACTTTTTTAAATTCCACACCATCTTTATAATGATTGCCCTGGAATACTTCTTTTCCGGTAATTTTCAGAATTTGTTCCGGAATGTCTCTTCCTACTGCATTAATCATTTTACTGCACCTCCTTATACACGCCGGATGCCTTAGCCAGCTCCAGTGTACGTTTTGCACCATCATAAAATGCAATATCGATCATCTTGCCGTCTACGGCAAATACCCCGATGCCCTGTGCCTTCTTGGTTTCAATTTCATTAACAACCTTCTGTGCAAAGGTTATGTCTTTCTGAGATGGTGTAAAAATTTCATGTACAATATTGATCTGACGTGGATTAATAATAGATTTTCCATCAAACCCCATTAAGTGAATTCCTTCTACATCTTTACGGAAACCTTCCATATTATCCAGATCTGTGTAAACAGTGTCAAAGCACTGTACGCCGGCAGCTCTCGCGGAAATCACCATCTGAGAACGGGCTCCCATCAGCTCAATTCCGGTACCTGTAATGTTGGTCTGAAGATCTTTTGTATAATCTCCGCCGGAAAGCGCAATACCAAACAATCTTTCAGAAGCAGTACAGATATCATAGGATTTCAGAACACCTTTTGCGGATTCAATAGCAGCCATGATCAAAACGCTTCCTTCCGGACGATCAAATTCCTTTTCAGCGGCTACAATCGCCTTTTCCACTGCTGCCACATCTTCCGGACATTCAGTTTTCGGAATACGAATGGAATCACAGCCACCTGCCACTGCACAGCGGATATCCTCTCTCCAGAGATCTGTATCGAGACCGTTAATACGGACAACTCTTTCACATCCATGATAGTCCAGTGTTTTCAGCGCATGGTACAGGGAAAATCTTGCTGCGTCTTTCTGATTTTCTGCTACTGCATCTTCCAGATCCAGCATAATGGAATCCGGTTTATAAATATACGGGTCTTTAATCAGACCTGGTTTCTGAGCATTTAAGAACATCATGGTTCTTCTCAGACGTTTTTTATTTGGACAATTCATCTGATCGCACCTCCCCATGGCAAATCCTTAAACTGCTGCATAGAACGATATACAGCACCCTCAATACGGGCTTTGATGGTACAGTCTAATGCACCCTTGTCCACAATTTTGATTTTCACACTGTCAATATCAAGATTTTTTAATGTTTCCATTGTAACTTTTTTAATCTGATTTCCATACTGGTTCAGCACAGAACTTTCCAGTTCAAACTCGATACTGCCGTTTCCAGCCTCTACAGTAACCTGACAGTCACTGGATTCCAATGTTCCGGCTATTGCCGGCCTGATAATTTCCATGATAAAATCTCCTTTTCTTAATAAAACAGTCCGCCCAGATTAAAGAGGCCAAGAGCTGATAAAACAACATTCAGCAATACGTTTGCAACTGAAAGAAGAAACAGCTGTTTAAACATTTTGTTCAGCTCGTCATTTGTTGTTTCTTTTGCTGCAGAATAGGAAGACATGATAATCGCACCGCCTGTTGATAATGGGCTGATTGCTGCTGCAAAGGAAGTCGCTACAATTGCGGAAATCAATTCCACATAGTTTACACTGCCTGCAAAAGAGGCTGCTACATCTGCTGCGATCGGGAACAATGCCGGCATAACCACACCTGTTGTAGAACTTACCCAGGATAAAATACCGGAAGTTGCAGAAAGGATCGGAGTTGCTGTTTTTTCATTCATCATTCCTGTCAGGAAATTTGAAATCAGTTCGATACCGCCAAGTGTGTTGATTACATTGATCAGTGTACCTACGCCACAGATAAATACCAGTGTTCCCCATGGAATGCTCTTAATGGCTTTCTTTTCATCTGCACATCCCAGAAGAATCAGTACTGCAGCTACAACAAAGGCAAAAAGACCTGTATCTAATTTAAATCCGATACAGCAAACTACCATAACAATAATGCCGATAATGGTATATCTCTGTTCACGATTAAATTTAGGAATTTCAGAAAGCTTCAGAGGGTTGTCTGCTTTTACTTTATAACCTTTAAATGCCACATATAAAATCAAAGTAAAGATAAAACCGGAAATCAGTGTACTCAGAAACAGGTGCAGGCCAAATCCGGAATATCCTAACGGATCAGAAAGACTTTTTGCAAGAACACCAGTCAAAGACAACGGTGATGCACATCCTGCATTCGCACCCAGTTTTGCATACAACGCAGTAGCAATTGGATTGATTTTCATTTCAAATGCAAGATACATTGCAAATGTAGTCATTAGGATTCCGGCTGCAATATGTCCCGGTCCGATTGCGGAAATAAAAGCGGACAGTACACACATAAGGATTGGAATCAATACGGTATTTTTTCCTACAAGCGCTACAATTTTCTTTGAAAACAGTTCCAGCGTTCCATTATTCGACGCCATACCAAACAAAAAGGTGACACCAACAAGTGTTACAAACATAGAACTGCTGAAACCATTAGAGATTTCTTTTGCACTCATATCACCTATGGTACCTAAAATAAATGCTACCCCTAAAGAAAGAAAACCCAGATTAACTTTTTTAATAAATCCAATAGCAACAACCATCACCAATACGATCAAACTAATAATTGCAAGATTCATGATGAACTCCCCCTATTTAATATGTGCGGTTCCGTCCATCAGCAGGTTTGCTGTACGGAATCCAAATGTATCTGCTACAACCGGCTCTGCGCCGTTTTCCTCATAATCTACGCCACACTCCAGAACACCGCTGGGATGTCCGATACGGATAAACTGTGTATCCACATTTTCAGAAAGCACCTGATTAACAACACTTCCCGGAACAACCGCAGCAGCTGCTGTACACATGGCCCCCGTCATGGCATAGCTTGGATGTGCTTTCTGCATAGACATCATTCGTGAAAGCAGATCAACGTTTTCTTTGGAAATAGAAACACCTTCTGCTGTCACATAATCTGCTGCCTCAGCAACAAATGTCATTTTCGGAATCCCTGGAGTTTCCCAGGCGGAACGGGTGTAATCTTCAATCAGACCAATCATCACAGCTGCAAGTCCTCTTACTGTTTCCAGTAAAGCAAGCTTATCCGCATCTGCATTTACTTCTTCCGGAAGTTCAAGACCTGTCATCCCCAGATCCTTCGCTTTTACAAATACAAGCGGATTGGCTGCATCTACGATTGATACCTCTACTTTTCCAAAATTGGGAACCTCCAGAATATCCACTACATTTCCTGTGGGAAGAAGTCCGTTTCCAAGAGTTCCTGCCGGTTCAACAAACTTCAGTTTGATCGGAGCCGCTGTGCCCGGAACACCGGCAATGGCAAAATCACCATCATACACCACACTGCCCTTTTCTGTCTGAACATCTGCAATAATGACTTTATTGGTATTTGTGTTAAAAATTCTTACCGGAGTTGTTCCCTCTTTTGTCTGAATAAGACCTTTTTCAATGGCAAATGGTCCCACACCGGAAGAAATATTTCCACAGTTTCCTTTATAACTTACC
>SKEQ01000611.1_pt2 | contig 10343 bp, 12 predicted proteins | sample 4826751 | NCBI WGS metagenome assembly SKEQ01 (sample SAMN11008805, study PRJNA524170) | human gut metagenome | biome: Human fecal sample; material: Feces; isolation source: fecal sample from pouch patient p44 | host: Homo sapiens | place: Israel: Tel-Aviv | collected 2013-07-11 | reverse complement strand
TTCCGCCGGAGTTAATAAGAACAGAATGGAGTTGAGATCGCACTTCTCCGGCACAATGCCGTTCTCACGCAGATAGTGCGCCAGAATCGTCGCCGGAACGCCAAAGTCGCTATATTCGCCGGTTTCGGCATTGATACCTGGTGTAGTGAGTAACAGCTTGCACGGATCAACAAAATACTGATCCGCGGCATATCCTTCAAAGCCGTGCCACTTCGCCCCCGGCTCAAAACTGAAAAAACGGCGGTCGCTGGCTAACACAGACGTCGGATAATCCTGCCACAATTTGCCATCAACAACGGGCGGGATAAACGGGCGGAACAGCTTACAGCGCGCAAGAATAGCCTTGCGCGACTCAATACCCAACTCAACGCACTCAGCCCACAGCCGACGCCCACTCTCCCCTTCATGAATTTTGGCGTTAACATCCAGTGCAGCAAACAGCGGATAGAAAGGGCTGGTAGAAGCATGGAGCATAAAGGCGTTATTCAACCGCTTATGCGGGCAAAAACGCGTCTGTCCGCGGATATGGTTATCTTTTTTATGGATCTGCGACGTCTGTGAGAATCCCGCCTGCTGTTTGTGCACCGACTGAGTCACAAAGATCCCCGGATCGTTTTCGTTAAGTTCTAATAGCAGCGGCGAGCTATCCGCCATCATCGGGATAAATTGTTCATAACCGACCCACGCGGAATCAAACAGAATGTAATCACACAGATGCCCAACGGTATCGATCACCTGACGGGCGTTGTAGACAGTGCCGTCATAGGTTCCCAGCTGGATAATCGCCAGGCGAAACGGGCGCGGCAGGTCGGCTTTTTCTGGCGCAACGTCGCGAATTTGCTGGCGCAGATACTCTTCATTAAAACAGTGCGCATCAATACCGCCAATGAAACCAAACGGGTTACGTGAAGCTTCCAGATAGACCGGCGTCGCCCCCGCCTGAATCAACGCGCCGTGATGATTCGACTTATGGTTGTTACGGTCGAAGAGCACCAGATCGCCACGCGTTAACAGCGCATTCGTCACCACTTTATTCGCTGCCGATGTGCCGTTCAGCACAAAATAGGTTTTATCGGCATGAAAGACTTTGGCTGCGAATTTCTGCGCATCTTTCGCCGATCCTTCATGAATAAGCAGATCGCCCAATTTTACGTCAGCGTTACACATATCGGCGCGAAAGACGTTCTCACCAAAGAAATCGTAAAAATGGCGTCCGGCAGGATGCTTTTTAAAAAACGCACCATGTTGATGTCCAGGGCAAGCAAAGGTGCTGTTGCCCATCTCAACGTACTGCGTCAGCGTGTCATAAAACGGTGGCAGCAAATTCTCTTCATACTGACAGGCTGCGGATTCCAGCTCCAGCCACTGCTGCTCGTTGCCGTTGATTACCGCCGTAACGCCCGCAGGTAATTCAACAGCATGTTCGGAATACAAAAACACCGGTAGATGAAAACCGGTGCGCTTAAGCAACGCAAGAATGCCACTGCGACTATCCGCAGCGGTAATGACGACTGCCGCGACGTCCGTAAAATCAGTATCTCCCAACGCCACCACGCGACGATGAGAAGAAAGTCGGGATACCAGTTCACTACTGGCGGCAATATTCATTGATTTCATAAGCGCAAACCCGTTTCGGGGAAGTAAGAATACCGGACAAGGTGGAAAACCCTGCCCCATGAGATATGGGTCAAACTGGTCACCAGCTCCGACCGCCAGACATCAGTAAAAGCAGAAACGCTCTGATTTTACTGTTGTCCTGCAGTGAGCGTGCGTTAACTTCACCGCATGAGCAGTAACATAGAAAGGGAAACGTTTCGCGCGAAACGGCGATAAGCGAGAGAATGTAAGGAGATGGCGTGCATCGGGCAAACTCCGTACAGAGAGGAGAAAATTCGCGCAATCATGGCACCTTTCGCTAAAGCGTGCAAGCCAGGACTTTGCGACCAGACAAGCCATCAACAAGGCAAAAAGTTCATAATAAGAAAATCAAACAATACAGCTAACAGGAACTCTTGTGGTCATCGGCCCTTTTATCAACGCTAGTGCAGTCTTACTGGGTGGCGTTCTCGGCGCACTGCTCAGCCAACGCTTACCGGAACGTATCCGCGTCTCCATGACATCTATTTTTGGTCTGGCATCGCTGGGGATTGGTATTTTACTGGTTGTGAAATGCGCCAACCTTCCAGCGATGGTTTTAGCTACGCTACTTGGCGCTCTAATTGGCGAAATTTGTTTGCTGGAGAAAGGTGTCAATACAGCAGTCGCCAAAGCACAAAATCTGTTTCGTCACTCACGTAAGAAGCCAGCGCATGAATCTTTTATTCAGAATTATGTCGCGATTATTGTCCTGTTTTGCGCCAGCGGCACCGGGATCTTCGGGGCGATGAACGAAGGGATGACCGGCGATCCGAGTATTTTAATCGCCAAGTCATTTCTTGATTTCTTTACGGCGATGATCTTCGCCTGCTCGCTGGGTATTGCGGTGTCGGTAATTAGTATCCCATTACTGATCATCCAGTTAACGCTGGCGTGGGCTGCCGCGCTGATATTACCGCTGACCACACCGTCGATGATGGCAGACTTCAGCGCCGTAGGCGGTTTATTGCTGCTGGCAACCGGATTACGCATCTGTGGCATTAAAATGTTCCCGGTGGTCAACATGCTTCCAGCACTCCTTCTGGCAATGCCGCTTTCCGCCGCCTGGACCGCCTGGTTTGCCTGACAATGCGTGCAATAGCGGCAAAGTGATGATAGATTGTGCAGTCTGCAGTAAATTGAAGAAATTTGATTGACGAGACGAGGCGAATCAGGTTTAATGCGCCCCGTTGCCCGGATAGCTCAGTCGGTAGAGCAGGGGATTGAAAATCCCCGTGTCCTTGGTTCGATTCCGAGTCCGGGCACCACTAATTCTTAAGAACCCGCCCACAAGGCGGGTTTTTGCTTTTGGATCTGACAATAACCTTCACGAAAAAAATTAGCTTATAAAGTCTGGGGGAATTACTCTCGCCACGTTAACGAGAGTAATTTTATTGATATTAATCTCCTGATACTTTACCCCCGTCCAAACTCCAGCCGCTGCACATTCACCATCCCAGGCTTCTCAGCAGCACTGACATCAATTTGTGTCACCCGCAGCGCATATTTTTCATCCAGTGCGTTTAACCATTTCAGCAGGTCATTAAACACCACAGGTTCTATCCAGACCTGAATATTCTCCCCACGCTCGGCTATCCGCCTGATGACTACCGAGTGCGCGGAAGCACTGTCACTGATAACCCGCGATACCTGCGCAGGCGTTGTTGTGGCGGATTTTCGCGCCGCAATAATATCCGGCGCGGCGCTCTTCAGTCGGGTGTTCATCGCCACCAGCTGCTGCAATATTGTCTCCTGTTGCTCAATCCGTTCGCTCAAAGGCTGCCAGATGAGGACGTAATATCCGACGCTAAACAGGAACACCACCGCTGCCAGTAACATGCCCTTTTCACGCGGAGAACGCCCCGCCAGGTGTTGTGCCAGCCAGTGTTCGCCACGGCTTAACTGGCGTTCACGCCATTGCTGAAAATAGTGAATAAATTTATCGCGTAACATGTTATTTCCTCCGCAACGTTACGCCGCCGGAAACCGCATCACCCTCTTTCTGTAACGCGTCCTGCTGCACAACATAATCGGTTGCCAGTGCGCTACGCAGTTTGTCGAAGCTGGCAAAGTTCGCGGCCCGCAACTGGAGGTGAAGCGTCTGGCGTTTTTGATCAAAGGTGAAACCACGCATTTCGATGTCGGAAAGTGACGCTGATTTCAGGGTGCTGGCTATCGCTGACAACTCGGCGAGCAGCCGGGTATCGTCGGCCTGTGGGCGATATTTTTTCAGCGCCATCGTCACCTGAGAGCGTAAATTCACAATCCGCTTCTGCTCCGGGAACAACGTTAAGAACTGTTCCTCCGCCTGGGTGCGGCTTTGCGCCACCTGTTCGCTGACGCTCCATAACGTCACGCCCCGCTCCACTGCCAGCGCAACCAGAATCAGCAATATCGGCAGAATCATCACCCGCCAGCGCGCCCACTGTTTTCGGTAGCTGACGCGAGGCTGCCACGGCCCTGTCAGCAGGTTCCCTTCCGGTTCGCCATAAGTGGTAACGGCGGGCAGAGCTGTAACGGTCAGGCGTTCAGCGTCTGCGCCAGCCCATGCTGATAGCTTTTCCGGTGCAATGCCGACTACGGTTAGCGAAAGCGGTAAATCCTGCTCATTGAGCTGGGCGCGGAACATGACCGGAGCCAGCGCCCGCCCGGCGCTCCATCCCCGGCATTCATCGATGCGGCAGATAACCCGTTGTGCATCGCCAGCCATAAACCCACAAGGAATGGACATCCAGTCCGGCGCGACGGTAGCGCGGGTGATGCCGTTTTCCTGCAACCACTGCGCAATGTTGCGCATATGCTGTTGGTGAATCACGGCTACGGTTGCCAGTTGCTGATTGATTTTCAACGGGGCGAAATGCAGTTCATCGATATCCTGGTTCAGTTCTTCTTCCAGTAAGGCGGGCAGAATAGTCGGTATCTGCTTGCGGGCGACAACAGGCAGTTCAACCTGCCAGACGCTGATCCATTCGCCGGGAATGTAGAGTCGAATCGCATCAGTTTGCAGCCATTGCTGGAGCTGTTCGTTAGCAACGTCAGACCAGATACCGTGCTCCACATCGGGTGTACGGCGCTGCCAATGGATGGGATCAGCGGCGCAAAGCGGGAAAAAAATCTCAAGGATGGAACTCACTCACTTTCTCCTGTCTGATGCCAGAGAACCGAAAAGTGTTGTGGGCCCATGCGGACAATTAACGAGTTCATCGTCAGTTCAATCTCATTCACGGTGATATCTGAACGCAGCCAGAAGTAATTGCTGTCCACGCTCAGGACGGTTTTTAGCTGTTTTTTAGTACGCTCATCGACGTCAGCAAGTAGCGGCTGTGCAAGAAACTGATCGACATCTTCCCAGCCCTTCGCCGGACGTTGTTGTAATAACGCCCGCGCCTGAACAGGGCTTAACCACGGGTCAAACAGCGCCTCAAGAATCACACTTTGCGTGACGTCTAAAGTATTGATGTTGATTTGCTGGCGGGTCATCGGCAGCGCACAGACCAGCGGTTTCAGTTTTTGATAAAGCCCGGCGTCCATTCCCTGCACCACGCGCATCTCGCTGATATCGGCCAGCGGTTGATTGGCGGCGTAGAAAGGCACCGAGCGGGCGAGATATTCGCTGTCTTCACGGCCCAGACGCGTCTGCACGCTGCGGTCTTCATCAATAAACTCCCACAGGCTTTCGGCTATCAGTTCGGCCCGATAAGCAGGCACATCCAGGCGCGTGATCAGGGCAATCAGTTGTTGTACCGCGAGCGGACGCGACGCCGTTGTGGGCTGAGCGAGGGCATTCAGGTTAAAGCAGGCCTGTGCGTCACGCAGAGTGACGGCGATTTGCCCCTGCGGCAGTGGGAAAAAACGAGGGCCGGAAGCCCACGGCTGTTCCAGATGCACGCGCTTTTCATTTTTCAGGCTCAGACTGAGCGCGCTCAGCGCCAGGCTTTCTGCACTGGCGCTGTACCACAGCGCCTGCTGGTACTCCTGCTGGCTGCGCGTTCTTCCCAGTTGCTGCTGCATCCGCCCGGAAAGCGTGATGGTTACCAGCATCATAACTGCCAGCAATACCAGCACCACAACCAGTGCCATTCCGCGTTTTGGTGGTGAGGTGATCATGATTATTGCGGCCCGCGTAACAACCAGATGCGTTCAATCTCGCCCCATTGCGGCGAATGCAGGGTCATGCGTACCGCCACAGGGATCGCCTGTACTGACGACCAGCTCTCCTGCCAGCGCGTGCCGTCGTAGAACTGCAAACGGAGCGAATCGGCCGGAATCAACTTTTGCATTGTCGGCTTCACGCTGCCTGCGGCATCGGTCAGCGGCCAGGCTAACCGTTCGAGATAACCGTCATGAATGCGGTAACCGACGGTGAGCAGATTACTGCGCGGCAGACGCATCAACGGGTTAACCACACCGCCGCGCACAAAACGCATTCCTTCACTCTCAGACGCCAGCACGCCAGCGCCAGCCAGTAACGCTGGTTCACGCTGGCCCTGATCGCCTCTTACCGGACGCGGCATCATTTGGGTCAGATCGTGGGTCAGAAAACTCATCGTTTGCTGCATGAGGTTTAGTTTTTGATCGTGTCCGGCGACGGCGCTATTCACGCGCGTGACGCCGTTAGTCACCTGCTGCGCCATCAGTGCCAGCGAGGCAAAAATGGCAATTGCCACCAACATTTCCAGTAACGTGAAACCAGCGCGAGTCCTTCTCACTGTTGGCCTCCCACGGCGCTAAACCAGGCGCGTCGTGACTGAATCACCGACGAAAAGTCTTCGTGAAGGCTGACTTCAATATCCACCGCCTGGAGCAGCGCGTTGCCTGTACTCAGCGGTGTGGTTCGCCAGTACCAGCGGCTTCCTGCCATATCGCTCTCGCCCTGCTGCCTGACCGCCCGCTGCTCGCGGGTCATCAGGTAGAGCAGCGCGGTCTGGTTTTCAGCCACCCAGCCCGCTACCGTTTTTTCCTCAAGAATTTGCTGATTACTCAGCGCACCGCTGGCAATCTGTAACACCGCCGTGGCAGCCAGCGCAAAAATCGCCAGCGCGAGCATCACTTCCAGCAAGGTAAATCCGCGCTTCATGGCATCCTCTCATCACATTGATTGAGGGATAACGCGCCATCGTGCGCCAGTTTTACCGCCCAACATGCGTTTTGCGCCGCCGAGTAGAAGCGCAGCGTAAACGGCGTGGCGGGTTCAAAAGGCGAAAAACGGATCTGCGGCGTCTTCTTTTTCGCCTCTTTTTGCAGCTCCAGTTCAATATCGTGCAGCGTCAGGCGACGACGTTGCAGCTCCAGCGCATACTCCTTCTGCCAGATATCACTTCCGGGTTGTAACAGCATCTGCACCTGTTTTGGCACCGTAACCTGTGCCGATAACCGGGTCGAGGAAACGGGCGACCACTGCCCCTGACGACGCTGCATAAACTGGTAGCCAGGCGGGTCGATTAGCACACCGAGTGTTTTCCCTTCGATCACTGCCCTGTCCTTAAACTGCGCAAAGCGAGTCAGAAAATCCTGCGCCGCTTTTTTCGCGGGCGATTCAGAATCGGTCGCAAAAGTCTGTACCACGCCCGCACTGGCAAGGCCGATAAGAAAAATCACCAGCATGATTTCCAGAAGTGTGAATCCGCGTTCAGGCACTGCTTACTGAAACTCCTGCAAATTCCAGTTACCGATATCTGCGCCAGCGCCTTCCCCGTTTTCCTGACCATCCGCCCCCAGGGTATAAACATCAAACAGCCCTTTTTCACCCGGACTGAGATACTGATAATCATTGCCCCACGGATCCTTTGGCAGTCGTTTAATGTATCCACCAGTACGGTAGTTGCGGGAGTCCGCCATATTGGCTGGCTGCTGGATCAGCGCCTCAAGCCCCTGTTCTGTGGTCGGATAACGCCCGTTATCCAGTCGGTACATATCCAGTGCGTTTTCCAGCGCCACGATATCGCTGATGGCTTTTTGCCGATCGGCTTTCTCTTTGTTGCCCAACAGGTTAGGCACCACCAGACTTGCCAGGACGCCAAGAATAACAATCACCACCATCACTTCCAGCAGGGTAAAACCTGCCCGTGGTTTTTGTGTGCGGGATAACGAATTCATGTGATAACTCCGTAAATTACATTCCAACCATATTATTCAGTTGCAGCATCGGCTCGAGGATGGCGATGACAATAAACAGCACCACGCCCGCCATCATCACCACCAGCGCAGGCTCAAACAGCCCCAACGCCAGCCCCACCTGGGTATCAAATTCCCGTTCCTGGTTAACAGCGGCCTGCTCAAGCATGGTTTCCAGTTCGCCGCTCTGTTCGCCGGAGGCGATCATGTACAGCATCATCGGGGGGAACAGGCGCAACTCCGCCAGCGCGGCGCGCAGACTGCTTCCTTCGCGGACGCGATCTGCCGCCAGCAGTAGTTGTTGTTCGACATAGCGATTTGCCGACACAGCGGCAGCGGTCTGAATACCTTCCAGTAGCGGAACACTGCTGGCGGTGAGGATGCTTAAGGTGCGGGAAAAACGCGCCGTATTCAGCCCGCGCGCAACACGCCCTGTCACGGGCAGACGCAGCACGGTTTTATCCCAGCGCAGGCGCATAGTAGGATTTTTAAGTAGCCATTGCCCCAGCACCAGAAGCGCCAGCAATCCCGCCAGCCAGTAAACGCCGCTGGCCTGTAACGCGTCGCTCATGGCAATAAGCGTGCGGGTTGAGGCGGGTAGCGAGTGTCCGAGATGATCAAACTGTTCGATGATTTTCGGCACCACTGCCGTCAGCAAAATAGTGACTACGCCCGTTGCCACCACCAGCAGAACCAGCGGATAGAGCATGGCCTGCAATAGACGTGATTTCAGGCGCTGTCGCTGTTCGGTGTAATCTGCCAGGCGATTAAGCACCACGTCGAGATGCCCGGATTTTTCTCCGGCAGCAACCATCGAACAAAACAGAGAATCAAAGACGCGGGGATGTTCGCGCAGGCTGTCCGACAGGGTGTAACCTTCCTGAATCCGGCTGCGCAGCGCCATTCCGAGGCTTTTTACATGCAGTTTTTCACTTTGCTCACTGACCGCCTGTAAGCAGGTTTCCAGCGGCATTGCTGCCTGTACCAGCGTTGCCAGTTGGCGCGTGAACAGCGCAAGATCTGCCGCCGCCACGCGACGATGTGCGTGCCGCCGACGCTGCAACATCCCCCCTGACGAAGTATTCATCCGGGCTTCAATATGCACGGGGATAAGCTCTTTACCGCGCAACAACTGGCGGGCATGACGCGCGGAATCCGCCTCAATCATACCTTTGGTTTTGCGACCATTACGCTCCAGCGCCTGATAGTAAAACAGTGCCATTACGCCTCCATGGTTACCCGCAGAACTTCATCGAGAGAGGTTTCTCCGGCGAGCACTTTCTCAATGCCGTTGCTGCGGATACCCGCAGAGTGTTGTCGGACATAACGTTCCAGCTCCAGCTCCCCGGCCTGACGGTGGATCAAATCACGCAATGTGGCATCCACCACGATCAGCTCATGGATGGCAGTCCGTCCGCGAAAACCTTTGTGATTACAGGCGGGACAGCCCTGTGGATGGTACAGAGTGACGGTACGGGCGTCGGTAATTCCCAGCAGGCGTTTTTCTTCGTCAGTGGCTGGTGCGGGCTGGCGGCAGTCGGGACACAGCGTGCGAACCAGTCGCTGCGCCATCACGCCCGTCAGACTGGAAGAGAGCAGGAAAGGCTCCACGCCCATATCCTGCAAACGTGTGATCGCCCCCACCGCTGTGTTGGTATGCAGCGTGGAAAGGACCAGGTGTCCGGTAAGTGAAGCCTGGACGGCGATTTCTGCGGTTTCGGTATCGCGGATTTCACCGACCATCACCACATCCGGGTCCTGACGCAAAATCGCGCGCAGCCCACGGGCAAAGGTCATGCCGACGCGGGTGTTAACCTGCGTCTGACCGATCCCTTCAATCATGTATTCGATGGGATCTTCAACCGTGAGAATGTTGCGCGAATGGTTGTTCAGCTCCTGCAATCCGGCGTACAGCGTGGTGCTTTTGCCGGAACCCGTCGGCCCCGTCACCAGAAAGATGCCGTGCGGTTTGTGTAACAGCTGGCGCAACTGCGCGGTCAGTTGCTGGCTAAGCCCCAGACGCTCCAGCGTCAGGCGGGCCTGGTTTTTGTCCAGCAGTCGCAGCACCACGCGCTCGCCCCAGGCAGAAGGCATGGTGGAGACACGCACGTCAATCGCCCGGCCGCCCAGCAACAGCGCAATACGTCCATCCTGCGGCACGCGCTTTTCGGCAATGTCCAGCCGCGCCATCACCTTGATACGCGACACCAGCAGCGAGGCCAGTTTGCGCCCCGGACGCAGCATTTCATGTAATGTGCCGTCAACACGAAAACGGATCACCAGACTCTTTTCAAACGTCTCAATGTGGATATCCGAAGCGCCTTCTTTGATTGCCTCTGCCAGCATGGCGTTGATCAGTTTGATGATCGGCGCATCGTCGTCGCTTTCCAGCAGATCTTCCGTTTCCGGCAGTTCTTCCGCGAGGGTAAAAAAGTCCTCGGCAGAACCGAGATCTTCCATCAGCTGGCGAGCCTCGGAAGAGTCCCGCTGCCAGACCGCATTCAGCCGCTGTTCAAATTCGGCCTCGTCGATTTGCCGCAGCGTAAAGGGCGCGTTCAGCCCCCGCTGCAGCTCCTGCAAAACAGAGAGCGATA
>SKEQ01000586.1_pt1 | contig 10411 bp, 8 predicted proteins | sample 4826751 | NCBI WGS metagenome assembly SKEQ01 (sample SAMN11008805, study PRJNA524170) | human gut metagenome | biome: Human fecal sample; material: Feces; isolation source: fecal sample from pouch patient p44 | host: Homo sapiens | place: Israel: Tel-Aviv | collected 2013-07-11 | reverse complement strand
TCTGGCAAGTTTTCTTTTGTCCTTCGGCATATCCTTTAAGGTATAGACCGCGATCCGCCTGTGAATCGCTAAATGCATCGTCATCTTTTATGGCGCTGCCCGATATCGCATCTTCCATACCAACATCATACCAGTCGGTGCTGGTCAAGGTTGGCGCGTGAGTATAAGGATCAATCTGACATCCGCTAACCAGTAAAGCCAACAAGGGGGCGATAAACTTTTTCATCATTTCTTTCTCCTTTTTCAAAGCATAGCGGATTGTTTTCAAAGGAAGTGTAAATTTATCTATACAGAAGTAAGGGTTGAAATCGCGACTAAATTGCCTGTGTAAATAAAAATGTACGAAATATGGATTGAAAACTTTACTTTATGTGTTATCGTTACGTCATCCTCGCTGAGGATCAACTATCGCAAACGAGCATAAACAGGATCGCCATCATGCAAAAAGACGCGCTGAATAACGTACATATTACCGACGAACAGGTTTTAATGACTCCGGAACAACTGAAGGCCGCTTTTCCATTGAGCCTGCAACAAGAAGCCCAGATTGCTGACTCGCGTAAAACCATTTCAGATATTATCGCCGGGCGCGATCCTCGTCTGCTGGTAGTATGTGGTCCTTGTTCCATTCATGATCCGGAAACTGCTCTGGAATATGCTCGTCGATTTAAAGCCCTTGCCGCAGAGGTCAGCGATAGCCTCTATCTGGTAATGCGCGTCTATTTTGAAAAACCCCGTACCACTGTCGGCTGGAAAGGGTTAATTAACGATCCCCATATGGATGGCTCTTTTGATGTAGAAGCCGGGCTGCAGATCGCGCGTAAATTGCTGCTTGAGCTGGTGAATATGGGACTGCCACTGGCGACGGAAGCGTTAGATCCGAATAGCCCGCAATACCTGGGCGATCTGTTTAGCTGGTCAGCAATTGGTGCTCGTACAACGGAATCGCAAACTCACCGTGAAATGGCCTCCGGGCTTTCCATGCCGGTTGGTTTTAAAAACGGCACCGACGGCAGTCTGGCAACAGCAATTAACGCTATGCGCGCCGCCGCCCAGCCGCACCGTTTTGTTGGCATTAACCAGGCAGGGCAGGTTGCGTTGCTACAAACTCAGGGGAATCCGGACGGGCATGTCATCCTGCGCGGTGGTAAAGCGCCGAACTATAGCCCTGCGGATGTTGCGCAATGTGAAAAAGAGATGGAACAGGCGGGACTGCGCCCGTCTCTGATGGTAGATTGCAGCCACGGTAATTCCAATAAAGATTATCGCCGTCAGCCTGCGGTGGCAGAATCCGTGGTTGCTCAAATCAAAGATGGCAATCGCTCAATTATTGGTCTGATGATCGAAAGTAATATCCACGAGGGCAATCAGTCTTCCGAGCAACCGCGCAGTGAAATGAAATACGGTGTATCCGTAACCGATGCCTGCATTAGCTGGGAAATGACCGATGCCTTGCTGCGTGAAATTCATCAGGATCTGAACGGGCTGCTGACGGCTCGCGTGGCTTAAGAGGTTTATTATGGTTGCTGAATTGACCGCATTACGCGATCAAATTGATGAAGTCGATAAAGCGCTGCTGAATTTATTAGCTAAGCGTCTGGAACTGGTTGCTGAAGTGGGCGAGGTGAAAAGCCGCTTTGGACTGCCTATTTATGTTCCGGAGCGCGAGGCATCTATGTTGGCCTCGCGTCGTGCAGAGGCGGAAGCTCTGGGTGTACCGCCAGATCTGATTGAGGATGTTTTGCGTCGGGTGATGCGTGAATCTTACTCCAGTGAAAACGACAAAGGATTTAAAACACTTTGTCCGTCACTGCGTCCGGTGGTTATCGTCGGCGGTGGCGGTCAGATGGGACGCCTGTTCGAGAAGATGCTGACCCTCTCGGGTTATCAGGTGCGGATTCTGGAGCAACATGACTGGGATCGAGCGGCTGATATTGTTGCCGATGCCGGAATGGTGATTGTTAGTGTGCCAATCCACGTTACTGAGCAAGTTATCGGCAAATTACCGCCTTTACCGAAAGATTGTATTCTGGTTGATCTGGCATCAGTGAAAAATGGACCATTACAGGCCATGCTGGCGGCGCACGATGGCCCGGTACTGGGGTTACACCCGATGTTCGGCCCGGACAGCGGTAGCCTGGCAAAGCAAGTTGTGGTCTGGTGTGATGGACGTAAGCCGGAAGCATACCAATGGTTTCTGGAGCAAATTCAGGTCTGGGGCGCTCGGCTGCATCGTATTAGCGCTGTCGAGCACGATCAGAATATGGCGTTTATTCAGGCTCTGCGCCACTTTGCTACTTTTGCTTATGGGCTGCATCTGGCAGAAGAAAATGTTCAGCTTGAGCAACTTCTGGCGCTCTCTTCGCCGATTTACCGCCTTGAGCTGGCGATGGTCGGGCGACTGTTTGCTCAGGATCCGCAGCTTTATGCCGACATTATTATGTCGTCAGAGCGTAATCTGGCGTTAATCAAACGTTACTATAAGCGTTTCGGCGAGGCGATTGAGTTGCTGGAGCAGGGCGATAAGCAGGCGTTTATTGACAGTTTCCGCAAGGTGGAGCACTGGTTCGGCGATTACGCACAGCGTTTTCAGAGTGAAAGCCGCGTGTTATTGCGTCAGGCGAATGACAACCGCCAGTAATAATCCAGTGCCGGATGATTCACATCATCCGGCACCTTTTCATCAGGTTGGATCAACAGGCACTACGTTCTCACTTGGGTAACAGCCCAATACCTTCATTGAACGGGTAATTTCCCCTAACTCTTTCAATGCTTTTTGCATTTCCGCTGATTCAAGATTGGCCTGAATATCCAGATAAAACATCTCTTCCCATGGATTACCGTGAATCGGGCGTGATTCCAGACGGGTCATAATCAGATTGTGGTTGCGCAGCACCAGCAACGCTTCAACCAGCGCACCGGCTTGTTGCCCGGTCGCCATTAACAACGTCGTTTTCGCCGGAACCTGGTCAGACACGTTAATGGCTTTACGTGCCAACACCACAAATCGGGTGAAGTTTTGTTGCTGATTCGCTTCAATACGCTCCAGTACCTGCAAACCGTACAAAGTGCCGCCAGCTTCGCTTCCCAATGCAGCAACATGCGGTGATTTTGCCTGTGCAACCTTTTCCATTGCCGCAGACGTACTTTCGGTATATTCAATCTTCCAGTGAGGATAACGATTAAGGAATTTGCTGCATTGCTGGAATGGCTGTGGATGACTGTAGACCGTGTTGATGGTAGATAAATCTGTGGTGCCGGAAACCAGCAGGCAGTGGTCGATGGTAAGGGTCATTTCGCCCACAATCGACAAGCAGGTATGTTGCAGCAGATCGTAAACGTCGTTTATGGCACCGGAGCTGGTATTTTCAATCGGTACGACGGCATAGTCGGCCTGGCCGGTTTCCACCTGATTAAAAATATCGGCAAATTTGGCGCAGCCACTTTCAATGAATTGCTCAAAGTGACGGGCAGCGTACTGACGAGCGGCAAGATGTGAATAGGAGCCTTTGGGGCCGAGAAAAGCGATGCGTGCTGAGTGCGGATTAATTTTATTGAGATGTTGTTGGAGCAAAGCCTGCTGAGTTAATACGGAATCTTCAATGATGAGCTGGAACAGGCGAGTAATGTAATGGGCGTCCAGATGGTGCGCTTTACCGAGCGTAATTAATCTTTCCAGTAAATCGCGTTCACGATCAATATCACGTACCGGGCGATGCGAGAGCAGTTTGGCTTTTCCCACCTCGACGGCCAGTTCGCGCCGCTCTGCGAGTAATGCTAATAATTTTTCATCCAGCGCGCTGATTTTCTCTCGCAGCGCCAGTAACGGGTTTTCCGATGTCATAGTGTTGCCTTTTTGTTATCAATAAAAAAGGCCCCCCGATTTGGGAGGCCTTATTGTTCGTCTTCGCATTCTGTTTCACACGACGAAACGCCTCCCTTTCAGGGGAAGATAAAAAAGAATGCGAAGAAAAACGGTGTGTGTTTCATGTTTGTTTCCTTAAGTGACTTTAGTACAGTACCCGTACTGTTTTCACGCTGTCAACAAAAAACGCGCCCGAAGGCGCGTTGGCGATACACTCAATATAAAGGACTACTCTTCTTCAACTTCTTCGACGAAGTTGGCGTCTTTCACCGATGTTGCGGCACGACGTGCTTCGCCTTTGTGCTGCAGTTTATTGAGCTGCCGTTCCAGCTTGTTGATCAATTCGTTAATTGCGGTGTACATATCTTCATGTTTACCACTGGCAACCAGAACGCCGTTAGGTGTATTGATTGTGGCGTCAGCAACAAACCCTTGTGGCTCTTTGGACAGAATGATATGTGGATTAATCAGATGTGTTTGCCATTTTTCCAGTTTGGCGAGACGGTCTGCGACATGTTGGCGGATGGCCGGAGTAATTTCCATTTGTTTGCTGGTAATGTTCATTGTCATAAATTTTACCTCTTGTCTTCCCGTCTTGGTGAATTCAGCATACCGTTCCTGATGTCAAAATGTGTGATGAAAATCTCATAATTTTGTCACTTTTTGTCAACGAATCTTTTTTGTGAGAAATCGCAGGAAGAGGTGTTTTTTTACTTGAGGAATATCTCAAAGCGAGCCATATTTGATGAGATCGATAGCGACTAAATCGGTTCAGTTTCACAACTGACAGAATAAAAAAACGGCAGCTCAAGGGCTGCCGTTTTGTGTTTCAGGTTTCTGTTATGTATTGCTGCTGTTTGCGGCGATGATTTTCGCTACTTTTTCAGCTTGCGCATTCATCTGCATCTGACGGTATGCATTTTCCATCAGCGGCAGCGCATCACGCGTAGCCTGGGTATCCGGGTAGTCGCGCAACATGCCTTCTACGCGGTTAACGACGGCAACCCATGCGCCACGTTCTGTATAGTACTCGGCCACGGAGTATTCATATTTCGCCAGACGATCTTTCAGGAATACCAGACGTTTGGTGGCATCGGTGGTGTACTGACTGTTCGGATAGCCGCGCACCAGTTTGGAAAAGTCACTAAACGCAGCTCGTGCATGTTGAGGATCGCGATCGCTACGATCGACGCCAAAGAACCCTTGCAGCGCACTGTCATCCAGCGCCATATTGGTCAGGCCACGCATGTACATGACATAATCGATATTCGGATGGGTCGGGTTAAGGCGAATAAAACGATCGATGGCAGCCTGTGCTAACGGCAAATCGGCGTTTTTATAGTAGGCGTAGATGAGATCCAGCTGCACCTGCTGCGAATATGGACCAAACGGATAGCGATTATCTAACGCTTCCAGTTGCGTTATTGCCTGTCTCCAGTTACCGTCCTGCAGCTTTTGTTGTGCAGTCGCGTAAATTTCATTTGGCGGATTATCAGGTACTTCTTCCTTTGACCCCGAGCAACCCGCCAAAAACAGGCTTAGTGTGGCGGCTGCCACCAGATATTTCATGCGCGTCATGACGTTTTGACTTTCCTCAAAATGTAATACGGGAGATTCTCTGTTCCTGCTCCCGGTTAAGACCAGCTACAATAGCACACTATATTAAACGGCAAAGCCGTAAAACCCCAACGATAAACGAAGAAGCAGTATATATGGCACAACGAGTACAGCTCACTGCAACGGTGTCCGAAAACCAACTCGGTCAACGCTTAGATCAGGCTTTGGCCGAAATGTTCCCGGATTATTCACGTTCGCGAATAAAAGAATGGATCCTCGACCAGCGCGTGCTGGTAAACGGCAAAGTTTGTGATAAGCCGAAAGAAAAAGTATTGGGTGGCGAGCAGGTTGCCATCAACGCTGAGATTGAAGAAGAAGCGCGTTTTGAACCGCAGGATATCCCGCTGGATATCGTCTATGAAGATGAAGATATCATCGTCATTAATAAACCGCGCGACCTGGTGGTACATCCTGGCGCGGGTAACCCGGATGGCACGGTACTGAATGCGTTGCTTCATTACTATCCGCCCATTGCCGATGTACCACGTGCGGGCATCGTCCATCGTCTGGATAAAGACACCACTGGCCTGATGGTTGTGGCAAAAACCGTTCCGGCTCAGACGCGTTTAGTCGAATCTTTGCAACGGCGTGAAATTACTCGTGAGTATGAAGCGGTGGCGATTGGTCATATGACCGCTGGCGGTACAGTAGATGAACCCATCAGCCGCCACCCGACCAAACGTACTCACATGGCGGTGCATCCGATGGGCAAACCGGCGGTGACTCACTATCGCATCATGGAACACTTCCGTGTGCACACGCGTCTGCGGTTGCGTCTGGAAACTGGACGTACGCACCAGATCCGCGTGCATATGGCCCATATCACTCATCCGCTGGTGGGCGATCCGGTTTATGGTGGCCGTCCGCGTCCGCCAAAAGGTGCTTCGGAAGCATTTATCTCCATGCTGCGTAAGTTTGACCGCCAGGCGCTTCATGCAACCATGCTGCGTCTTTATCACCCGATCTCCGGCATCGAAATGGAATGGCATGCGCCTATTCCACAAGATATGGTGGAGCTGATTGAGGTGATGCGCGCCGATTTCGAAGAGCATAAGGATGAAGTGGACTGGTTATGAGTAAGCTGATTGTCCCGCAGTGGCCGCTACCAAAAGGTGTTGCGGCCTGTAGCTCTTCTCGTATCGGCGGCGTGAGCTTGCCCCCGTATGACTCGCTCAACCTCGGTGCCCATTGTGGCGATAACCCGGATCACGTTGAGGAGAATCGCAAGCGACTTTTTGCTGCGGGCAATTTGCCTTCTAAACCGGTCTGGCTTGAGCAGGTACACGGCAAAGATGTGCTTAAGCTTACTGGCGAACCTTATGCCTCAAAACGAGCAGATGCCTCTTATAGCAATACGCCCGGCACGGTTTGCGCAGTGATGACTGCCGACTGCCTCCCTGTGCTGTTTTGCAATCGAGCGGGAACGGAAGTCGCCGCCGCTCATGCTGGCTGGCGTGGACTGTGCGCAGGCGTGCTGGAAGAGACGGTTTCCTGTTTTGCTGATAATCCGGAAAATATTCTCGCCTGGTTAGGGCCGGCAATTGGTCCACGCGCGTTCGAAGTGGGGGTGGAGGTTCGCGAGGCGTTTATGGCAGTAGACGCTAAAGCAAGTGCAGCTTTCATTCAGCATGGTGATAAGTATCTGGCGGATATTTATCAGCTTGCCCGGCAGCGTCTGGCGAACGTGGGTGTTGAGCAAATTTTCGGCGGCGACCGTTGTACATATACGGAAAATGAGACTTTCTTCTCTTATCGTCGCGACAAGACCACCGGTCGTATGGCAAGTTTCATTTGGCTGATATAACCTAAAGAATCAAGACGATCCGGTACGCGTGATTTTCTTTTCACATTAATCTGGTCAATAACCTTGAATAATTGAGGGATGACCTCATTTAATCTCCAGTAGCAACTTTGATCCGTTATGGGAGGAGTTATGCGTCTGGATCGTCTTACTAATAAATTCCAGCTTGCTCTTGCCGATGCCCAATCACTTGCACTCGGGCACGACAACCAATTTATCGAACCACTTCATTTAATGAGCGCCCTGCTGAATCAGGAAGGGGGTTCGGTTAGTCCTTTATTAACATCCGCTGGCATAAATGCTGGCCAGTTGCGCACAGATATCAATCAGGCATTAAATCGTTTACCGCAGGTTGAAGGTACTGGTGGTGATGTCCAGCCATCACAGGATCTGGTGCGCGTTCTTAATCTTTGCGACAAGCTGGCGCAAAAACGTGGTGATAACTTTATCTCGTCAGAACTGTTCGTTCTGGCGGCACTTGAGTCTCGCGGCACGCTGGCCGACATCCTGAAAGCAGCAGGGGCGACCACCGCCAACATTACTCAAGCGATTGAACAAATGCGTGGAGGTGAAAGCGTGAACGATCAAGGTGCTGAAGACCAACGTCAGGCTTTGAAAAAATATACCATCGACCTTACCGAACGAGCCGAACAGGGCAAACTCGATCCGGTGATTGGTCGTGATGAAGAAATTCGCCGTACCATTCAGGTGCTGCAACGTCGTACTAAAAATAACCCGGTACTGATTGGTGAACCCGGCGTCGGTAAAACTGCCATCGTTGAAGGTCTGGCGCAGCGTATTATCAACGGCGAAGTGCCGGAAGGATTGAAAGGCCGCCGCGTACTGGCGCTGGATATGGGCGCGCTGGTGGCTGGGGCGAAATATCGCGGTGAGTTTGAAGAACGTTTAAAAGGCGTGCTTAACGATCTTGCCAAACAGGAAGGCAACGTCATCCTGTTTATCGACGAATTACATACCATGGTCGGCGCGGGTAAAGCCGATGGCGCAATGGACGCCGGAAACATGCTGAAACCGGCGCTGGCGCGTGGTGAATTGCACTGCGTAGGTGCCACGACGCTTGACGAATATCGCCAGTACATCGAAAAAGATGCTGCGCTGGAACGTCGTTTCCAGAAAGTGTTTGTTGCCGAGCCTTCTGTTGAAGATACCATTGCGATTCTGCGTGGCCTGAAAGAACGTTACGAATTGCACCACCATGTGCAAATTACTGACCCGGCAATTGTTGCAGCGGCGACGTTGTCTCATCGCTACATTGCTGACCGTCAGCTGCCGGATAAAGCCATCGACCTGATCGATGAAGCAGCATCCAGCATTCGTATGCAGATTGACTCAAAACCAGAAGAACTCGACCGACTCGATCGTCGTATCATCCAGCTCAAACTGGAACAACAGGCGTTAATGAAAGAGTCTGATGAAGCCAGTAAAAAACGCCTGGATATGCTCAACGAAGAACTGAGCGACAAAGAACGTCAGTACTCCGAGTTAGAAGAAGAGTGGAAAGCAGAGAAGGCATCGCTTTCTGGTACGCAGACCATTAAAGCGGAACTGGAACAGGCGAAAATCGCTATTGAACAGGCTCGCCGTGTGGGGGACCTGGCGCGGATGTCTGAACTGCAATACGGCAAAATCCCGGAACTGGAAAAGCAACTGGAAGCCGCAACGCAGCTCGAAGGCAAAACTATGCGTCTGTTGCGTAATAAAGTGACCGACGCCGAAATTGCTGAAGTGCTGGCGCGTTGGACGGGGATTCCGGTTTCTCGCATGATGGAAAGCGAGCGCGAAAAACTGCTGCGTATGGAGCAAGAACTGCACCATCGCGTCATTGGTCAGAACGAAGCGGTTGATGCGGTATCTAACGCTATTCGCCGTAGCCGTGCGGGGTTGGCGGATCCAAATCGCCCGATTGGTTCATTCCTGTTCCTCGGCCCAACGGGTGTGGGGAAAACTGAGCTTTGTAAGGCGCTGGCGAACTTTATGTTTGATAGCGACGAGGCGATGGTCCGTATCGATATGTCCGAGTTTATGGAGAAACACTCGGTGTCTCGTCTGGTTGGTGCGCCTCCGGGATATGTCGGTTATGAAGAAGGTGGCTACCTGACCGAAGCTGTGCGTCGTCGTCCGTATTCCGTCATCCTGCTGGATGAAGTGGAAAAAGCGCATCCGGATGTCTTCAACATTCTGTTGCAGGTACTGGATGATGGTCGTCTGACTGACGGGCAGGGGAGAACGGTCGACTTCCGTAATACGGTTGTCATTATGACCTCTAACCTCGGTTCCGATTTGATTCAGGAACGCTTCGGTGAACTGGATTATGCGCACATGAAAGAGCTGGTGCTCGGTGTGGTAAGCCATAACTTCCGTCCGGAATTCATTAACCGTATTGATGAAGTGGTGGTCTTCCATCCGCTGGGTGAACAGCACATTGCCTCGATTGCGCAGATTCAGTTGAAACGTCTGTACAAACGTCTGGAAGAACGTGGTTATGAAATCCACATTTCTGACGAGGCGCTGAAACTGCTGAGCGAGAACGGTTACGATCCAGTCTATGGTGCACGTCCTTTGAAACGTGCTATCCAGCAGCAGATCGAAAACCCGCTGGCACAGCAAATACTGTCTGGTGAATTGGTTCCGGGTAAAGTGATTCGCCTGGAAGTTAATGAAGACCGGATTGTCGCCGTCCAGTAAATGATAAAACGAGCCCTTCGGGGCTCGTTTTTGTCTATAAGTTAGACGGAAAAGACTATATTTAAGATGTTTTGCCTGAAAAATGAGCGAACGATAAAGTTTTTATATTTTTCGCTTGTCAGGCCGGAATAACTCCCTATAATGCGCCACCACTGACACGGAACAACGGCAAACACGTTGCCGGGTCAGCGGGGTTCTCCTGAGAATCTCAACAGAGAAAAGCAAAAAATGCTTGACTCTGTAGCGGGAAAGCGTATTATGCACACCCCGCGCCGCTGAGAAAAAGCGAAGCGGCACTGCTCTTTAACAATTTATCAGACAATCTGTGTGGGCACTCGAAGATACGGATTCTTAACGTCGCAAGACGAAAAATGAATACCAAGTCTCAAGAGTGAACACGTAATTCATTACGAAGTTTAATT
>SKEQ01000473.1_pt1 | contig 10424 bp, 9 predicted proteins | sample 4826751 | NCBI WGS metagenome assembly SKEQ01 (sample SAMN11008805, study PRJNA524170) | human gut metagenome | biome: Human fecal sample; material: Feces; isolation source: fecal sample from pouch patient p44 | host: Homo sapiens | place: Israel: Tel-Aviv | collected 2013-07-11 | reverse complement strand
ATCGATATCCGGATAAAAATACGCAGACATATCAGAAGACATCCGTTTTTGAAAAAAAATAAAAAAATTTTATTTTTTTGTGTGATATTTGCCGATTTGATTCGCATAGTATATGTAATGAAAGTTTGCGAAGCAGAAATCCGGCATTTTATTCTTCGGATAAGTGTGCGGATCAAAGGCTCGGAACAAAACGTTATATATTTATGCACTGACCGACAGAGAATCATTAAAATATCGGCAAATTTTTAAAATTCTTACGTGGCAGATGCAAAGAAAGGCAGGAACAGTCGAAAAAAAACTGTTTCTGCTTTTTGTTTTCAGAAAAGATATTGTTAATTTGTTTCATTGTAGTGTATAATTAATACAATATAGAAGGATCATAAAAGCAGTAAAAAGCTGCCGGGTTAAACAGGCAAAATGCAGCAAAACAATTGGGGATATCAAAAATGTACTCTCGGAGTCTTTATTGCACTTGCTTTTATGGCTGATTTTTCGCCAGATTCACCCGAATTTTATCAACGTACGCACCGCGTACGCCTCAAAAATTCGGGCACATCTGACAAAAAATCTTCTCATAAAATCAAGTACAAAAAGATTCCGAGAGTACATCAAAATCTGAAGGGAGGTTTTTATATGAAGATTACATTTATCGGGGCAACTCATGAGGTTACGGGATCCTGTTATTATCTGGAGGCAGCAGGTCACAAGTTTCTTGTAGACTGCGGAATGGAGCAGGGACCGGATTATTATGAAAATGCAGAAATACCAGTGGCTTTGGGAGAGATAGAATTTGTTCTTCTGACACATGCACATATAGATCACTCAGGTAATCTTCCGGCTATTTATGCAAAGGGGTTCAGGGGACCGGTATATGCCACAGATGCCACCAGCCATTTATGCGATATTATGCTCAGAGACAGTGCGCACATTCAGATGTTTGAAGCAGAATGGAGAAACCGTAAAGGCAGACGACAGGGCAAACCGGAATTTGTTCCGGCTTATACAATGGAAGATGCCATGGGAGTGATCAGAAACTTTGTGGGATGCCCGTACAATAAGATGATCACTCCTGCAGAGGGAATCTCAGCCCGGTTTATTGATGCAGGCCATTTGCTGGGCTCTGCAAGTATTGAGCTGACGATCAGGGAGGAGGATACAGAGAAAAAGATTGTATTCTCCGGAGATATTGGAAATACCTGCCAGCCCTTGATCAAGGATCCTGAGTATCTGCACCATGCAGATTATATAGTTATGGAATCCACTTACGGTGACCGCAGTCATGGAGAAAAGCCTGATTATGTGAAACTGTTGTCGGAAATCATCCAGGAAACCTTTGACAGAGGAGGAAATCTTGTGATTCCTTCTTTTGCAGTGGGACGTACGCAGGAAATGCTGTACTTTATCAGACAGATCAAGGCAGACGGACTGGTGTATGGACATGACGGATTTAAAGTATATGTGGACAGTCCTCTTGCAAATGAAGCTACCACGATTTTCTCGGAGCATCAGTATGACTGTTTTGATGAAGAAGCGATGGAACTGATCCAAAAGGGAATTAATCCAATCAGTTTCCCTGGATTGAAGGTTTCCGTCACCAGTGATGATTCGAAGTCGATCAATTATGATGAGGAGCCCAAGGTAATCATTTCAGCCAGTGGTATGTGTGATGCAGGCCGTATCAAGCACCATCTGAAACACAATCTGTGGAATGAGAAGAATACGATTCTTTTTGTAGGATATCAGGCGGTCGGTACTCTTGGAAGAGCACTGATCGAGGGGGCTGCAGATGTGAAACTGTTTGGTGAACCTGTTCATGTGGCAGCGCATATCTGCCAGATGCCGGGAATCAGCGGTCATGCGGATGTGAATGGCCTTTTAGACTGGGCGAAGGCATTTGAGGAGAAACCGCAGAAAGTCTTTGTTACTCATGGAGATGATACAGTTACAGAGATTTTTGCAAAACGTCTGACAGATGAACTGGGGTATGATACAATGGCTCCGTTCAGCGGTACGGTTTATGATCTGGCAGACGATGTATGTCTGTATGAGGCAAAGGGTGTGAAAATCCAGAAAGCATCTGCATCACCGAAGGCAACAAGAGCAGCCAGAGCTTTCGAGAAACTTCTGGCACTTGGTTACAGGCTTATTACGGTTATCAGGAAAAATGAAGGAACGCCGAATAAAGATCTGGAAAGATTTTCAAGAGATATTCAGTCCCTGTGTGATAAATGGGATAGGACAGATATGTAAATTAAAAAAATATCCCACGAAACTTTATCTATAGCAATCTTTGTAAATAATATATTGATTCAATTTACATTATTTAAGAGGCTTGCTATAGTTTTCGTGGGATATTTTATATGGTCACCTGCGTAACTGTTCAGTATTTCCACAGTTGTTTATTTGTTCAGAACTTCCTCCAGTGCAGTGGAAAGCTGATCCGGACATGAGGTATTCTTAAATCCGCATTTGATTCCTTTTAATCTGCTTATCACTTCCTCTGCATCCATTCCCTCTACAAGACTGGCTACACCCTGGGTATTTCCGCTGCATCCGCCGATGAAACGGACATTGTGGACTTTCTTATTGTCATCTACTTCAAATTCAATATGGCTGGCGCAGACACCTTTTGTTTTATACGTCATGATATGTTTCCTCCTGTGTGAAAAAAATGTAAATATAAATGCTGCTGTTCATATACCACTACGTTACTGTTTACTTCGTTCTCAGTAACGTAGCCAAAATTTATTCCAGATTGCCTGCGGCAATGGAATTTTGGCTTGTATGTCTCGGAATTTTGGCATATTCATGCCAAAACACCTCGCGGAATAGTGATATGTGAACAGTAACATAAAATAGCAATTGTATTATAACAGAGGATAAAAAAAGTTTCCATATAAATAAAGTTTTGCTATAATAAAGAAATGTCAGGAACATTTGTCACTGTTTACACATCTGAACCTGATACCATGAAAATGAAAAATTACAATATACAAAGAAGAGGTGTTTTAATAATGAAATGTATCGGAATTATCGGAGCAATGGAACAGGAAGTTGCAAAAATCAAGGAAAAAATGCAGGATGTCACAATTACATCCAGAGCCCGTATGGATTTCTATGAGGGAACTCTGGAAGGAAAGAAAGTAGTTGTTGTACGCTCAGGAATCGGAAAAGTAAACGCAGGTATGTGCACACAGATCCTTGCAGATGTATTTGGTGTGGAAGCGGTGATCAATACAGGAATTGCAGGAAGTCTGAATAATGATGTAAATATTGGGGATATTGTTCTTTCCACAGATGTTTTGCATCATGATATGGATGCGATCGGCTTCGGATATAAGAAAGGTCAGATTCCGCAGATGGATGAATTTTCCTTCCCTGCTGATGAAAAACTTCGTAAACTGGCTGCAAAAGTATGTAAAGAAGTAAATCCTGAGATCAGTGTATTTGAAGGAAGAATCTGTTCCGGAGATCAGTTTATCTCAGATAAGAGCGTTAAAGATGCCATCATTTCAGAATTTGGCGGATTTGCAGTAGAGATGGAAGGTGCTGCTATCGGTCAGGCTGCTTATCTGAACCATATTCCATTCCTTGTAGTAAGAGCAATCTCTGATAAGGCAGACGGAAGTGCTCACATGGATTACGCTGAGTTTGAGATGGCGGCAATTGAACACAGTGTCAAATTAACTGTAAGAATGATCCAGGAATTGTAATCTGCAAGAAGCAGATAAAATAAAGCGGCGCGTGAACTGTATTTCGGCACAGTCTGCAGAACTTTGCATATACTGAAATAGACAATCGAAAAGAATGCAGGATCGTACGATGTATCTGAAAGAATATTTTCCGTTTTATACCACATATGCAAATCCTCTTCTGTATGAAGGAGAACGGATGCAGGATAAAGAATTTAACCTGATGAAATCCTATTATCCGGGGACTGTACAGCATATTCAGGAGAAAATAGAAGAGGAATGTAATCTCATGGATTATGAGGGAAGCCGCCTTTATGATGAATATCCGGATAAATATATGATTTATCATTTAAGCTGCAAGATTAGGGAGAGTATGGAACCGGAAATAAGCACTCAGGCTATCAGGGAGAATTTTCTGGATGAACTGATACAGGTAATGCTTTGTCAGGAAATATCCAGAAGAAGATGCCGCAGATATCGCTGCAGGAGATACTTTTAAAACAGATTGTAATTGCTCGGGAAATCGGTTTGCTGGTACACCGGACAGTTACAACAGATTATATAACATTAACAGACAGAAAGAGCAATGAAAAATTTAAGAGAATATTTAGAAGAACAGATAAATGAAAATCTGATACAGGCTGTTCTGAGTGCCGGCAGAAATAAAGATGGCATATCAAAAATAAAGATTCGTCTGATCCGGCTGAAAGGACAGATCTGTTATCAGGCATCTGCCACAGAAGGACAGAAAGTTCTGCATAAAAACTACGGGCGTACGGAACTGATTGAATATGTGGAAAAAGAACTTGCAGAGAATTTCAGACAGTTTCAGGCACAGGGTGCAGTAACAGACGGGGTTGTTCTTGTCAGTAAAAAGGGGAAAATGACTATTAAACAGAAACACCATGAACAGAAAGAAAAAGTTCAGATCCAGGCACATAACCGGGTGAAACAATATATTCTTAAAGAAGGTGTTCCGGTTCCGTTTTTGATCGATCTGGGAGTTATGAATGAACAGGGAAAGATTATCCATGCCAGATATGACAACTTCAGACAGATCAATCGTTTCCTTGAATTTATTGAAGATATACTTCCCAGACTTTCCAGAGACAGAGAAATAACGATTCTGGATTTTGGCTGTGGAAAGAGTTATCTTACCTTTGCCATGTATTATTATTTAAGAGAACTAAAAGGATATGATGTAAATATCATAGGTCTTGACCTGAAAACAGATGTAATTGAGAAATGTAATTCTCTGGCACTCAGATACGGATATGAGAAGCTGCATTTCTATCATGGTGATATTGCAGATTATGAAGGTGTATCCTGTGTGGATATGGTGGTAACGCTTCATGCCTGTGACACAGCTACCGATTATGCACTTGCCAAGGCAGTGGAATGGGGAGCTGAAGTCATTCTTTCCGTACCCTGCTGTCAGCATGAAGTTAATAAACAGATTAAAAATGAAATGCTGGAGCCGGTTCTGCGCTATGGAATCCTGAAAGAAAGGATGTCTGCGCTGATCACAGATGCTGTGCGTGCAGATCTTCTGGAGAGCAAAGGTTATGATACCCAGATCCTGGAGTTTATTGATATGGAACATACACCTAAGAATCTCCTGATCAGAGCAGTCAGAACAGGGAAAAGATCAGACCAGGGTAAGGTGGAGAAAATGCTTGCAGCCCTGAATATCCATCCCACACTGGACAGGCTTCTGAATGAAAAAGAACAGGAAGGGAGTGTGCGATGAAAAGGATACTGAAAAAAGCAGGTATTCTTCTTCTGGTATTTCTGCTTGGTACAGCAGGTACTGCATTGCTTCTTAACAGTGAATCCACAGATAACCGTTCTGATTTTAATGACGCAGTGTTTCCGGAAGTCATGGTGGATATGAATGATACGCTGATAAACCGGATGTATGGATATGCGCAGCCTATGCAGGCGGATTTTAGCAGAGACAGTGTGACTCCTCTGGATACATCAAAAAAACTGACATTTAAAGTGAATCCCTATGATTCGGAAGTAAAGAGTTTTTCTTATGAGATCCGTACATCTGATGGAAGTAAAGTCCTTGAAAATAAGAAGATTAAGAATCTTGTAAAAGAAGATCAGTATTTGTCCGTAGACGTGGAGATTGGCAGTGATCTGCGTATGAATCAGGAATATTCCATGCAGATTGCCCTGGAACTGGATGAGGGTACAGCATATTATTATACGAGAGTTGTTTCCAGGTCACAGGTACATGCATCAGATTATGCAGCTTTTGTAAAATATTTTTATGAAGCGTGTCTTGACAAAGAGTCAGCAGATGCACTGGGAAGTTATCTGGAACCACAGACAACAGGAGCAGCAACGAATTACTCGGGAATTAATATTAATTCTTCCCTGAGTGAGATCAGTTGGGGGAATCTTGCTCCGCAGCTGTGTCAGGAGGGAATTCCTGTGATCAAGGAGATCAATGAGACAACTGCCAGCGTTGTGCTGGAATATCAGCTGACTTCGCAGAATGAGGATGAGGAAACGGAATTATATGACGTAAAAGAATTTTACAGAATGAAATATCAGGATACCAGGATTTATCTGCTGGATTTCCAGCGTTCTGCAAATCAGGTCTTTGATGGTACACTGCCTGTTTATGAGGATGATGGGATTATCCTTGGAGTGCGCGATAAGAATGTAGAATATATGATGAATGATGCTGCTACTGTGATAGCTTTTGTGCAGGAGGGAGATCTGTGGTCCTATTCACCGGGCAATGAAAAGGTAAATCAGGTTTTCAGTTTCAGAAAATTGAAGGACGGAGATTTCCGCGATTCCAGAACTCAGCATGATATCAAGATCGTCAGAGTAACTGATGAAGGAGATATTGATTTCGTACTTTATGGATATATGAACAGAGGAAGCCATGAAGGATATGAAGGAATTGCAGTTTACCATTACAATCGTGATAAAAATGTGGCAGAAGAAAGAGCCTTTATCCCTGTTTCGGAATCATTTGAATTTCTGAAAAAAGATCTTGAAAAACTGTCCTATGTCAATGAAAAGAATGAGCTGTTTCTGATTCTGGCGAAGAATCTTTACAGGATCAATATCGAAGAGAACTCCAGTGAAATTCTTGAAAAAGGAATAAAAAATGCGAATTTTGTATCTTCCGATAATAATGACCATGCAGCCTGGCTGGTTTCAGAGGGGGATGAAAAGGGAAATATCAAAGAAATCGATTTTGATACCTGCAAAACCCGACTGATCGCACCGCAGAAAGGCCAGAGACTTCGTACAGTTGGATTTATGAATGAAGATCTGATTTATGGAATGCTGAATAAAGAAGATATTCTTACAGATGAGGAGGGACATAAATCTGTTGGGATCCGCATTCTGCGTATTGAAGATTTTGAAGGAAATGTAAAAAAAGAATACCGGAAAGACGGACTTTATATCACTGATATTTCAGTAGGAAATACTCTGATCGAGTTTGAACTTTCTGCGAAATCCGGAGAAACCTCTTATGTTGCCCAGAAGAAAGATACGATCATGAATAATAAAAAGGCAGCGGCAAATACAGTAAAAATCGAACTTATTTCTGCATCCAGGACAGGTGTTCGTGTGAAACTGGTATTTAACACAACCAAACAGACAGATTCTCCGCTGACTATGTATGCAAAGGTAAGCAGTTCCGACCGGAAAGACATTGTTCTGGACACTCAGATTCCTCAGGAAATAGCATATTATGTTTACGGACAGGGCGGACTGGACGGTATCTATATAGATCCGGCGAAGGCTGTATTGCGTGCAGATACGCTGGGAGGTGTAGTGCTGAACCGTACACAGCAGTATGTATGGGAACGTGGAAATAAAAAGACAAAAATGCAGATAGATACAGAAGAGATTCCGGAGATTGTGCTTCAGGGAACCTATGATATTAAAACCCTGAAAAAGAGCCTCAAAAAGACCGGAACTGTGATCGATCTTTCCGGCTGCAGTCTGGACAGTGTGCTGTACGAGATAAGTGCACAGCGTCCGGTAATTGCCAAAACGGGAGCAGATACAAGCGTGGTGATCGTAGGATATGATGAATATAATACCTGGCTGTATGATCCGGTTAAAAAAGAGACCTATCCGTATGGAATGAATGACAGTACGGATCTTTTCCAGAAAGCCGGAAATGTGTTTATCACCTATATAGAAACAGTAAATTACTGATGAAAAACATAACCGGCAGGCAGCTGAGAACGGAGCGAACAGTAACGCGACAGCAACCTGCCGGTTATTTATCCAAAAAATTGTAAAAATGCTTCTTTACATTTCACTGATATTTGAGTATTCTAAAAAGGACAAACAGTGGCAGAGAAATTTATTGTTTAAACACGTTACTGTAAGAGTGAAACAGTAACAGCGAAACGGAGGAACGTACAGATGTTATATGAGAACATTAAAAAATTAGTACAGTACGGAGTAGAAACAGGACTTACACCGGCCTGCGAGAAGAATTATACAATAAATCTTCTTCTGGATGTCTTTAAAGAAGACGAATATGTGGAACCTGAGGAAGAGTACAGGGATATCGATCTTGAAGAGGTATTAAATGCACTTCTGGATGAGGCTGTGAAGAGAAATCTCATAGAAGACAGTGTTGTGTACAGAGACCTTTTTGATACCAGACTTATGAACTGTCTGATGCCGCGTCCGGCGCAGGTACAGAATGAGTTCTGGAGCAGATATGAGAAAGATCCACAGGAAGCAACCGATTACTTCTATAAACTCAGTCAGGACAGCGATTATATTCGTCGTTATCGTGTAAAGAAAGATCAGAAATGGACAGTAGACAGTGAATATGGTAAAATCGATATCACCATCAATCTTTCCAAACCGGAAAAAGATCCGAAGGCAATCGCTGCTGCCAAGCTTGTAAAATCCAGCAGTTATCCGAAATGTCTTCTTTGCCCGGAGAACGAAGGATATGCAGGAAGAGTTAATCATCCTGCCAGAGAGAATCACAGAATCATTCCTATCACTGTAAATGACAGTCCCTGGGGATTTCAGTATTCCCCATATGTGTATTACAATGAGCATTGCATCGTCTTTAACAGTCAGCATGTTCCGATGAAGATTGAGAAGAATACATTTATCAAACTTTTTGATTTTGTAAAACTTTTCCCGCATTACTTCCTGGGATCCAATGCAGACCTGCCTATCGTAGGCGGTTCTATTTTAAGTCACGATCATTTCCAGGGCGGACATTATACTTTCGCAATGGCAAAAGCACCGATCGAGAAACATGTGACTATTCCGGGATATGAGGATGTAGAAGCAGGTATTGTTAAATGGCCTCTTTCTGTTTTAAGGATCCGTCATAAGAATGAGAAGAGACTGATAGAGCTTGCTACACATGTTCTGGAAGCGTGGAGAGGTTATACAGACGAAAGTGCGTTTATCTTTGCTGAAACTGATGGAGAACCGCACAATACGATCACACCGATCGCCCGCAGATCCGGAGATATGTTTGAACTGGATCTCACACTTAGAAATAACATTACTACTGATGAGCATCCTCTTGGTGTATACCATCCGCATGCAGAGTATCACCATATCAAGAAAGAGAATATTGGTCTGATCGAAGTAATGGGACTTGCCGTACTTCCGGCAAGATTAAAAGAAGAATTGGAACTTCTGGCAGAATATATTCTGGAGGGAAAAGACATTTCTTCCAATGAGAAGATTGAGAAACATGCAGCGTGGGTTGCAGAATTCCTTCCGAAATATGACAACCTTGATAAAGACAACATTCAGGATGTTCTCAGAAAAGAAGTCGGTAATGTATTCGTTCATGTACTTGAGGATGCCGGCGTATATAAATGCACTGCTGAAGGCAGAGAAGCATTTATGAGGTTTATCAATAAATTATAAGGAATATTTTCAACCATAAGAAAACAGTGTTTACATAGCAGGATGACAAATCTGGTATTATTTACATATGAGCAGGTTGTGGCGGTTCTGATCAAAAGCCGGGCAGTCTGAAGATGTTTTTGAATGATTGGGAATGCATAGAGAACGTCCCGCATATTTTATGTTGGGACGTTTTTGCAAAATGGAGGTAAATATGTACAGAAAAAGACACAAAAGAGGAAAGCGTCTGGCAAGTGTGTTTCTGACTGTGGCACTGATCACTGCAACAGTTCCCGTACAGGCAGCAGAGTTCGGCACTCCGGACAGTTTTGAAGAGATTTTCAGTTCAGGGGAAGAAGATTCGTGCATAACTGATACAGAAAATACTTTGCCGGCAGCTTCTGATTCGGAGAAAGTAACGGCATCGGAACTGTCACCAACACCAACAGTGACTTCGACACCGGAGGGTACACCTGCACTGACAGAAACACCGACTCCTTCGGTCACACCGATGCCGTCTTCAACACCGACTCCTTCAGTCACACCATCACCATCTCCCACGCCGACGATTAATCCGGAGAAAGAGGTAATGCTCCGGTTTATAGACGGAGAAGGAAATGAATGTGAACAGCTGCGAACAGTGATGTCCTGGGGTGAATCTTTGATCCTTCCCAATGTACCGGATACAGATGCACCGGATATGTGGAAACTGGAAAAAAATGAAAAACTTGGAGATGCGATCACTCTGAAGGGTGGAGATATTCTTACTCTGAAGAAAGGCGAGAGCTGGAATCTGTTTCTCGAAAAAGGCATCCTGAACTTCTATATGCCAAAGAAATGTACGGTTTC
>SKEQ01001328.1_pt1 | contig 10445 bp, 10 predicted proteins | sample 4826751 | NCBI WGS metagenome assembly SKEQ01 (sample SAMN11008805, study PRJNA524170) | human gut metagenome | biome: Human fecal sample; material: Feces; isolation source: fecal sample from pouch patient p44 | host: Homo sapiens | place: Israel: Tel-Aviv | collected 2013-07-11 | reverse complement strand
TGACTGATTCAGTAAAAAAGCAGTTCAGGTACACCTGACGCATACTTGAACTGCCTGTATATTTCTTATTTATGCAATACGACTTTTCCTTCATGAAGAGTTTTGGGAACATCGATCACTCTCTGATTGCTGGAACCTTTCCATTTCAGGGAAAGTTCTTTCTTGTCCACCTCAAATTCACCGTCTACGCAGACATCCAGATAACGCACAATCTCTTCTTTGCAGATCTCCTCCCAGAGGAAACCTGTATAAAGCCAGATTGTTTTACCAGGATATCTCTTTCTGATCTCCTTCGCAAAGGCTGTTACCTCAGTGATATTTGCCGGGTGCAGTGGATCTCCACCTGAAAAGGTAATTCCGCTCACATAATCCTTATCCAGTTCCGCAAAAATCTCCTTGCGTTCTGCCTCACCGAAAGGCAGTCCGCCGTTTGGATCCCAGGTGACAGGATTCTGGCATTCCGGACAGCAGTGATTGCATCCTGCCACCCAGAGCACTACACGAAGTCCGTCGCCATTAAGCATATCGTCCTTGGTAATATTGTGATATCTCATAATTTTTTACGCTTCTTCCGGTACATCCTTCATGCTGAAGCTGATTCTTCCCATCTTGTCTTTGCCAAGGCAGACAACCTTAACTTTATCACCAAGTGTGAGAACATCCTCAACACGATTGATTCTTTCTTTACAGATCTTGGAAATGTGTACCATTCCCTCTTTACCCGGTGCAAATTCAACGAATGCACCAAACTCTTTGATGCTGACAACTTTACCTGTAAAGATCTGTCCTGCTTCAAAATCAGTTGCAATGATCTTAACCATGTTAGCTGCCTCATCCATGCTCTTCTGATCAACTCCACAGATAGATACCGCACCTTCGTCTGTGATATCGATCTTAACACCTGTACGCTCGATGATCGTATTGATAGTCTTTCCTCTCTGACCTACAACATCACCGATCTTCTGAGGATCGATCTGGATCTGAATGATCTTCGGAGCATATTCGCCTACAGATGTACGTGGAGCTGCAATACATTTCTCCATAACTTCTGTCAGGATATATTCTCTTGCTTCTTTTGTACGTCTGATTGCTTCTTCTACGATCGGTCTTGTCAGTCCATGGATCTTGATATCCATCTGGATTGCTGTGATACCGTCATGAGTTCCGGCTACCTTGAAGTCCATATCTCCGAAGAAGTCTTCAAGTCCCTGGATATCTGTGAGAACAATGTAATCATCATCTGTATCGCCTGTTACCAGACCACAGGAAATACCTGCTACCGGTTTTTTGATCGGTACACCGGCGGCCATCAGAGACATTGTGGATGCACAGATACTTGCCTGAGAAGTAGAACCATTGGATTCAAATGTCTCAGATACAGTACGGATCGCATATGGGAATTCCTCTTCGCTTGGAAGTACAGGAACTAATGCTCTCTCAGCAAGTGCACCATGTCCGATCTCACGACGTCCCGGTCCTCTGGATGGTTTTGTCTCACCTACAGAGTAGGACGGGAAATTGTAGTGATGCATATATCTCTTTGAAGTTTCAAATTCGTCAAGTCCGTCAAGCTTCTGTGCTTCTGCAAGAGGAGCCAGAGTTGTGATGGTACAGATCTGTGTCTGTCCACGTGTGAACATAGCAGAACCATGTACTCTGGGGATAATATCTGTCTCTGCTGCCAGAGGACGGATCTGAGTAATGGCACGACCATCCGGACGTTTGTGGTCTTTTAAGATCATCTTGCGGACAGTCTTCTTCTGGTACTGATATACAGCCTCGCCCAGAACTGCAAGCCACTCTTCCTTGTCAGCAAAAGCTTCTTTCAGTTTCTCTGTTACCTGACGGATATTTTCTTCTCTTGTCTGTTTATCGTCAGAGAATACGGCAACTTCCATTTCTGCCGGAGGTACGATTTCTTTGATCGCTGCGAAGAGTTCTTCCGGAACTGCACATGATTCGTAGCTGTGTTTCGGTTTTCCGCATTCTTCTACGATCTTATCGATAAATTTGATGATCTCCTGGTTTACTTCATGAGCTTTATAGATAGCTTCGATCATCTTGTCTTCCGGAACTTCTTTTGCGCCGGCTTCGATCATGATTACTTTCTCTCTTGTGGAAGCTACTGTAAGCTGAAGGTCAGATACATCTTTCTGTGCCATGGTAGGGTTGATGATATATTCACCATTGATCAGACCAACCTGTGTGGTAGCACACGGACCATCAAACGGAATATCGGAAATACAGGTTGCAATAGAGGAACCAAGCATAGCCGGAATCTCCGGATTACACTCAGGATCAACAGACATAACCATGTTTACCAGTGTTACGTCGTTTCTGTAGTCCTTCGGAAACAGAGGACGCATTGGTCTGTCGATCACGCGTGAAGTAAGGATTGCATGCTCGCTTGCTTTTCCCTCTCTCTTGTTAAATCCTCCTGGGATTTTGCCTACTGCATACATTTTCTCTTCATATTCAACGCTTAACGGGAAGAAATCAATTCCTTCTCTTGGCTCTTTGGATGCTGTTGCTGTAGATAAAACTGTAGTATCACCATAGTGCATTAATGCTGCACCGTTTGCCTGTTTTGCAACGCGGTTGATATCTACTGTCAAGGTTCTTCCGGCTAATTCCATGGAATAACTTTTGTACATATGTTCATTCTCCTTTTTTCATAATTCTGTTGTCATTTTCTGTTACCGTTCACTGCATGTCCGGTAACTACTTTATTCTTTTCAAATTTGTCTGTTCCGTCTGCTGACAATCTTGTCCATCAACGTTCAGACTTTTTATGAAATTGTCACATTAAAACAGGAGTCCGAAACAACTGAAAAAACTACTTTTCAGGCAAATATATCTGCCTGTTTTGTTACTTTCATATACAAAATAATCTTTTCAGTAGTCTCGGAAATAACTCCTGTCATGTTTCGCAGCTTCTGAATATGCAGATGCAGTCGAAACAACAAGCCACCGCAATCCTGAAAAACACCATATTTTACAGAACTGCCATATACATAAAAAGGGAGGCGGATGGAAATCCGCCCCCTTCCGCATACTAAAAGGCTATTATTTTCTTAAGCCTAATTTTTCAATCAGTGCACGGTATCTTTCGATGTCTGTTTTCTTCAGGTAAGCTAACAGTCCACGTCTCTGACCTACCATTTTCAGAAGACCACGTCTGGAGTGATGATCTTTATGGTTGCTCTGTAAATGCTCTGTAAGTTCCTGGATTCTTGCTGTAAGAACTGCTACCTGTACTTCCGGTGATCCTGTATCGCCTTCAGTTCTTGCATATTCTTTCATGATCGCTGCTTTCTTTTCTTTTGAAATCATTGTGATTTCCTCCTGTATTCTATAATTATTATTGATTGACCGCCACACATTAAGAGATGGTCGGAGCGTCCGGTCCCTGAACATGGGCTAAATTCACCTTGGTTAGTATAGCACATTGATTCTGGTGTGTAAACCTCTTTTTTACAAAGTTTCAAAATATTCCTGTCCCTTCACAGCATCCCTCTCCAGCTGTGCCTTCAGTGCCTCCAGCGAAGAAAACTTCTGTTCAGGTCTGAGGAATTTTTTGAAATCTACCTTGCAGTATTCCCCATACAGATCTTCATTGCAGTCAAACAGATATGTTTCCACACCAATAAACTTCTCGCCGCCAACAGTAGGCTTATGACCTACATTGGTAATTCCCTGATAACTTCTGTCTCTGAAATGGGATACTGTGATATAAACCCCGTTTGGAGGCATCAGTTTCTCTACCGGAGGGATCAGGTTGGTGGTCGGAAGCAGATATTTATGTCCCATTCCACGTCCATGTTCAACGATTCCTTCTACTGAGAAATCTGTTCCCATAAGGAAACGGAATTTTTCCATATTTCCTCTGTTCAGTTCTTCCCTGACAAAGGTACTACTAATCTTACGGCGTCCGTCCATTTCTTTTGGCAGGACTTCCGTATGAAATCCATATTTCTTTCCGAACTCTTTGAGCATGGCAGGAGTTCCTTTCCGCTCATAGCCAAAACGGAAATCCTCTCCAACTGCCACATAGGAAACCTGCAGATCTCCTATCAGTATTTCTTTTATAAAATTCTCTGCTTTCATGTGCCGTATTTTCTCTGTGAGCGGACATTCCAACAATATATCCACTCCCATTTCTTCCAATATACGACATCTCTCTTCCTTTGTGAGGATTGTTCTTGAGGCAGTTCCAAGCGCAAGTACAACCGCCTGTGCACCTTCCTGTTTCTGCTCAATAATTTTCTCAACCAGTTTCTGATGTCCGCGGTGTATGCCGTCAAACTTCCCAAGTGTTACCGCACTGTGTGAAATTCTGGGAAAATCATTCTCAATCCTTAAATATTCCATCATGTCTCCTAAAACATTTTTACAGGGAAATACCTGTTTCTTTTCTCATCCCACTGGTAAACTCCGGCAAAACTGCCTTCACTGCTGCACATACGTATCCATCCGTTTTTCTCCTGTGCATCGACCAGTGCCTGTACAAGAGGATTTCCATTAGCCAGAAGTCTGTCCCCTTCTTTTGTACAGCATACCCTTGGATACTCTGCAAGAATCTCCTCAATACCGAGGATTTTACTCTCTATGGTTCCTTCCTGCACTGCCTCTTCTGTCTGCGCCAGGGTAATGGCATCATCCAGTGTAAATCTGCCCACCTTTGTCCGCAAAAGACTTTCCATGGCAGCTCCACAGCCCAGCTTTTCCCCTATATCATGGCACAGAGTACGGATATAGGTTCCCTTGCTGCAGGTCACACGAAAACGCACCAGCGGAAAACTGATATCCAGAATTTCTATCTCATAAAAATGTACAGGTCTTGGTTTACGCTCCACAGTCTTGCCCTCTCTGGCAAGTTCATAGAGTTTCTTTCCATTGACCTTCAGTGCTGAATACATTGGCGGCACCTGCATATAGTCTCCCACAAAAGAACTGACCACTGTGCAAAGCTCTTCTTCTGTAACGGAAAGCTCTGTAGTCTGTGAGAGAACAGTTCCGCTCATATCCTGGGTATCCGTAACAACACCCAGACGCATCACTGCCTCATAGGTTTTCTCTTTATCTGTGATCATATCCACCAGACGGGTTGCTTTTCCCAGAGCCACCGGGAGCACTCCTTCTGCATCCGGATCAAGAGTTCCGGTATGTCCGATTTTCTTCATATGAAGGATTCCCCGAAGCTTTGCCACCACATCATGGGAAGTGAATCCTTTTTCCTTACGGATTACAATTACTCCATCCATCAGCCTTCCTGCTCCTGAAACTGTTTGCAGATCTGTTCTGTCACATTGTTGATCACATCATACACAGAACCCTGAAGATCACATCCTGCTGCTCTCATATGACCGCCGCCGCCAAAATATACTGCAATCTTGCTTACATCCACATTTCCATTGGAACGCAGGGAAACTTTGAAAGACTGAGTTTCCACTTCATAGATAAACATGGCAACTTCCACTCCCGCTGTAAGACGAAGCTGACTGACGATACCGTCCAGATCCTTGCCATCCACACCATAGAACTCCATGTCTCTTTTTTTAAGATATCCGATAATACATTTTCCATCCAGAAGCAGGATACTCTCTGCAAGAACACGCCCCATTACCTGATTCTGCACATAAGTTTTCTGATAGAAAGATTCGTCAATGATCTTACTGAAATTGAATCCTGTCTTCATCAGTTCCCCGGCAATACGCATGGTCTCCGGTGAAGTTGAAGAGTACTGAAATACCCCTGTGTCATGAACCATTCCCGTATAGATCGGCACTGCAATGGTACGGACCACTTTCTCAGGATCAAAAAGCCCATAGAGAACTTCACAGGCAGAGCTTACCTCTCCCCTGATATGATTCACCTGTGCAAATCCGGAGTTACTAATATGATGATCAATACATGCTGTTCTTTTTGCAGTGTCAAAATATGGACCTGCAATGGCAAGTCTGTCTTTTGCACTTACATCACAGGTAACAAAAAGGTCATACTCTTTGTCACCGTCCAGCTCTGTTTTAATCTCATCCATACAGTCAATATGTCCGAAAACAGGTTTGGGATTATCCAGGTACACATCTGCCTGAATTTCCGGATAATAGGTTTTTACATATAAATATAACGCCATACAGGAACCAACGCAGTCACCATCCGGACGGATATGTCCGCCGATTCCCATTGTTTTCACACCTTCCAGTATTTCCGCAATATTTTCCATGTTCTCATCCTCTTTTAATTCTCATCCTGCTCCTCATCCTGTCTGTGGGAGTTGCTGTCTTTCTTGGTAACATCATCAATAAGCTTTGACATATTTACACCATACTCAATAGATTCGTCCAGGATAAAACGGATCTCCGGTGTATTTCTCAGGTTTAAATTACGCGCCAGCTGGCGTCTGATGTAGCCTTCTGCACTGTTCAGACCTTTGATCGTCGCTTCCTTTGCTTCTTTTTCACCCAGCACACTGATATATGCTCTGCAGGTTTTCAGATCAGGAGCCACTTCTACAGCCATGACAGAAGTCATCGGATGAATACGCGGGTCCTTGATCTCGTTGCGGATAATGGTGCTGAGTTCCTTCTGGACTTCCCCATTGATCCGGGTATTCTTAATACTGTTTTTTCTCATTTTAAGTTTTACTCCTATATATCCGGCAATTCTGTCAAATACTGTGAGCAATCCGGATCATCGACTATCCTGATCACATTATTTTCTGAATTACCACAATCAAGTCAAGGTGCGCACCACACTGTACCTGACACTATGAATCGCGCACCCTACCTTTATAAACCATTACTATCTCGGTACTTCTACCATGATATAAGCTTCTACTTTATCTTCCTCTTTCACATCGTTAAATCCGTCAAATACAAGGCCACATTCGTATCCTGCCTTAACTTCCTTAACATCGTCTTTGAATCTCTTCAGGGATGCAAGCTCACCTTCAAATATCTGCTCACCTTCTCTGGAAATACGAACCTTGCAGTTTCTCTGGAAGATACCATCCAGAATATAGCTTCCTGCAATCGTACCAATACCGGATGCCTTGAACAGCTGACGCACTTCCGCATGACCGATAACTTTCTCCTCAAATATAGGATCAAGCATACCCTTCATGGCAGCTTCTACATCTTCGATTGCCTGATAAATAACTCTATACAGACGAAGATCTACACCTTCCTGCTCAGCAAGCTGTTTTGCGGTTGCATCCGGACGGACATTAAAGCCGATAATGATCGCATTTGATGTAGCCGCAAGACTTACGTCAGACTCATTGATCGCACCAACACCGCCATGGATCACCTTTACAACCACTTCTTCATTGGAAAGTTTGGTCAGACTCTGTTTTACAGCTTCCACAGATCCCTGTACATCTGCTTTGACAATGAGCGGAAGTTCCTTCAGATCGCTTGCCTGAATCTGATCAAAGAGATTATCCAGAGATAATTTGCCCTTAGTCTCCTCAAGAAGACGGTTCTTGTTCTCAGATACAAATGCACCTGCAAAGTTCTTGGCTTCCTTATCACTGTCAAATGCAAGAAGAATTTCACCTGCATTCGGCACATCACCAAGTCCCAGGATTTCTACAGGAGTAGAAGGACCTGCTTCTTTAATCCTGCGTCCCTTATCATCCATCATGGCACGAACCTTACCATTGCATGCTCCTGCTGCAATAAAGTCTCCCACATGAAGAGTACCTTTCTGGACAAGGATCGTGGCAACCGGACCTTTACCTTTATCAAGCTGAGCCTCGATTACAAGACCTCTTGCGGAACGGTTCGGGTTTGCCTTTAATTCACATACCTCAGCTGTAAGAAGGATCATCTCAAGAAGAGTATCGATTCCCTCTCCTGTATGTGCGGATACAGGAACAAAAATTGTACTTCCGCCCCAGTCTTCCGGGATCAGTTCATATTCAGAAAGTTCCTGTTTTACACGCTCAATATTAGCACTTGGCTTATCAATCTTGTTGATTGCAACTATGATCTCAACGCCTGCCGCCTTCGCATGGCTGATAGCCTCTACTGTCTGAGGCATCACACCATCATCAGCTGCTACAACCAGAACTGCGATATCTGTGGAGTTTGCACCACGCATACGCATAGCTGTGAAAGCTTCATGTCCAGGTGTATCCAGGAATGTGATCTTCTGTCCGTTAACCTCTACTACAGAAGCACCGATGTGCTGTGTGATACCGCCTGCCTCTCCACGTGTTACATTTGTCTTACGGATTGCATCCAGAAGGGATGTTTTACCATGGTCAACGTGGCCCATAACACAGACTACAGGTGGTCTTGAAACCATATCTTTTTCGTCTTCTTCATCCTCTTTGAGGAGTTCTTCGATAACGTCTACCTTCTCTTCCGGTTCTGCGATGATATCATATTCCAGAGCAATCTCCTGAGCTTTCTCAAAATCGATTTCATGGTTTACGGTAACCATCATACCCTGCATAAAGAGCTTCTTCACAATTACTGACGGCTGCATTTTCATAGCTTCTGCCAGTTCGCGGATCGTCATCTTCTCCGGAAGTGTGATTTCCTTAACCTCAGGTTTCTTCTCTTCCTGTTTTGGCTGCGGAGCCGGTTTCTGCAGAGCTTTCGGGATTCTGGAATTCTTATTGAATCCACCCTGATTTGGTCTGCGTCCGCCACTCTGTGTCTTATCAAAATCTTTTTTCTTGTTTTTGTTCTCTCTGTCTCTTTCTCTCTTGCTGTCTTTGGAAGTCTTTGTCAGTTCCGGTGCAAATGCCATATCGTCATTCTTTCTTGTATTCTGGCGCTGTCCCTGACGTCCCTGACTGCCGCCGAAGCGTCCGTCACGTCCTTCACTTCTGTTTCCGTCCGGACGACCCTGGCCATTGCCCTGCGGTCTTCCTCCCTGACGGTTTCCTTCGCCCTGTGGTCTTCCCTGTCCGAAACGTCCTCCCTGACGATTTCCATCGCCCTGGAATCTTCCGCCCGGACGACCCTGACCATCGCCCTGGGATCTTCCCTGTCCGAAACGTCCTCCCTGGCGGTTATCTCCCTGGGATCTTCCCTCGCCCTGAGGTCTTCCCTGACGGTTTCCTTCGCCCTGGTTTCTTCCCTGGCCAAAACGTCCTCCCTGGGATCTTCCTTCACCCTGAGGTCTTCCCTGACGGTTCTGTCCGTCCGGTCTTCTGTTGCCTGTACCTGGGCGGTCATTATTATTTCTTCTTGGTCTGTCACCGTCTGTTCTTGAACTGTCGGAATTTCTTCCTTCTGCATTTCTTGGTGAACCTGTTCTCTCGCCTTCAGCTTTCACAGGTTTCTTTCTTGTTTTTCCTCCGTCACTTGCATTCTGTGCATGAAAAACGCGGATAATATTTTTTTTCTTTTTAGGTGTTTCAGTTTTATCTCCTTCTGATTTTGCTGTTACAACCTTTTCTTCTGTCTTGGGAGTCTCCAATTTCGCAATATGCTCCTTTCCCCTGTTATTATTGTCTTTTCTGAATCTATTCTTTACTTCCGAAACCGCAGGCTCATCCACCATACTCATATGGCTTCTCACATCAACACCTTTTGATTTCAGAAACTCGATCACTTCTCTGTTCTGTCGTCCAAGCTCTCTGGCCAGCTCATGTACTCTTAATTTTGACAATCGCTATACCTCCTTCATGATTGCTTTCGCAAAGTTCTCATCCTGGACAGCCAGACAGGCGCGGTACTCCTTTCCCATTGCTCTGCCTAAGCTCTCTTTATCTGAGAAGAAAAAAATCGGAACTTCATAAAAACTGCACATATTCCTGAATTTCTTCTTTGTATTCTCGGAGGCATCCTCAGCAACGATCACAAGCAGTCCTTTTCCGGTCTTTACAGATTTCTCTGTGGAAAATTCTCCGCTTACGGTCTTGCCTGCTTTGGTAGCCAGCCCTATCAGCGACAGTACTCTGTTATTTTTCAATATCTTCCAGCTCCTTCTTAAGTCGTTCGTATACCTCATCCGGAACCGCAGTTTTCAGTGAACGCTCAAGTCCATGATTTTTAATCGCTTTATCCAGACATTCTCTGGAAAGACACAGATATGCGCCTCTGCCGTTTTTCTTACCGGTAGTATCAAGCACGATCTCATCTTCTGTAGTCTTAAGAACTCTGAGCATCTCTTTCTTGCTTTTCATTTCCCTGCAGCCGGTACACTGGCGCATGGGAATCTTATTCTTCGTCTTCATTCTCTCCTGCTTCCTGAGCCTGTGGCTCTTCTTCTACAGGAACTTCCTCTGAAACTTCTTCTGCTTCGTTTTCTTCTGTCAGGGAATCTTCTGCTGAAGTTTCCTCTGCTGATGCCTCAGCTGCATCTTCTGCAGTCTCGTCATCATCATAATCATAGAAATCACCGGCTTCTTTTGCCTGAGTCTCACTCTTGATGTCAATCTTAAATCCTGTAAGTCTTGCAGCAAGACGTGCATTCTGACCTTC
>SKEQ01001315.1_pt1 | contig 10536 bp, 8 predicted proteins | sample 4826751 | NCBI WGS metagenome assembly SKEQ01 (sample SAMN11008805, study PRJNA524170) | human gut metagenome | biome: Human fecal sample; material: Feces; isolation source: fecal sample from pouch patient p44 | host: Homo sapiens | place: Israel: Tel-Aviv | collected 2013-07-11 | reverse complement strand
GTACAATATCAGCCAGCGCCTTTATATCCTCCTGGGTCACATCCAGAATCTGCTCCCGTTCCTTCTGCACCATCTCGTCCGTCACGCAGGAAAGATAGGCCGACAAATTCCTGGAACCCTTCAGGGAAGGCGTAAGAGGCGCATCCACATCGCTCATGGTGCCGATAACATACTTTGTCATGTCCCTCTCGTCAATGGAGAAATTCCTCAGATAATCCGGAATTCCTTCATACACCTGGTTGGTTGCCTCCAGGTTGGGATCCCTGTAAGATACCAGGCATCCGTCGCCGGTGCGGCTGAAGCTGCTCATGCAGCCGTAAGCCCCGCCCTTTACACGCAGGTTCATCCACAGATATTCATAGTTCATGATAACCTTTAAGACTCTCAGCGCCCCTGTGTATTCCAGTTTTCTTCCTCCGGCTTCCTTTCCCGCAAAGCTGCCGCATCTGGCCACATAATTTACCTGGGACGCTGTCTTAAAGCCCTCACCCCGGTTATCCGGACTGAACTCAAATTCATAGGTTTTTCCGTCTCCCTGTCCCAGCACTGACCGGAAGATCTTAAGCTCCGCGGGCAGCCGGCTGTAGCCTTCTGCGTCGGCCGTATATGCCACCAGCAGGTTATCCGACGTGAACAGGCGGGAGCACACATCCTTAAGCCTGGCAATCAATTGCCCTCTGTAGGAGACATCCTCCGCGAACCTGCGGCTGACATCCTCCAGAAATTGATAATATCCGATTCCGCCTGTGATATCATTAAAGGCAGCTGATGCGGAGAAATAGGACGAAGCCCTGCCAACCGCCGCACCGTGGAAAGCATCCTCCATCTTCATCCTGGCCCTTGACCTGGTTTCGTCCAGAATCTCTCCCAGGCGCTTTTCATCATCCAGTTTGGATCGGGTTAGAATCTCCGCCAGAATGGAGAAAGCAAAGTCCAGTTTATGGTACAGCACCTTTGCGCTGGCAACAAACGCTCCCGTAAATTGTCCGGGATGCGCCGTATCCGGATAAGATGACACCGCAAAGCTCACGCCTCCGCTGTTGAGATAAATCTCACTGGTCAGATCCCCATAGCTGTAATGCTCCGTATCCACATATCCCAGCACTGCCTTCAGAAGTCCCACATAAGGCAGATCCTCCGCCGGCACCCGGCTGGTGTCAAACAGCACCTTCAGATATCCGATTCCGGAGGTAAACAGGTTGCTGTGGATGACTGTCGCTCCGTCCTCCGCCTTGATCTCATAGGAAAAGCGTCCGCCTTCCCGTTCAATATCCTCCCTTTGCAGCATAGGAATTTTTTCCAGGTCCTCCTGCCGTGACGGTTCCTCCTGATACTCCTTTAACTGTCTGGTCCGGGCAGCCAGGGTCTCCAGCTCCTCCCTGCCAAGGGACTCCTTATATGCCTTCAGCTTTTCAGCCAGATTGCGGTCCTCCTCAGCTGTCTGGTTCACCCTGGGGCGCACTGTGATGACCGCCTCATGGGGATTATCCAGAAGGTACCGGTGTATCAGCTGTTCAAAATACCCTTCCTCCACTGCCTTTTTCAGATAGTCAAAGGTTTTCTGGTATTCCAGATGGAGGGTGGGCTTTCCGCCGTACAGCCAGCTGTCCAGGGACCACAGACCGTACATAAGGCCCTTGGGAGCAGAGCCGTAGTCCGCCTCGCGGTAACGGAACTCATAGAGATTCAGTCCGGCCAGCAGACTCTTCCTGTCAATCCCCTGGTCGGCCAGCCTTCGCAGGGTCCCCTTTACAACCGCAAGGAATTCTCCCTTCTGCTCCGGGTTGGCATTCTTGGCAATGACGGAAAAATACGGCTGCAGAATCCCGCAGTCATAGCCTCCCAGTATATCCTGCCCGATGCCCGCATCAATCAATGCCTGCTTTAAGGTTGCGCCCGGCGCGTTAATCAGGGTATATTCCAAAATCTGAAAGGCCACATAAAGTACCGGTTCCAAATCCGTCCCCACCACAGTGCTGATGGAAAGATAGGTCCTGTCCTTTGTCCCTTCCTCCTCCGTGACAGAGTAGGTGATTTCTCTCTGGACCGGCTGTTCAAAGGGCTGCTGCATGGCTATGGCGGAGTCCGCGTGGCAGTCCTTTCTGTCATAATGTCCCAGATATTCCTGGTCCAGCCATGTAAGCTTCTGTGCCATATCCATGTCTCCGTAGAGATAGATATAGCTGTTGGCCGGATGGTAGTAATTCCTGTGGAAGGCAATGAACTTTTCATAAGTGAGTTGCGGAATCACAGCAGGGTCTCCCCCCGATTCATTGGAGTAGGTGGTATCCGGAAAAAGCACATTTCTGGTAAAACGGTCCAGAACGCTTTCCGGTGACGAAAAAGCGCCCTTCATCTCATTATAGACAACACCGTTGATGGTCAGCTCATCCTCCGGTGACTCCAGTTCATAATGCCATCCCTCCTGAAGGAATATCTTTGGCTCCCTGTAAATAGCCGGGTGGAGAACGCCGTCCAGATACACGTCCATCAGATTCTGAAAATCCTTGTCATTGCAGCTGGCAACAGGGTAGACGGTTTTATCCGGATAAGTCATGGCATTCAGGAACGTGTTCAGCGAACCTTTTACCAGCTCCACAAAGGGATCCTTAACCGGAAACTTATCCGACCCTTCCAGCACACTGTGTTCCAGTATATGGGGAAGTCCCGTACTGTCATCGGGCGGTGTACGGAAACCGATATAGAACACCTTGTTCTCATCCTCATTGGACATCAGGAATATCCTGGCGCCGCTTTTTATGTGTTCCAGCACCATGGCCCTGGAGTCCATTTCCTCCACGTACATCTCCTCTGACACGCGGTAAGCGGCCAGCTCTTTTACCTTTTCCAGATTCCTTCCATCTGCCATAGCTTTAATCTCTCCATTCTATCGTTCATTCAGTCATATCATACTAACTACTATTCTGCCATTTTTCCCACTGCCCATACACAGCGCCCTCACATATTCCCCATGAGCCTGTCCTTCACAATGGAAGCACACTCTCTCACGCACAGATGGATAAACAGAACCGGATCAGAATCCGCAGATATGCCGTATACGTTGTCAAATCCCCATTTTTCCGCTGTGAGCCTGGCACGGTAAATATGAAAATTACTGGTGAGGACCCCTATCTCCAGCGGCTTATCCGGCGCAATGGCATAGGGAACCGAGCCTGCCTTTCCAGGCATGGGGACGATTTCCTTCTTGTCCTTCAACCGGTCCTGCTCTATGACAATCTTGCTGTAAGCAATGTTTTCAACCGTGCTGGTGGAATAGGACTCCATCAGCAGCTGCCTGGGACTTACACCGTTGTATACCAGATAATCATACATGACCTGGGCCTCGCTGTCTGTTTCCCCCGGTCCCTTGCCGCCAGAGAGCACCAGGATGGTGTACGGATTTTCCTCCGCATAGACAATGGCCCTGTCCAGACGCTTTTTCAGGGAATTGCTGACCGTGTGTTCTTTGACCCTGGCCCCCAGCACAATCACATAATCCAGGTTGGCCTTACCCGGCGTGGCTGCCCCCAGAAACACCAGAACACAGAGGATTCCCAGCACAGCCACCCCTGCAATACAGGTGGTAACCACCGACACCGGCACCCAGCGGGGAATCCGTTCCATGTTCCTGGCATAATACCACCTTCCATATACCAGAAATACAAGCAGGGCCGCGAAAAACAGCCATATGAAGGCAAATGAGGTGCTTATGCCCGCATACACAACTATGATTATGAAATAAACGACACAAAGCACTGCCAGCCCAATGAGTACTCCATCTAACATACCAAGGCACCTCCTGTCTGCCAGAGCCTGCACGGCTCAGGCGCAGCTTCTTCCTCCCGAATTCCGGACGGTCCAATCCTCAGTTTCCTCTAATCCCCGGATTTATCTAATCCTCTGTCTCTTCTTTTCTGCGCAGGATATCATAAGCAGACACATCTGACGACAGCTTTACCCACAGAGTCTGCTTTGGATGGGGAGCGCTCTCCTGCGCATTGCCCTCTTCGTCTGTCATAGACTCCACTGTCACTGTAAGGTTCTGTCCGTCGGGCTTCATGACCTCGATGGTCTCCCCAACCGAAAATTTATTTTTCTGTTGGGTCCTGCACCGGCCCAGGCTGTCCGTCTCTTCCACGGTTCCCAGGTAAGTGTAGCTCTTCACATAAGTGCTGCTGTCATATATGTGGTCATCCGCAGTGGGCTTTCCGAAGTAAAAGCCGGTGGTGAACCTGCGGTTGGTGCATTTTCCTATCTCTTCCCTGTACCACTCCAGATTCTCCCTGTACACGGCCGGATCCTTTAAATAGTCGTCAATGGCCCTGCGGTAGGCTCTGGTGACAGTGGCCACGTAGAGGGCTGTCTTCATCCTTCCCTCTATCTTGAAACTGTCGATTCCGGCATCCATCATCTCCGGTATATACTCCACCATGCACAGGTCCTTGGAGTTAAAGATGTAGGTACCCCGCTCATTTTCATATACAGGCATGTACTCTCCCGGCCTGGTCTCCTCCACAAGGGAATATTTCCAGCGGCAGGGATGGGTGCAGGCACCCTGGTTGGCATCCCTTCCCACGAAATAATTGCTCAGAAGGCATCTGCCGGAATAGGAAATGCACATGGCGCCGTGGATAAAGCTCTCTATCTGCATATCCTGGGGAATGCGGTCCCGGATTTCCCGGATTTCCGCCAGAGACAACTCCCTTGCGGACACCACCCGCCTTGCCCCCAGTCCATGCCAGAACAGATAGGTCCCGTAATTGGTGTTGTTGGCCTGGGTGCTTATATGGATCTCCATGTGGGGAAGAACTCTTCTGGCAATGGCGAACACACCCGGATCGGATATGATGAGCGCATCCGGCGCCACATCCCTCATCTCTTCAAAATAAGCCTCCACCCCCGGCAGGTCTCCGTTATGAGCCAATATATTGGCCGTCACATAGACTTTGACCCCGCGCGCATGGGCAAAGGCAATTCCTTGTTTCATCTCTTCATTGGAAAAATTATGGGCCTTGGCCCGCAGGCCAAAGGCCTCTCCTCCGATATATACGGCATCTGCCCCGTAAACAACGGCTGTTTTCAGCACGTCCAGGCTTCCGGCCGGTATCAGTAATTCTGTCTTCCTCATTCCACTCTCTCCGTATATTTGGTGCTGACGGCAACTCCGTCCCCTATGGGGATGATGGCTGTCTCCAGTCCCTTTCTGTGCTTAAGCTCGTAGAGATACCGGCGCATCCTGCTGTGGATGGTCCTGTTCCTGCGCTCCACTGCAAATCTGGATTCCACGATATCTCCGTCCTGAAGTACATTGTCCGATATGAGGACTCCCCCTTCAGGCATCAGCTCCAGAATCATGGGCAGCCAGTGCAGGTACTGGCCTTTTGCGGCATCCATGAACACCAGGTCAAAGGTCTGGCCCTTAAGTCCGGCCAGAAGGTCATCTGCATCCCCTTCCAGAAGGGTGATACGCCCTTCCTCACCTGCCATTTTAAAATGTTCCCGGGCCGCCGGAATCCGTTTTTCATACTTCTCAATGGTGGTGATGCGGCAGTTTTCCGGCATCACACGGCACATGAGAAGAGAAGAGTATCCCACAGCGGTTCCTATCTCCAATATATGGGCCGGTCTCAGGGCTGCCACCAGGGTCCTTAAAAGGGCTGCGGTTTCCCTGCGTATGATGGGTACCCGGTCCCTTAAGGCTTCCTGTTCTATGGAATCCAGCAGGCTGCCCTGGCTGGATTCCAGGGAATGTATATAATCCGTAATCCTGTCATTTACAATCATTGGGTTCCATCCTCTGCCGCGTCCTCAATCCATCCGCCTTCCATCTCCTGGTCCTCGCCTTCATAGGTCTGCTCATTGGCCTGGACCTCCTGGGCGTCAATGGCGTCAGTCCCTGCCTGAGACCCGGGCGCCGCGTCAGCCGGTACACCCGCATCCGTCTCAGCAGCCGCGGCTGCACCGTCTTCGGATGCAGCTGCGGTCTCCGGGGATGTCTCCTGGCCGGAAGCGGCGCTGTCCCCATTTTCCCCCTCAGATGTCCTGCCCTGGGCAGTCTTGGCCTCGGCTGCTTTGGCACCTCCGGACTGGGCCGGTTTCGCGCTGTCTTCGGTTTCCGGCTTCTCATTGAGCAGCTGGAGAATTTCCTTGGACGTCATGGATGTATTAAGGGTATAGGTGCCCGGATAGATTGTCTCATAGTCATAGAACCTGCTCTGGAAAATAAAGGCAAACTCGCTTTTAATAAGCCCCTTATGCGCAAGAAACTGCGCTGCGTCAGACACGGATTCCTTTGAATCAATCCGGACTACCATATCCTGTCCGGGGGCCTCATCCACTGCCTCGGCAAAGAATATCTCATGGCCAAAGGCATAGCCCCTGGCAACCGCCTCATACAGCAGCAGGATAATCAGGGCATATACCATGAGCTTCACGGATATGCTGATTATGGTGGTTGTGATTTTGTTGATTTCCCTTGTCCTATTGCTCATAATCCATTCCTCTTATCCTGCCCGGCGTCTTCATGACCGCGGTATCCCGGACCGGATCCGCTGCCTGCGCGGCAGCACGCCGGTCCGGTATCTGTTATACCTCCATGATAATTGGCAGAATCATGGGATTGCGCTTCATGCGCTTCCACAAAAAGTCACTTAAACTGTCTTTAATGATGTTCTTTATCTTACCCCAGTCGCTGACATGGCGGTCCAGGCAGTCCTGCACCGCGTCATACACAATGGTGTGGGCTTCCTCCAGCAAATCCTCGGATTCCCGCACATACACAAAGCCTCTGGACACAATATCCGGCCCCGCAAGCAGCTGGTTGCTGTGCTTCTCTAAGGTCAATACTACTACAATAATACCATTTTGTGCAAGGTTTTGTCTATCCCGTAATACAATATTGCCCACATCGCCCACACCAAGGCCGTCCACGAAGATGCCTCCGCAGGTAACGTGGTCTATCACCTCGCAGCTGTCCCCGTCCAGGGCCACCACGTCGCCGGAGTTAACCATGACAGCATTTTCCTTCTGTACGCCCATGAACTGGGCCAGCTCCCTCTGGGCCATACGGTGGCGGTACTCGCCATGGATAGGGATGGAGAACTTGGGATGCACCAGAGAATAAATCAGCTTCAGGTCCTCCTGGCAGGCATGTCCTGAAACGTGGGTATCCTGGCAGATTACCTCGGCGCCCTTCATGGACAGCTCGTTCACCACATTGGCCACTGCCTTTTCATTTCCGGGAATCGGCGTGGAGCTCAGCACCACCACATCTCCCGGCACAATGGATACCTTCTTGTGAATGCTGGCGGCCATCCTGGAAAGGGCGGCCATGGACTCGCCCTGGCTTCCCGTGGTAATAAGCACCGTTGACTCCGGCGGGTAGTTTTTCAGATGTTCAATGTCGATGAGGGTTCCCTCCGGCACGTTGATATATCCCAGCTTGCTGGCAATATCCATGATCGTCACCATGCTGCGGCCTTCCACCACAACCTTGCGGCCGTATTTATACGCAGTGTTCACCACCTGCTGAACCCTGTCCACATTGGAGGCAAAGGTGGCAACGATGATGCGCCTGTTCTGGTGCTCCGCGAATATGGCGTCAAATGTCTTTCCCACGGTACGCTCGGACATGGTGAATCCGGGACGGATGGCATTGGTGCTGTCTGCCATCAGGGCCAGCACGCCCTTCTTGCCCAGCTCCGCAAAGCGCTGCAGGTCAATGGGATCCCCAAACACCGGCGTATAGTCAATCTTAAAGTCTCCTGTGTGCAGCACGGTTCCCACCGGCGTAAATATGGCCAGGGCGGATGCGTCCTGGATGCTGTGGTTTGTCTTCACGAATTCCACTCTGAAACATCCCAGGTTCACGGACTGTCCGTGCTTCATCACCTTGCGTTTGGTGTTCTTTAAGAGGCGGTGCTCCTCCAGCTTATGCTCAATCAGGGCAATGGTCAGCTTTGTGCCGTATACAGGCACATTGACCTGCTGCAGGATATAAGGCAGGGCGCCGATATGGTCCTCATGGCCATGGGTAATGACGAAGCCCTTCACCTTGTCAATGTTCTGCTTTAAGTAGGTCACATCCGGTATTACCAGGTCAATGCCCAGCATGTCGTCCCCCGGGAAGGCCAGTCCGCAGTCCACCACAATGATGCTGTCCTCATACTCAAAGGCAGTGATGTTCATTCCAATCTGCTCAAGACCGCCTAACGGAATGATTTTCAGCTTGCCCCTTCCATCCTTTCTTCCGTCCCGTCCCTTCTGCCTGGCCGGCGCGGGAAGCGCCTTTGATTCGCAGGAATTTCTGGCCGCCTTGGACTCTCCTGAATTTCTGGATGCCTTTGGGCTGCCGGTTCCCTTGGAGGTCCTTGCGCCGGTGCTGTCCTTGGACTTACTGGCAGCGGTTCCGGTCTGGGCCTCTCCCTTTTGTCCGGTCCTGCTCTTTGCCTGTCCCTGTCTGGAGCCCGGATTTTTCTGGGCTTCCCCATTTCCTCCCTGTTCCTTGGAAGCGGTCTTTTTCCGGGCCGGTCTCCTGTTCTGGGACTTCTTCACAGGCTGCTCCTGTGGGGCCGCTGTTCCTGCCGTCTCCCGGACGCCGGTGTCCTGGGCATTGTTTTCCTGTACGGCCTGAATTGTTGCCTGTGCAGCTGCCTCTGGCGCCACCTCTGCCGTATTCTCTTTTTCTTCTAAATTCAAATTGATTCCTCCAATCTTTCTTTCTATCTATTTCTCAAGGTCCACATCTGCATCGCTTAACAGTTCTTCAAACACTTTCATCAGTGCGTCCAGTTCGCTGTCGTCTTCCACAAACTCATACACGGCCTCAGCGTCCTGCTGTCCTGACATATCCTTAAGGATATAGCACTCTCCGTCCTCACCTTCCGGTGCGTCTGTCACAAGCAGATAACTCCTTGCATTTATCCTTGTTTCTTCCAACACATAAAAATCCACGGATTCCCCTGAATCCGTCACCATGGTAATCATATTTTCTCTCGTCTTTTCTTCCATTTCTTCTCTCCCGGCGCCTGTCTGTCCCGCCTGAGGGGACCGGCTGTTTTCTCCATGTCCCAATTACATCCTAAATATGCTGCAGGCTGTCCAGATATCCCTGCAGAATCATGGCTGCCGCAATCTGGTCCACGCTTTTCTTTCTGTTTTCCCTGCGCACTCCGCTTTCAATCAGAACCCGCTCTGCCGCCACTGTGGTGAGACGCTCGTCCCAGAGAATGACCTCAAGACCGGTACGCCGTTCCAGGGCCGCTTTAAACTCCCGGGTCTTCTCCCCGCGCTCGCCCACTGTATTGTTCATATTCTTAGGATAACCAAGAACAATGCATTCAATCTCGAATTCACCAATTAATTGCTCAATCCGCGCAAGGGTCTGACGCATCTTATTCTCGCTGGCCCTGGTGATTGTTTCCACTGTCTGGGCAGTGATACCTAAAGGATCGCAGACTGCCACCCCAACTGTTTTCGAGCCAAAATCCAGACCCATTATCCTCATATTCAATTCCTCCGGTAAACGCAAAAAATCGGAATGCACCATAAAAGCAGCTGGCCTATGGCCAACTGAATGCATCCCACTCATATCCATCCGTACATTACTGTGAAGGCCCTTTCCCGGGCCTTCTGTTATTCACGCCGCATATCCTGCCTGCCCGTGGCGGGCCGGATGCCCCTGGAGCGCCCCTGCAGATTGCCCCGGAACCAGTCTGAAACAGTTCTTATTTCAGACGGGCATCAATATACACAGCCATCAGTTCCTCCAGAATCTCATCCCGTTCAACCTTCATGATAAGACTTCTGGCGCCTTTATGGCTGGTAATATAAGTCGGGTCCCCAGACATGATATAACCCACGATCTGGTTCACAGGGTTATATCCCTTTTCAGTCAAGGCAATATATACCTGCTCCAGCACATCGCTTACTTCCATCTTCTTGTCCTGAACAGCTTGAAAATATTGAGTTTCACTTATATTGCCCATGTCATCACGTCCTTTAAGTATTCTTCTCTATTCTACATTATATTTTGCTATTCGGCAATAGATTATTTTCTTAATTTTTTCTAATTATTGTCATGTTTCTGTAAAATGTCGCACAATCTTTCCGTCTTTTCGGAAATATGTTCCTTTTTTTAAGAAAATTCTACCTTTAAAATCTCATCATTCAAAAGGCCGGAAGCAGAAAGCTCCATGATGCCCCCGGCCAGCTGCTCCCTGTCCATTCCATCCTCCAGCGGCAGGGCTGCCCTGACATACTGAGGGGTGCGGCCTATCATATACCATTTTCCCCCAATCTCAGTCTCTTCCTCAAACAGGACCGATATCCGGCTCCCCACAAAACGCTCCCTGTACTCACGGGACATGGTTCTTTCCAGTTCCAGCAGCACGTCACTGCGCCGCGCCTTTACCTGCTCCGAAACCTGGTCCTTCATGACAGCCGCCTTGGTACCCTGGCGTTTGGAGTATTTAAAAACATGCATCTCATAAAAGCGCACGGTCTCCAGAAACCTTCTGGTGCTCTCAAACTCCTCCT
>SKEQ01001308.1_pt1 | contig 10589 bp, 6 predicted proteins | sample 4826751 | NCBI WGS metagenome assembly SKEQ01 (sample SAMN11008805, study PRJNA524170) | human gut metagenome | biome: Human fecal sample; material: Feces; isolation source: fecal sample from pouch patient p44 | host: Homo sapiens | place: Israel: Tel-Aviv | collected 2013-07-11 | reverse complement strand
AGAGGCATTTTGGCGGAAGATCACAGGAGTCGAACCTGCCCGGGACCGCTGGCGGCCCCAACTGGATTTGAAGTCCAGCCGCCTCACCGGAGACGACGATCTTCCGCGCCTCGATTGCTACATGGAGGCGGGGCGCATTATAGCTACTTCCTTGAGTTTCTACATCCCCCAGATCAGTTTTTTCCGCCTAATACACGCAGCGTATTATCACGAAAGCATTATAGTTCATATAAAACCCATATTTTACAATGATATATGAGCGGAATTAACGCTACCACGATCACATAAAACAAGAATCATAAATTAATAACCAGATATCGGAATATTCGCTCTCACAGGGATGGTTTACAAAATGCGTTATCGGTCTCAGCACCCCTATAGCATCAAGGAAAAGCAGATGAAGAGTGAAGTGTTGTCCGTTAAAGAGAAAATTGGTTATGGCATGGGAGACGCCGCCAGCCACATTATTTTCGATAACGTAATGTTATATATGATGTTCTTTTATACCGATATTTTTGGCATTCCTGCCGGATTTGTCGGAACCATGTTTTTGGTCGCTCGTGCACTGGATGCGATTTCCGATCCTTGCATGGGGTTGTTGGCCGATCGAACGCGCTCTCGCTGGGGTAAATTTCGTCCGTGGGTACTGTTTGGCGCACTGCCATTCGGGATCGTCTGTGTACTGGCCTATAGCACGCCAGATCTCAGTATGAACGGCAAAATGATCTATGCAGCAATTACTTACACCCTACTTACCTTACTTTATACCGTCGTCAATATCCCTTACTGCGCATTGGGTGGTGTAATCACCAATGACCCGACTCAGCGTATCTCGCTGCAATCCTGGCGTTTTGTGCTGGCGACCGCGGGAGGCATGCTTTCTACGGTTCTGATGATGCCATTGGTTAATTTAATTGGTGGTGATAATAAACCACTCGGTTTCCAGGGCGGTATCGCGGTCCTTTCCGTGGTGGCATTCATGATGCTGGCATTCTGTTTCTTCACCACTAAAGAACGCGTTGAAGCACCACCTACAACGACGTCTATGCGGGAAGATTTACGTGATATCTGGCAAAACGACCAGTGGCGGATTGTCGGTTTACTAACCATTTTCAATATCCTGGCGGTGTGCGTACGCGGTGGGGCGATGATGTATTACGTCACATGGATTTTGGGTACGCCGGAAGTGTTTGTCGCTTTTCTCACCACTTATTGCGTGGGTAACCTGATTGGTTCCGCACTGGCAAAACCGCTGACCGACTGGAAATGTAAAGTCACTATCTTCTGGTGGACGAACGCCCTGCTGGCAGTGATTAGCCTGGCGATGTTCTTTGTTCCTATGCAGGCCAGCATCACTATGTTTGTCTTCATCTTCGTGATTGGTGTGTTGCATCAACTGGTGACACCTATCCAGTGGGTAATGATGTCCGATACCGTCGACTACGGCGAGTGGTGCAATGGTAAACGCCTGACCGGGATCAGTTTTGCTGGCACGCTGTTTGTGCTCAAACTGGGGTTGGCCTTCGGCGGCGCTCTTATCGGCTGGATGCTGGCTTATGGCGGATATGATGCGGCAGAAAAAGCGCAGAACAGCGCCACGATTAGCATCATTATCGCGCTATTCACGATTGTTCCAGCGATCTGTTATTTGCTGAGCGCGATTATCGCTAAACGCTACTACTCACTCACGACGCACAATCTGAAAACCGTTATGGAACAGCTGGCCCAGGGCAAACGCCGTTGCCAGCAACAATTCACCTCTCAAGAAGTGCAGAACTAAGGAACGGCAATGAAAATTAGCGATGGAAACTGGTTGATTCAACCTGGCCTCAATTTGATTCACCCGCTTCATGTGTTCGAGGTTGAACAGCAGGGTAATGAAATGGTGGTCTATGCTGCCCCCCGTGATGTACGTGAACGTACCTGGCAGCTTGACACGCCTTTATTTACGCTGCGCTTTTTCTCCCCACAGGAAGGTATTGTCGGTGTGCGGATTGAGCATTTTCAGGGGGCGCTGAATAACGGTCCTCATTACCCGCTCAATATTTTGCAGGACGTGAAGGTCACAATCGAAAACACAGAACGTTATGCTGAGTTTAAAAGTGGCAACTTAAGCGCGCGTGTCAGCAAAGGTGAGTTCTGGTCACTGGATTTTCTGCGCAACGGCGAACGTATTACCGGTAGTCAGGTGAAAAATAATGGCTACGTGCAGGACACGAATAATCAACGCAATTATATGTTTGAGCGGCTTGATCTTGGCGTTGGCGAAACAGTTTACGGTCTGGGAGAGCGCTTTACTGCCCTGGTGCGCAATGGCCAGACGGTAGAGACCTGGAACCGGGACGGCGGCACAAGTACTGAACAGGCGTATAAAAATATCCCGTTCTACATGACTAACCGTGGTTATGGGGTACTGGTCAATCATCCCCAGTGTGTCTCTTTTGAAGTGGGATCGGAGAAAGTCTCCAAAGTGCAGTTCAGCGTTGAGAGTGAATATCTCGAATACTTTGTTATCGACGGCCCGACGCCGAAAGCGGTACTTGATCGTTATACCCGCTTTACTGGTCGTCCGGCGCTGCCGCCCGCGTGGTCCTTCGGCCTGTGGCTAACCACTTCATTTACCACCAACTACGACGAAGCGACGGTAAACAGCTTTATCGATGGTATGGCGGAACGCAATCTGCCGCTGCATGTTTTCCACTTTGACTGTTTCTGGATGAAAGCCTTCCAGTGGTGCGATTTTGAGTGGGACCCGCTGACTTTCCCTGACCCGGAAGGGATGATCCGCCGCCTGAAAGCGAAAGGGCTGAAAATCTGCGTCTGGATTAACCCCTATATCGGTCAAAAATCCCCCGTCTTTAAAGAGTTACAAGAGAAAGGCTATTTACTCAAACGCCCCGACGGTTCGCTATGGCAGTGGGATAAATGGCAGCCAGGTCTGGCGATTTATGACTTTACCAATCCGGATGCCTGCAAATGGTACGCCGACAAACTGAAAGGTCTGGTCGCGATGGGCGTTGATTGCTTTAAGACCGACTTTGGCGAACGTATCCCAACTGATGTTCAGTGGTTTGACGGTTCCGATCCGCAGAAAATGCATAACCATTATGCGTACATCTACAACGAACTGGTGTGGAACGTGCTCAAGGACACCGTTGGTGAGGAAGAAGCTGTCTTGTTTGCCCGCTCGGCCTCCGTCGGTGCGCAGAAATTCCCGGTACACTGGGGTGGCGATTGTTACGCTAACTACGAATCAATGGCGGAAAGCCTGCGCGGTGGTTTGTCTATTGGCCTTTCAGGTTTTGGCTTCTGGAGCCACGATATCGGCGGCTTTGAAAATACCGCTCCGGCGCACGTTTACAAACGCTGGTGCGCGTTTGGTTTGCTCTCCAGCCATAGCCGTTTACACGGTAGCAAATCTTATCGTGTGCCGTGGGCTTACGATGATGAGTCCTGTGATGTGGTGCGCTTCTTCACGCAACTGAAATGCCGCATGATGCCGTATCTGTATCGTGAAGCTGCGCGTGCGAACGCGCGGGGTACGCCGATGATGCGGGCCATGATGATGGAGTTCCCGGACGATCCGGCTTGTGATTACCTTGACCGTCAATACATGTTAGGCGACAACGTGATGGTTGCGCCGGTGTTCACTGAAGCGGGCGATGTGCAGTTCTACCTGCCGGAAGGTCGCTGGACACACCTGTGGCACAACGATGAACTCGACGGTAGTCGCTGGCATAAACAGCAGCACGGCTTCCTGAGTCTGCCCGTTTATGTGCGTGATAACACTCTACTGGCGCTGGGCAACAACGATCAACGTCCCGATTACGTGTGGCACGAAGGCACGGCATTCCACCTCTTTAATCTGCAAGACGGGCATGAAGCCGTCTGTGAAGTGCCCGCTGCTGACGGATCGGTGATCTTTACTTTAAAAGCAGCACGTACTGGCAACACGATTACTGTGACTGGTGCGGGCGAGGCGAAGAACTGGACACTGTGCCTGCGCAATGTTGTGAAAGTAAATGGTTTGCAAGACGGTTCGCAGGCTGAAAGTGAGCAGGGGCTGGTGGTGAAGCCTCAAGGGAATGCGCTGACAATTACGTTGTAATCTATTGATGGAATGCCGGGTACGTCTGAGTCGTACCCGGCGAGATTGATGTTTACTGCACCAGCTCTGCCGACGTAACTTCACCGCTGGAAACGATGCCAGCATTCATGGTTTGAGTCACTTGCTGCTTTGCGGCGTTCACGGCATGCAATTGCCCGCTAACCGTAGGTTTCAGCGGGGCATTGGCCTGAATATCTCCACTGGCGGTAAGCTGAATATTGCCGTCGCCAGTCAACGGTAATTCAGGCCATCCCCATTGTTGCAAAATATTCACCGGCACACCGCGTCCATTCAGGCTGATATGGGTCTGACGTTGTGGCGTTTGTGAAACACTGGCAGTGGCTTCCAGAATGCCTTTTTCAGTAAATGCACTCAGTTCGCTGATATTCACCGTGCTGCTGTTGGCGGTCAGCGCCAGCGACGGGCGACGAACATCAACACGATTGAATGTCGCGGCGGCGGCATTCAGATTCGCCGAGCCACTCCAGACGCCCCATTTATGATCGGTAACCAGCGTCAGGTTGGCACCGTAACCATCGAGCGCGGTGAGCTGCCACGGGAAGTCAGGGTCGATATCAATGATCAGATTGCGGCTGGCGCTAAATCTCTTCAGTTGCAGGCTGTTTAACCAACCGGGTGTCGTTTCCATCCACAACTGTTGCCAGTTTTTCGGCAAGGTATATTCCAGCCCGGCAATTGCCGCATCATCAAGGATCAACGTTTTCCCGTCACGCAGCCAGTTCCCTGACGTTCTGACCATCCCCCCTTCCCAGCGGCTGGTGAACTGGCGCAGCGCTACGCCCTGCGGGGAAAATTCCGCGTTTATAATCGGGTCAAATAAATGCAGCGAACCATAAATGAACTCGCTAGCGTTCATCGACAGTTTGCCTTCCTGTGTCTGCCAGTCATCTTTACTGAAGGTCATGTTGCGCAAGCTGAGATCGAGGTCGGTCACCGCCCAGTCCGGACCTTGCAAACGAGCATCGATCACTTCCAGGCGACCAATCTGCAACGACGGGACAGAGCGTAATGGCGCAAAGAAGTCGGTTAGCGATTTTTCGCTTTGTAGACGTATATCCGCCATGCGCAGGTTTTCCACTTGCCAGCTGCCGTCGGCGTTACGCTGCGCGTTTCCGGTTAATGTCCCGCGCGCGATGTCGGCACCCAGGTTAGTCAGCGTAACGCGATCGTTATCAATACTGCCTTCAATCAGTACATTGGTGGCAGGAACATCATTGAGCGAAAGCGATCCGGCACTAAACTGAATCTGCGCCTTCGTACCCAGCACTTTACCGGCTTTTGGTGACCACGGAACTACGCCGCCATTTACCCGCTGCGCGCTCAGTTTCCATTCGCTATTCGGGCTATTAAACGCCATATCACGCAGTTGCAGACGATCGGCTTTGAACGGTAGCGGCGCGGTCTGGTCGGTGAGATTCAGCGTCCCGTTTTCCAGCAGGATGGTATCGACATGGCGTGGTTCGGTCAGTTGCCGACTGCTTAGCGCAATGTCGACACTTTTTGCCACCAGGGTCGCGGGCTGGCCATCACGGCCAAACGTGACGTTCTCCAGCACGATATGAGATGGCGCGGAAAAACGGTGATCCATCGCCCCGAAGGCCAGATGATAGTCGCTATTCTCGGAAACCCATGCGCTGATATGTTCTGCTCCCCAGCGGGTTTGCAGAAGAAAATAGAGGCCAGCGATCACCACTAACAGAGCGATGAGAATGTAGAGAAGCAGCTTCCCAATAAATTTCATGGTCTTCCATCCCGTGAAATGCACATAAGGGAGTTATGCACGATTTACGCGCAATCCTCAAGGCGGGAATGGTGAAAGAGGTGAGACTGCGGCGGTAATTATCTTACCGCCGCCAGTGAATTACTGTTTTTCTGGTGGGAAAATCAGATTCAGCACGATGGCAGTAATACCGCCCGCGGCGATCCCGGAGGAGAGCAGGTTTTTCAGCCATTCAGGGGCAAACTGCAAAATCAGCGGCTGCTGAGACACGCCCAGACCAACCGCCAGCGACAGCGCGATAATCAGAATCGCCCGACGGTTCAGCGGTTCACGAGAAACGATACGCACACCGGAGGCGGCGATAGTGCCAAACATTACAAGCGTTGCGCCGCCCAGAACCGGTTCTGGAATGTGTTGTACAAAACCGCTCACTGCCGGGAACAGACCCAGCACGATCAACATCAGCGCGACGACAAAACCGACATAGCGGCTGGCAACACCAGTCAACTGGATCACTCCGTTGTTTTGCCCGAAGCAGGAGTTCGGGAAGGTGTTAAACACCGCCGAAACAAACGAGTTCAGGCCGTTTGCCAGCACGCCGCCTTTCAGGCGTTTCATGTACAGCGGACCGGACACTGGCTGTTCGGAAACGTCAGAGGTCGCCGTGATATCGCCAATGGTTTCCAGCGAAGTGATCATAAAGACCAGCATCAGCGGCAGCAGCAGACTCCATTCAATGCCAAGACCGTAATAGAGCGGCGTTGGCACCATAATCAGTTCTTGCGTCATCGGTTCGTTGCTTTCTGGCAACATGCCCATAAACCACGCCAGCGCATATCCGGCCGCCATCGCAATCACCAGTGAGGCCACGCGTAAGTAAGGGTTACGTTGACGGTTAAGCAGGATAATTAAGGCTAAGACCACGCCTGCCAGCAGCAGATTTTTCGGTGCGCCGAAGGTGTTATCGCTCATGGCTGCGTAACCGCCGCCAATGGACGTTAACCCAACCTGAATTAGCGACAGGCCGATAATCATCACCACAACGCCAGAAACCAGCGGCGTAATAATGCGGCGCGCCAGATGCAGAACGCGGGAGATCACCATCTCGGTGCAACTTGCCAGCATCAACGTGCCGAACAAAGCCGCCATCATGGTAGGAACATCAGCACCACCGGTTTTCAGCGCGGTACCGCCCATAATCAGCGGGGCAACAAAGTTGAAGCTGGTGCCCTGAATAGACAACAGCCCGGAGCCAACCGGACCCCAGGCCTTAATTTGAATAATCGATGCCACACCGGAGGCAAACAGCGACATACTAATAATGTGTTGCGTGTCTTGTGCCGGTAAACCCAGCGCCTGGCAGATTAATAGCGCTGGCGTGATCACCGCAACGAACATCGCCAGCAGATGCTGACAGGCGGCAAACAGGGTTTGAGGAAGCGGCGGACGATCTTCAAGACGGTAAATCAGTTCGCTGTTTTGAGTCTGCGCAACCGGTTGCGCATTTTCTGACTCGAGGGTGGAAACAGACATCGAAAACAATCCCGTGGTAGCAAAGCGGGCATTTTAGCTGACCGAAAGAGAAAAGCAAACGTTTGCCACATCCTCATCTAAATATTTAAATGAGATAAATGCACTTTTTTATATAACTTTTGGTATTTTTCTGCTTAAAATCCATGCCATTTGTTCATTAACAGCTGAGAATTTGACCCAGGAAAGCATAACTCGATACCCGTCATAGTTCATGAAGTTGCCACTGCGCGATGAAGTATGACGAGTATGAAAGAGTGATGCGGATACAAAGGAGTAACTATGTTTCATCTCGATACTTTAGCAACGCTTGTTGCCGCAACGCTGACGTTGCTGCTCGGGCGTAAGTTGGTCCATTCCGTCTCCTTTTTGAAGAAATACACCATACCGGAACCTGTTGCGGGTGGTTTGTTGGTGGCGCTGGCGCTACTAGTACTGAAAAAAAGCATGGGCTGGGAAGTCAACTTTGATATGTCCCTGCGCGATCCGTTAATGCTGGCTTTCTTCGCCACCATTGGCCTGAACGCCAACATTGCCAGTTTGCGTGCCGGTGGGCGTGTGGTTGGCATCTTCTTGATTGTGGTTGTTGGTCTGTTGGTGATGCAAAATGCCATTGGCATTGGTATGGCTAGCCTGTTAGGGCTTGATCCGCTGATGGGGCTGTTGGCCGGTTCTATTACGCTTTCCGGCGGTCACGGTACGGGCGCTGCGTGGAGTAAATTGTTCATTGAACGTTATGGCTTCACCAATGCGACGGAAGTGGCGATGGCCTGTGCAACGTTCGGTCTGGTGCTGGGCGGCTTGATTGGCGGTCCGGTGGCGCGCTATCTGGTGAAACACTCCACCACGCCGAACGGTATTCCGGATGACCAGGAAGTCCCGACGGCGTTTGAAAAGCCGGATGTGGGACGCATGATCACCTCGCTGGTGCTGATTGAAACTATCGCGCTGATTGCTATCTGCCTGACGGTGGGGAAAATTGTTGCGCAACTTTTGGCTGGCACTGCTTTTGAACTGCCGACCTTCGTCTGTGTACTGTTTGTTGGCGTGATTCTGAGCAACGGTCTGTCAATGATGGGCTTTTACCGCGTCTTTGAGCGTGCGGTATCCGTGCTGGGTAACGTAAGCCTGTCGTTGTTCCTGGCGATGGCGCTGATGGGGCTGAAACTGTGGGAGCTGGCTTCGCTGGCGCTGCCGATGCTGGCGATTCTGGTGGTACAGACCATCTTCATGGCGTTGTATGCCATCTTCGTTACCTGGCGCATGATGGGCAAAAACTACGATGCGGCAGTGCTGGCTGCGGGTCACTGTGGTTTTGGCCTCGGTGCAACGCCAACGGCAATCGCCAACATGCAGGCGATCACTGAACGCTTTGGCCCGTCGCACATGGCGTTTTTGGTGGTGCCGATGGTCGGTGCGTTCTTTATCGATATCGTCAATGCGCTGGTGATTAAGCTGTATTTGATGTTGCCGATTTTTGCCGGTTAAAAATGAAAAAGCGTCGTAAGGAACCGGAAACGCTACGTGAACACTGTCGCCATATTTTTGGTGATGAGCCGCCAGTGCTCTGTGTATGGGAAACGGAATTTGATTACGCAGATGCCGAACTCAAGGCGCTGGCGGCTAAAGAGTGGCAGCAGATCAGCGAATGGGATTTGAGTGCTTACTATGTACTCAATCTCGTTTATAACGAACCGATGCAAATAGAGTTGTTTCGCTATCTGTTTCCGCTCTGCCTGGCGCAATGGCATGAAACCGTTTTAGCTGGCGGTTATGGTGATCACTTCGAAGAATCCTTAATGAAGGCATTGTGTCGGCCCTATCTCTGGCAGGAGATGATGAATGCTTCCCAACGCCAGCAGGTACGGCAATTTTTACTGGACACCGCGTTGCAGCGTATGGATAACGAGCGTGGTTTCAATAACGTTCTTTGCTGGCTGGCGGTGTTCAATACTCTGGGTGGGGCCGCGCCGTTAATTCGTTCTCTCTGGTCGCGCTGGTGGGCGCTGGATACGCCAGGAAAAGCGGTGTGTGCTATTCAGTATGCCGCGCATCTAATTTATCCCATAGAAGCCAATCCGTTATGGTCGCAAGAATGGATAGGCTGGGGGCATCCATTAGGCCATAAAGATGGCTGGTCCTCTGATAATCGCGCTTTTCTTCGCCAAATGTTAACACCTGAAATGATTGTGGCTGGCGTACAGGCAGCGGCTGAAATTCTGCGTGGTGAACCGGAAGGCGCAATGGCGGCGCGAATTGCACAGGATGCGTATGAGGCAATGGATATCCTCACTATCCAGATTGAAGATTTACTGCGTGACTTGTCTTGTGATGAGTCTGGTCATGCGTTGGAGTAACGTTCCGTCTCCGGCATCCAGCGTTCTATCAGGGCTTTTGCTTGTTGTGGGTAACGTTCGTGAATATGTCGCGCCAGGCGCTGAACTTCCGGGATCATCGCCTGATCGCGCAGTAAATCCGCCACTTTAAACTCAGCATTACCCGTCTGACGCGTACCTAACAGTTCACCCGGTCCGCGAATCTCTAAGTCTTTCTGTGCAATCACAAAACCGTCGTTGCTGTCGCGCAGCACTTGCAGCCGAATTTGCGCGGTTTTGGAGAGCGGCGTTTTGTAGAGCAGCACGCAGTGAGAAGCCACCGCACCACGACCTACACGCCCGCGAAGCTGGTGTAACTGCGCCAGACCCAGACGCTCCGGGTTTTCGATAATCATCAGACTGGCGTTAGGCACATCAACGCCGACTTCAATAACGGTTGTGGCAACCAGCAGGTGTAGCTCACCTTGTTTAAACGACGCCATCACCGCCTGTTTCTCGGCAGGTTTCATCCGCCCGTGTACCAGGCCAACGTTCAACTCTGGTAGCGCCAGTTTCAACTCTTCCCAGGTAGCTTCCGCCGCCTGCGCTTCCAGCAATTCCGACTCTTCAATCAACGTACAAACCCAGTATGCCTGACGACCTTCAGTTATGCAGGCGTGGCGCACGCGGTCAATGATGTCGGTACGGCGGGTATCAGGAATAGCGACCGTAGTCACTGGCGTGCGGCCTGGCGGCAGCTCATCTATCACCGAGGTATCGAGATCGGCATACGCAGTCATTGCCAGCGTGCGGGGGATCGGCGTGGCGGTCATGATCAACTGATGCGGATGGAAGCCCTGCTGCTGGCCTTTCTCCCACAATGCCAGACGCTGAT
>SKEQ01001301.1_pt1 | contig 10691 bp, 5 predicted proteins | sample 4826751 | NCBI WGS metagenome assembly SKEQ01 (sample SAMN11008805, study PRJNA524170) | human gut metagenome | biome: Human fecal sample; material: Feces; isolation source: fecal sample from pouch patient p44 | host: Homo sapiens | place: Israel: Tel-Aviv | collected 2013-07-11 | reverse complement strand
ATATTCCAGGTTGCAATTTGTTAGGCCAGGTACCTTCAACTTCTTCGTTTCCTTTATTTATTATAACTAGTCCATCATGAGGAGAGTGATTAATGTTCACAGAATCCCCACGACTAAAGGCCAGAACATTTTTAGTTGCAAATATACCCTCAAATGCGCTCCATATTCCTGCTTTATCTATATATAATGCGTGGAATTCATTGTAGAGCTGCTGATAGGTAGAGCAACCTTTATTAAGCCACGCCTCATCGCCAACACGCGTCGACCCATCATAATTTTTAATTTCAGTCGTTGATTTTAATACTTGGCCATCCCAGTAAACTAAAGGCCTGCTGAACGGGAGAGCGGCCATATATGCCATTGCTAATTGTTCATCTTGTTGATGGTTAAATAGAAAGTCATTGAAAAGATTGCCATTGTTAGGAAAATCGTGGTTAATGTTAATCAATATCCGTCTTTTTGATGGGATGCTTGAGATTGTGGAACCCGGTTTTGATGCAAGGGTTTGGAGATCGCCACCAAATGAAAAAGCTTTTATCGTCTTCATGAGCAATGAAAAATCAATGGCGCTTAAATCATCTCTTTCATAAAGCAGCGATGACATTTGTTCTTCATCCAACTGACAAGTTACCAGATATTCCATGTAATTCATAACGACTTTTTCATGATATTTTGGGTTAAATAAGTTAGTATTGTGTAATCGCTCATTATAATTTTTAAGCGGTGGGGTTATTGATCTTTCTATTTGTTCATGTTTTGAGTGTTTTGCTGCATCGTAACGTAAACCTCGTACGCCATATTTTCGCATTTCACGAACGTATTGATTTTGCAGCATAATAACTTGGTCACTTTTGGGGGTTGTTTTAGGCATTCCATTTAAACGATTTCTTTTAATGCATGGAGGTTTTCCCATTCATCCTTAGATATGTTATCTTTACTTGCTTCGAAGTCTTTTGCAGTGAGATGTATATCTTCTGGATGGATTTGTTTACGTTCTTTTGTTACTGGATCTATAATAAATGGAATCAAAACCTGACCTTGCCAATAGCCAGGGATACCACCTTCTATATCTTTACTGATCTTCGCTCGTATATCAGCAGAGGGATAATCCAGGTCATTTTTACCACTACCCCCGATTCCCATAAAGTTAAAGGTATAATCAGGAATGATATCGATACCAAATTTTTTAGCATCTTTAACTAATGCGATAAAATCCTGCAAATCTCCCATTGGATTATGGATGGTACAAAGATCTTCGGGTTGATAAGCATGGAACCAGTAACCTTTTTCTTCTTCGGGAGTTTCTGGTCCGTCGGCGCGGAAAGTTGTCACTGGAGGGATTTGTATATACCCATAATGGCAACGTGCAAACTCAGACATATTTTCCCTGATTTGCTGGTAGGTGGCATTAAAAGCATGAAGAATCGCTTCGCCAGGTTTTTTGGGGGTGATGATTTCACATTGTGATTTCTGAACAGCAGTAAGAGATTTACGCTCAAGTGTTTGCCGTAGATGTTCTGGATTGATTAGTATTTTAAATGTTTCTTGCTGTCCGGAAGGTGACGTCACGTTAATATTATATACATCGGCTGCCAGCTCATAGTCAGGAATGTTAATAGCATATGCAACATACTTATCTTTTGGGGAGGGTTTGTCAGATATAATGTGGGTGAAATGTTCAGCAGGACCATACTGGTGAACCCCCTTGTTATCTTCTCTTTCATTCATTGTATCTCTTTGATAAATCCATGTTTTTCCTTCTCCTATCCTGTCTGGCGCTGTAATGCACACGCTGTGCAGCTTTATTCAGTTCACGGTAAGTTGTATCTGGAAAAAGGGAAATTTTATAATCGTTTTTTAACAGATCATTAATGATTTTTTCTGCGTGAAAAGTTGATATAATTTCTCTGTCTTTTAAATCCTGAGGATAAACTCCACAAGCATTAATAATATTTGTTACACAGTTTAGATATTCTAATGTATTTAATTTGGAATTTAGATCCCCGTCAGTAATGTTCCATGATAACAATGTGGGGTTGTCGATAGGTAAATTTCTTGGTCCTGGTTTTATAGAAAACATAATAACGTTCCTCTAATGGTAGAGTAATATGATGTATACGGAAACATAAAAATGTTTAATTGTTGTGAAAGTAATTGCAAACAGATGTCCTATTTTTATCCAATATTTATATGGAAAAGGATAATGCTTAAATCTGTTTTTTTAATTATCGATGTGGTCTGGAGAGGCAACTGTCAAAAATCGCTCATACGAAACTAATTATTAGCAGAATAAGTTCTATAAAAGAATATATTGCTATATGAAGTTTATTTTTATGGAGTGAAAAGTAACAGATATCATAATGATGCGAAAACTCTTCAGTTAATGTAATAAACTTATATTATTAGATACAAAATCATTACAAAGTATCATTGAATCGATGATAACTATAGATAGTGTTAATTATTAACATTTGCTTGTTGACTGCGAGTATCGACTTTGCGAATGGAGACGATGTCGGGTTTTATGTCGCATGTATTGACGACCCAGGATGGATGAGAACGCATAAAAATCTGTTATTTACATCATAAGATCATCATGTTTATTGCGTGGTTTATAAGTATTGTTATTGCATACTTAAGGCCCTTTAGCTCAGTGGTTAGAGCAGGCGACTCATAATCGCTTGGTCGCTGGTTCAAGTCCAGCAGGGGCCACCAAATCATCATTCATGTATCAGGAAGAGTTAAGGGTACAAGGGGTACTCGATGGCGGTCTATATTTCATGACTAACGCCATTTAAAGGAAGAAGTGCGGTGGGTGGTTTCGAATGAGGGCTGGTGTTTTGGTACGTGGCACGCCACTGCAATGTATTTATCCATCAGTACTCATTCAAAAGTACCTGGAAAAAATGCCCGCTATGCCAAGCGGGCAAATTGCTTACATGTGGAATTAAGTAATTAACGATAAAGCCAGAGTATTATCATTTATTATACCCATTCATTTAATCAGGTTAATTACTCAAATCACTGAACTATTCTCTGTTCGCTCACTGATGATGAGTGAGTACCACAACCAATGTATGTAGAACAATGCCGTAGAGTAAGGATGAAATGTCTCTGCCACGCCTTAAACATCTACTACTGACTAGAACACCCGCCGCAGGTAGATGAGTTTTGTGAGCGTTACAGGAGCGTGGCTATACTCATTAATCAACGCTATTGAGATATAAATTTCTAACACTTGAAAAACGATTTTCACTAATAAATTATAACGGTTTTTTTATCATACAGCGAAATAACCTTTTGTTTATTAAATTTAACATTCCTGTGCTAATTTAATTAAAAGTTCCATGCGTAGCAAGTGAAGCAGTTAATGTCAGTGATTGTCTCAAATGAGCGATTTTTTATAGTGACAAACAGTAATAACATTAAAAATAGCCATGTAGACATTAATTGAGGAATAGACAATGTTAGTTAGTAAAAGCAACGAACTTAACACTAGCGCATTTTTTGCTAGCAGGAATTATAATGGAAACAATTCTTCCAACCCCATGGAGCTACTAGCTCATAGCATTATAAAATTAATTTGTAAGGAAGCTGCCTCAGCGACGTATTGCGGTGCTCTTGAAACTTTACAAAAAATGATGTCTGAATGTATATATCAAGAAGGCAACGCCTTTGTCATTATGGGAGCTGGAGAAAAATTAAAACGTATTAAATATGATGTTGATGAAAATAACTTAAAGGTATTCAACGTACACTTTGATAATAATGAAGTGTTAGTTACTGATGGTGAGCCTGACGTAGTATGTTTAAGCAAGCAGGTCTGGGAAAATCTTCTCATTAAACTAAAGCTGGAGAACAAAGAAAATGCGGTTTCTGAAACTGACCTGTCATCGAATGAAAATAATGTTGATCATTTTTTTCAATCCGCTAAGAGAGATGAACAGACCCTATTCGGCAATATAAGAAAAAGTGAGTTTCATGTTGATTCATTAAAGCCAGGTAGTACGCGTAGTGTTATTTTAGAAACGCAACCAAATGTCTCTATGGAACCACATAATTTATATGACAACCAAATAGATAAGGTTTCACCTGTAACTAAAAACTCTCAGCAAGTTAAAGGCCACTATGGAGATAAATTGAAAGAAATGCAGATGTTCCTTAACCAGATGAGCAATGCACTTCAACAGGCTCCATCTTTGTCAGAGTCAAAGGAACACACCATAGATATTCAAAAAATAACGGATGCCTTTGTGAAGGAGTTCCGGGGGATATTATTTGATAAAAATGGAAATTCATCAGAACGTTTATTCAATTTTTATGAGTGCTGCTATATATTTTTACCAAGAGCGCAGCCTCAAGATAAAATCGAAAGCTATAATTCAGCGCTGCAAGCTTTTTCCATCTTCCGTTCATCTACTTTGAATAATAATGATGTAGGGTTTAATTTCAAATTATTCCCAGAAGTCAAGCTGTCTGGTGAAAATCTTGAAACGGTATTCAAATACAAAAAAGGAAGTTTTGTCCGGGAGATAGCCAGAATTAACATTACTCTCCAAAAAGAAGAGGATGGTTTATATAATTTAGGTGGATTGGATTTTAAGGGATGCTTCTTTTCTGGACAGAACTTCAGTAACTATGATATTCAATATGTGAACTGGGGAACGTCATTGTTTGATCTTGATACTCCGTGTATTTTTAATGCGCCTGCTTACAACAAGAGTAATGAAAAATCATTAAAACCTGTGAGCGAAAACGGTTTAAGTGGAGTCTTGACTGATCGTAATAATAAAATAAAACTCATCACGGGCGTGGCACCATTCGATGATATTTTATTTATGGATGATGACTTTGATGATAGTTCCTCTGAGGATGATCCCGTTGAGAATAGTCCTGTTGTGACTAGTCCCCTTGTATAAAGTTCTAAAAGCAGTTTTCAATGATGAATAAATGGCTATTTTTACGAAGAGATAATAACGTAGATTGAAACAATATGTATTATTGATTGAGTAAACGGGATTATTCTTCACACTACATCCATTTTAGTGTCACTACCAAAGAAAAATGGGCTACATTTTCATGTAACCCCTTGATTTATTTGGTGGGCTGGCAGTGACTGAATTGGTGCTGTAATTGGTTGAAATATTTCATCTAATGTCTGGTTCAACTTTCCTTAGCTGCCTGAAAGTTTTTTGATCTCACCCAGCAATAACAGCGTTACGGTGCACCACGACTGACTGAAGAACTGCGTGCTCAGGGTTACCACTTCAACGTAAAACCGTGGCAGGAGGTCTGGACTGAAAAAACTGCTCAGGACATTATCGGCAGGGTACGCACTGGTAGTCTGTAAACTGAACCGACTGGGGCGCAGTATGTGGCATCTTGTCGTGCTGTTGGAGGAGCTGTGCGAACGTGGTATTAACTTTCGTGCTCTGGCCCAATCTATATTTGCCCAACAATGGGGGGACGGAAGCTGTAAAAGTAAAACAATCTGCGATCTCAGAGTTATTGTGTGATTTTTATGTGAGCAGAAGATATTCATCAGAAACGATTATGTAAATCATTTTATTTTGCCGACTGCCTGATTGTCGAAAGAAAAGAATACGCCCGGGTTTCCTGAATAGATTGACTTTTTTATCCAACCACACTTCAGCGCACTGTGTTTAAAAAATGCTTCTTTCTTATGTGAAATATCATCATTTCATCATGATGTCTTTGATGAGCGGTGAACACAATACACTTGCGCTGTCTCTTCAGGATGAATCCCCTGGTCTGGTGCCTGTGGGCTGATGTTGCAGCAGAGCTAAGGTCGCTTAAACGCTACTCAGTATTCACTTTTCAGAGGATGAAATTTATGAACAGGACCAGTCCCCATTATTGTCGCCGCTCAGTACTTTCCTTATTGATATCTGCCTTGATATATGCCCCGCCTGGGATGACGGCCTTCACTCCTGATGTTATTGGTGTGGTAAACGATGAGACTGTAGATGGCAGCCAAAGAGTAGATGAACGAGGTACAACAAATAACACTCATATTATCAACCATGGCCAGCAGAATGTTCATGGCGGGGTATCTAATGGAAGTCTTATTGAATCGGGTGGATATCAAGATGTAGGAAGTCATAACAATTTTGTGGGGCAGGCTAATAATACAACCATTAACGGGGGCAGACAGTCAATTCATGACGGAGGGATTTCCACAGGTACAATAATTGAGAGTGGCAATCAGGACGTTTATAAAGGGGGTATCAGCAATGGAACGACAATTAAGGGTGGTAATTCACACATAAGTGGGGGGACTGCAAATGGAACAATCATTGATGGTGGAGGCCAGTCAGTATCAACTCAGGGGCATGTTGACGGTACGACGATAAATAAGTCTGGTTATCAGGACATCATGCAAGGAAGTCTGGCGACGAACACAACCATAAATGGTGGTCGACAGTATGTTGAACAGAGCACAGTAGAAACAACAACCATTAAAAATGGCGGTGAGCAAAGAGTATATGAGAGCCGTGCGCTGGACACGACGATTGAAGGCGGAACTCAGTCTCTGAATAGTAAGTCAACGGCAAAAATTACGCAGATCTATTCTGGTGGCACGCAAATCGTTGATAACACCAGCACCTCGGATGTTATTGAAGTTTATTCCGGTGGCGTGCTTGATGTTAGTGGTGGTACGGCAACAAATGTTACCCAGCACGATGGTGCAATTTTAAAAACAAACACTAACGGTACGACGGTGAGCGGTACGAATAGTGAAGGTGCATTCTCCATCCACAATAAAGTGGAAGACAATGTGTTGCTGGAAAATGGAGGCCATTTAGAAGTATCTCATTCCGCAAACAAGACGATTATTAAAGATAAAGGAACAATGTCAGTTTTAACGAATGCTAAAGCTGATGCGACCCGAATAGATAATGGCGGGGTTATGGATGTTGCAGGAAACGCGACAAATACCATAATTAATGGTGGCACACAGAATCTTAATAATTATGGCATAGCCACAGGCACCAATATCAACAGCGGAACGCAAAATATCAAAAGCGGTGGGAAAGCTGACACAACAATTATATCCTCCGGGAGCCAGCAAGTTGTTGAGAAAGATGGTACGGCAATTGGCAGCAATATTAGCGCCGGAGGCTCGCTGATTGTCTATACCGGCGGTATTGCACATGGGGTTAACCAGGAGACGGGCAGTGCTTTAGTTGCCAACACGGGCGCAGGGACTGATATTGAAGGATACAACAAGCTCTCTCACTTCACTATTACCGGAGGGGAGGCTAATTATGTTGTGCTGGAAAATACCGGCGAACTGACGGTAGTGGCTAAAACCTCGGCGAAAAATACTACCGTTGATGCTGGCGGTAAGCTGATTGTCCAGAAGGAGGCTAAAACAGATACCACCAGACTTAATAATGGTGGCGTTCTGGAGGTTCAGGACGGTGGTGAGGCTAAGCATGTTGAGCAACAATCCGGCGGCGCATTAATTGCTTCCACAACTTCCGGAACCCTTATCGAAGGAACCAACAGTTATGGTGATGCTTTCTACATCAGGAATTCAGAAGCTAAAAATGTAGTGCTGGAAAACGCTGGCTCATTAACAGTCGTCACTGGTTCCCGGGCAGTTGATACGATTATTAATGCCAACGGCAAAATGGATGTTTATGGAAAAGATGTTGGCACTGTACTTAATAGTGCTGGCACCCAAACAATATATGCCAGTGCCACTTCTGATAAAGTAAATATCAAAGGTGGCAAGCAAACGGTATATGGTTTAGCCACTGAGGCAAATATTGAAAGTGGTGAACAAATTGTTGATGGTGGGTCAACTGACAAAACGCACATCAATGGCGGCACACAAACCGTTCAGAATTATGGTAAGGCGATCAATACCGATATCGTCTCTGGCCTACAACAAATTATGGCAAACGGGATAGCGGAAGGTTCCATTATTAATGGGGGTTCACAGGTAGTTAATGAGGGCGGTCTGGCTGAAAACTCGGTGCTTAATGACGGCGGCACACTCGATGTGCGGGAGAAAGGCAGCGCAACGGGGATACAGCAGAGTAGCCAGGGCGCTTTGGTTGCAACCACCAGGGCGACGCGGGTCACAGGAACACGCGCGGATGGCGTCGCGTTCAGCATCGAGCAGGGTGCGGCGAACAATATCCTGCTGGCAAATGGCGGCGTGTTAACCGTGGAGTCAGACACCTCTTCTGACAAAACACAGGTCAATACGGGCGGACGGGAGATCGTCAAAACAAAAGCCACTGCGACAGGCACGACGCTCACCGGCGGTGAACAAATTGTCGAGGGTGTGGCGAATGAGACAACAATTAACGACGGCGGAATACAAACAGTTTCAGCTAACGGAGAGGCAATAAAAACAAAGATCAATGAAGGCGGTACGCTGACAGTCAACGATAATGGCAAAGCGACAGATATCGTCCAGAACAGCGGTGCTGCTCTCCAGACGAGCACGGCTAACGGTATTGAAATCAGCGGTACTCACCAGTACGGCACTTTTTCCATTTCCGGCAATTTAGCGACCAATATGTTGCTGGAAAATGGCGGTAATTTATTGGTATTAGCAGGTACCAAAGCCCGCGACTCCACGGTTGGCAAGGGGGGGCAATGCAAAACCTGGGTCAGGACTCCGCCACAAAGGTTAACTCTGGCGGGCAATATACCCTTGGGCGGTCAAAAGATGAGTTTCAGCCTCTGGCCCGGGCAGAAGATCTCCAGGTCGCTGGCGGGACGGCAATCGTCTACGCAGGTACGCTGGCGGATGCATCGGTCAGTGGCGCGACAGGAAGCCTGTCGTTAATGACGCCACGGGATAATGTTACGCCAGTAAAACTTGAAGGGGCGGTCCGGATTACCGATAGCGCGACATTAACTCTGGGAAATGGCGTCGATACAACGCTTGCCGACCTGACGTCTGCCAGCCGGGGCAGTGTCTGGCTTAACAGCAATAATTCCTGTGCAGGTACCAGCAACTGCGAATATAGAGTAAACAGTTTGCTACTCAACGACGGTGATGTTTATTTATCAGCACAAACAGCAGCGCCTGCCACAACTAACGGTATCTACAATACGCTGACAACCAATGAACTTTCCGGCAGCGGTAATTTCTACCTGCATACCAACGTTGCAGGCTCCCGCGGTGATCAACTAGTCGTCAGCAACAACGCCACTGGTAATTTTAAAATCTTTGTTCAGGATACCGGCGTCAGCCCTCAGTCTGACGACGCGATGACGCTGGTGAAAACAGGGGGAGGGGATGCTTCGTTTTCGCTGGGCAATACTGGCGGTTTCGTTGATCTTGGGACCTATGAGTATGTCCTGAAAAGCGATGGCAACAGCAACTGGAACCTGACCAATGATGTCAAACCCAACCCGGATCCCAACCCAAATCCGAAGCCGGATCCAAAACCAGACCCAAAACCGGATCCGAAACCAAACCCGACTCCCGATCCAACGCCGACACCCGTTCCGGAGAAACGCATTACGACTTCTACGGCAGCCGTACTCAATATGGCAGCAACATTACCGTTGGTATTTGATGCTGAGCTAAACAGTATTCGCGAGCGGTTGAACATAATGAAAGCGAGTCCACACAACAATAATGTCTGGGGGGCAACGTATAACACCCGTAATAATGTCACCACCGATGCGGGGGCCGGGTTTGAGCAGACGCTGACCGGAATGGCAGTGGGGATCGACAGCCGTAATGATATTCCTAAGGGGATTGCGACGCTGGGCGCTTTTATGGGTTATTCCCATCCACATATCGGTTTTGATCGTGGAGGACATGGCAGTGTGGGCAGTTATTCTCTGGGCGGCTATGCCAGTTGGGAACATGAAAGTGGTTTCTATCTGGACGGTATCGTGAAGCTGAACCGTTTTGAAAGTAACGTAGCCGGTAAAATGAGCAGCGGTGGAGCCGCCAACGGCAGTTATCACAGCAACGGGCTGGGGGGCACATTGAAACCGGGATGCGATTTACCGATGGTAACTGGAACCTGACGCCGTATGCATCGTTAACGGGGTTCACCGCTGATAACCCTGAATATCATTTATCCAATGGCATGGAATCGAAATCAGTCGATACCCGCAGTTTATATCGTGAACTGGGTGCAACGCTGAGTTACAACATGCGTCTGGGGAACGGTATGGAAGTTGAGCCGTGGCTGAAGGCGGCTGTGCGCAAAGAATTTGTCGATGATAACCGGGTGAAAGTGAATAGTGACGGTAATTTCGTCAATTATTTGTCGGGCAGACGTGGAATATACCAGGCAGGTATTAAAGCCTCATTCAGCAGTACGTTAAGCGGGCATCTTGGGGTGGGGTATAGCCATAGTGCCGGTGTGGAATCCCCGTGGAACGCGGTAGCTGGTGTGAACTGGTCGTTCTGACCATCAACGAAAAAGCCCACATCTGTGGGCTTTCATGTCACCAGGAGCCGCGGCTCCTTTGCGTATCCTTTTATGTCTCCTCACCGTCTGGTCGGTGTCCTGCTGAGACTTCTAACTTCCTGTTTTTGTTGGTGTTGTTTTTACACCGTCCAATCATGATTGGTGGAGCTGGCGGGAGTTGAACCCGCGTCCGAAATTCCTACATCCTCGGTACTACATGCTTAGTCAGTCTTTACATTCGCTTGCCAGCTGCGGACGGACACGCCACTA
>SKEQ01001298.1_pt1 | contig 10716 bp, 8 predicted proteins | sample 4826751 | NCBI WGS metagenome assembly SKEQ01 (sample SAMN11008805, study PRJNA524170) | human gut metagenome | biome: Human fecal sample; material: Feces; isolation source: fecal sample from pouch patient p44 | host: Homo sapiens | place: Israel: Tel-Aviv | collected 2013-07-11 | reverse complement strand
GAGTGAAGAGTGATGCTGGAAACGTTGACAAAGATTAAAAAAGGAATGAATTTTGTATTATCCAGAATTGCGGCAGTCCTTTTATCTGCCATGACCCTGCTGGTGTTGTATCAGGTCTTTACCAGATACGTTTTAAACAGTCCGGCAGCTTTTACAGAAGAGGTGGTACGTTATCTGCTTATCTGGACCGGATTTATCGGTGCAGCTTATGCTTTCAGCACCAGACAGCACATGGCCTTGGTTATTGTAAGGGATAAAGTATCTCCAAATGCAAAAAAGGGACTTATGGTATTTGTCGATGCCTTGATTCTGCTTTTTGCAATTTTCGTTGTCATTATCGGAGGAACAAAACTGGCGCTCAGTGCCGTGCATGAATATTCTGCACTTTTAGGAATTTCCAGAGGTCTGGTGTATGCCATGGCGCCTGTATCCGGTGTGTTTATCGTGCTTGCACAGGTGATTAATCTGTATGAAGATGTGACAGGAAATGTGATTGAGGAGGGAGAAGAGGCATGAATATAGCACTTACAACCATACTTTTATTTGCAGTATTTGGAATCCTGCTGTTTATCGGCTGTCCGATTTCCGTAGGAATTGTAATTTCTTCTATTGTAACGGCAGTGTCTACACTGTCCTGGGACCAGATTACTTTTATTACCATGCAGAAAATGAACAGTGGTGTGGAGAGTTTCTCTCTTCTGGCAGTGCCTCTGTTTATTCTGGCCGGTAACATTATGAACAACGGCGGTATTGCCAGACGTCTGGTAAATTTTGCAAAACTGTTCTGCGGCTGGATTCCGGGTTCTCTGGCCCAGGCCAATGTTTTAGGAAATATGCTTTTTGGCGCACTCTCCGGTTCTGCTGTAGCGGCAAGTTCTGCTATGGGCGGATGTATTTATCCGATTCAGAAGGAAGAGGGATATGACCCTGCGTTTGCCACAGCGGTAAATATTGCATCTGCGCCTACAGGTCTTCTGATTCCGCCAACCAGTGCGTTTATTGTGTATTCTACCGTAGCAGGCGGCGTGTCTATTTCCGCACTGTTTATGGCAGGTTATGTACCGGGAATCCTTATGGGACTTGGCACCATGGTCGTTGCTTTTATTTATGCAAAGAGACGCAAATACCCGACTTCCGGACGTGTGCCGGTGAAAGAGGCTTTGAAAATCACTTTTGAGGCTATTCCAAGTCTGCTGCTTATTGTCATTGTTATCGGAGGTATTGTGGCCGGTATCTTTACTGCAACGGAAGGAGCAGGTGTGTGCGTACTGTACTGCCTGATTCTGTCTGTGATTTACAAGAGCATTGACATGAAATCCTTTATGAAAATTCTCTTAAACAGCGCAGCAACCAGCGGAATTATTCTGTTCCTGATTTCTGCGTCTTCTGCTATGAGCTGGGTTATGGCTTACTCCGGTATTCCGGCGGCGATCAGTGAAGGTCTGATGTCTGTGTCTACCAATAAATATGTGATTTTACTGCTGATGAATGTGATTCTTCTTATTGTCGGTATGTTTATGGATATCACACCTGCGATTTTGATTTTTACACCGATTTTCCTGCCAATCGCAGAAAGCCTTGGTATGTCTTCCATTCAGTTCGGTGTTATGCTGATTTTCAACATGTGTATGGGAAGTATGACGCCTCCGGTAGGTTCCGTACTCTTTGTATCCTGCGGAATCAGCAAGATTACCATTGAGCAGGTAACGAAGACACTGCTTCCGTATTTTGCAGTGCTGCTGGGAATTCTGCTGGCCGTTACTTATATTCCGGCATTGTCTATGGCTGTTCCTACACTGCTTGGTCTGGTATAAAAAAGGAGAAGAAACATGCTTTTTGGAAACTATCAGGGAATCGAAAAGACAGAAAATGGTTATCTGGTAAAAGGAGAAAACGGAGATATCAAACTGATTTTCATGACCGACGATATTATCCGTATCCGTGTTTCCTTTGACCGGGTATTTAAAGAAGCGTCCTATGCGCTGGTAACCACTGCATGGGAAGACGATTTGGACGAACTTTTAAAGGAGGAGAGACAGCGGATTACCGCTCTTTCTCTTCCTTACGAAGAAAAGGAAAAAGAACTGGTATTTGAGACGAAAACCCTTCGGCTTGTCATGCAGAAAAAACCGTTGTGCTTCAGGCTTGGCATGACACAGGCAGAAGGGGCGGCCGGAAAGTTATGCAGAAAAAACCGTTGTGCTTCAGGCTTTACGACAAAGAGGGAAAACTGGTTTACGCAGATTTGAAGGAAAGAGCCTTTGATAAAGACCAGCTTGGCCGGGTGACTCATTATTCGGAAGCCGATATGGACAAAGACCATTTCTATGGTTTTGGAGAAAAGACGGGACATCTGGATAAAAGAGGAAAACGTATGCGTATGTCTCCCAAGGATGCTATCGGCTTTGATCCGGAATTCGGAGAACCACTGTATAAGCACATTCCTTTTTACATTCGCACCAATGAAGACAGCCTCCATGCGCTGGGACTGTTTTACAACAATTCCTATGACGCTGTGTTTGATATGGGAAATGAGCGGAGCGGCTACTGGGATTGCTACTGCTATTACCAGGCGGACGGCGGGGACATTGACTTGTTTTTAATCAACGGACCGGATATGCCTTCCGTTTTAAACCGCTACACGTTCCTGACCGGACGGCAGGCTATGCCTACCAAGCAGTCTCTGGGATACACAGCCTCCACTATGTACTATGCGGAACTGGAAAAAGACTGTGATAAGGAAATTTACAAGGTGATTCAGAAGCACTTTGACGAGCATATTTACATGGACAACTTCTGGCTGGCCAGCGGTTATTCTTCCGGTGAGAAGGACAACCTGCGCTATACCTTTAACTGGAACAACAAGAGATTTCCCGACCCGGAGGGTTTCTTTGAAAAAATGGAAGGTATGGGAATTAACGTGATTCCAAACATGAAGCCGGGAATTCTGGAAAATCACCCTTACCGGGAAGTTTTTGAAGAAAATGATGTGTTTGTAAAAACACCGGATAAAAAGAGCGACTACCGTGGACGCTGGTGGGGCGGAGAAGGACGCTTTGTGGACTTTACAGGTGAAAAGGGAAGAAACACCTGGAAAGAACTTTTAAAAGAAACGCTGTTGAAAAAAGGTTCCAAGACGGTATGGAACGACAACTGTGAGTATGACGGCATTGAGGACCGAAATGCGTTCTGTGAATTTGAGGGCATGGGCGGAACCATGGCAGAGCTGAAAATTATTCATTCCAATATGATGGCTTATACGGCAAAGGAAGCCCTGGCTGAGGTATATCCGGAAGAACGTCCCTACATTATTAACCGGGCCGGATTCGCAGGAATCCAGCGTTATGCTCAGGTTTGGGACGGAGATAATCTGACAGACTGGCGTACGGTGAAATTTAACATTGCCACCATTATGGGCATGGGAATGTCCGGTATTGCCAATACCGGCTGTGATATCGGCGGTTTTGCAGGTCCTGCTCCGGAGGCAGAACTTCTTCTTCGCTGGATTCAGAACGGTATTTTCCAGCCTAGATTCTGTATCAATTCCGCAAACAGCGACAATACGGTAACACAGCCTTTTATGTACGAGGAAACCCTGCCTTATGTACAGGCTGCATATGCCCAGAGATATCGCATGATACCGTATCTGTATTCTCTTATGCGGGAAGCGCACGAAAACGGTATGCCGGTGATGAGGCCGCTGTTTCTGGAGTTTCCGGAGGATAAAAACTGCTACACAGACGAACATCTGACCTTTCTGTTCGGACCGTCTGTGCTGGTGGCAAACGTGGTGGAAAAAGGGGCGAAGACACGGAAAATCTATCTGCCAAAGGGCGCTGTGTGGTATGATATGAACGACCATTTTAAGGCCTATGAGGGCGGACAGACCATAGAAATTCCGGTTACCCTGGCTTCTGTGCCCATGTTCTTCAGGGACTGCGGCGTGTATGTTACCAGCGAAGATGTGACCCAGATTAAGAGAGATACCCTGAAAACTCTGAACTTCCTCATTAGCTGTGAAAACGACGTGACATTTACTTACTATGATGATGACGGCTGGTCTAAGAAGTTTGAAGACGGAGAGTATGCATCTACAAAAATCGAGGTAAAGGCCGGAGACAGAAAGACCATTACCTTTACAAAGAACGGTTCTTATGAGGAAACCTGGGATAACCTGGAACTGAATCTGGTGAGTAAGGAAAAAGGTGCTTACTGGGTAACAGTAGAAGGAGAAAAGATTGCCCGATTCCTGACAAAAGAGAGCTTTGAAGAAGCGGAAAGCGGCTGGTACTATGACATGTCCGACCGAATTATCCGCATGAAATGCTCGAAACCGGACAAAGACAGCTTTACCATTGTGATAAGCTGTGAAAAATTTGATTTGATTGGTATGGAATTTACAGATTAAGAAAAACTGCTGCAGAAAGTCATACGGAACAGAAAGGCGTTTCGTTTGTACTTTCTGCAGCAGTTTTTTTCGGGAAAAATCCATTGTTGCATATTTCGGCAAATGCTATAATCAAGAATAAGAAAAAACAGGCGGGACTGACCTGAGAAAGAGAGGAATATACATGAGGACAGAATTACTTACTTTAAATCAGGAAAGAAATGTGACATTGACAGCTTATCTCCAGGAAACAGGTGGGGCTTTTTCCTATATATCAAAAAGACCTGCTATCCTGATTCTTCCGGGCGGGGGATACCAGTATTGTTCAGACCGGGAAGCAGACCCGGTGGCTATGCCTTATTTAAAAGCAGGATATCAGGTATTCATTTTGCGGTATTCGGTGAAGAAAGATGCAGTGTGGCCCAATCCATTAAAAGACTATGAGCAGGCTATGACGCTGATTCGCAGCAAGAGGGAGGAGTGGAATGTGTATGGGGATAGAATTGCCGTGCTGGGATTTTCGGCAGGCGGACATCTGGCAGGCTGTGCGGCAACCATGGCAGAAAACAAGCCGAATGCGGCAATTTTAGGCTATGCTGTAACCCGGGGGGAAGACGTGCAGATGTGCGAGAGCACAGCGCCGGATGTAATCTCAGCAGTGACGGAGGAAACATGTCCTTGTTTTGTCTTTGCTACCTGCAATGACCAGTTGGTAGCCGTGGAAAATTCGGTGAACTTTCTGCAGGCTTTGGCTCAAAAAGGAGTTACTTTTGAAAGTCATATTTATGCCTACGGTCCTCATGGATTTTCTACAGGAGATACGTCTGTCCAGAACCGGGAAATCCCACTTTGCAGCCGGGTGCCGGATTGGGTGGAGGACAGTATCGGATGGCTGAAAGATGTTCTGGGCGATTTCGGAGAAAATACTATGACAGAGCCAGTATGTAAGGCTCATGTCTCCGGAGATTACGATACTTTTTTGTCCTGGGACTGTACCTTCGGATACCTGAGGAACTATGCCGGGGCAGAAACGGTTATGACTCCGTTTTTAGCCTGGCTGGAAGCAAATAAAGATATGCTGGCGGAGAAAATCGGCCCGGCCGCACAGGAACTGGTACGCAAAAACGGCATGGAAGGTCTGTATTTTATGGCAGATTCCAGAAGTTTTCGGGAGATTTTAAATCATACAGGAATGACAAAAGCAGAAAAGCAGCAGATAGAAGAAGCGCTGGAAAAAATTCCTAATGAAAGATAAGTCCCCAATTGAAAAGCCCCTGTTCCCAAACGAGTGAGAGGAACCGGGGCTTTTTGTTATTCCACGGATTTTAATGCGCTGAGCATATCCAGATATTTCAGTTTTCGATTCATCATATATCCTAAGACAAAGGTAATGGCCGCAATTAAAACCGCAGGAAGGAGAAAGGCTCTGGCGGAAAGCGCGGGGTTGAACATAACTTCATCCGGAGGCACAACAGCCAGTATATATCGGTAAAGCAGGTCGCCCACACCAAAGCCTGTTAAAATGCCAAGCAGGGAAAGAAGTATGGTTTCCCGGTAAATATAGAGAGTTACTTCTTGGTCATAGAATCCCAGAACTTTGATTGTGGAAAGTTCACGAATCCGTTCTGCAACATTGATGTTGGTAAGGTTGTAGAGAATGACAATGCCAAGCAGAACTGCAACAAGGATTAAAACCTGCATAATCTGATTCAGGGAATCTACAATAGTGTTAATCTGGTTAATCATGGTTGTATTCTGAACGACCCCTTTGACAGCGTCTGATTCCATAAAATGGCTGGCCTGTGTTTGTGCATTCTCTAAGGAGCTGTCTTTTAAGCTGACTAAGTTTGCATTTGCCTGGTAAGTATCAGAAAATGCAGTTTCGTAATAGTTGTCGTTCATAAACATAAAGTGTCCTGTGTACATTTCTGTAATGGAGGCAACCTTTACTTTGTGTTCCTTGTCATTGGAATCCGTAATGGTAAAGCTGTCGCCTGCTTTTACATCCAATAATTTTGCCAGCCGTTCAGAGATGACAACGCCGTTATCATCCAGAGAGATTTGTGTGTTATCTTCCCGATGAACAAGAGTAAAATAATCACGGAATTTCTGTTCGTTCTGCGTCACAATCATAGTGATTTCCTGCTTGTCTTTTTTCTTTCCCGCAACTTTTGTCACGGATTCATAATGGACAGGAAGCTGTTCCTTGATGGAACTGCCATTTAAAAGGGAATCCAGTTCCTGCTGTTCTTTGTCTGTTAAAAGGCTGTTCTGTGCTACAATTAAATCATATTGGATAAGCTCGCCAAACTGCCGGTCATTGATTTTGGAGGTGGAGTTCTGTACGCTGAGTCCTGTAAACAGCAGAGCAACGGCACCGCACACACCGAAAACAGTCATAAACATCCGTTTCTTATATCGGAAGATATTTCTGGCTGTTACTTTGTGGGTAAAGCTCATTCTGTTCCAGATTGGTGTCAAATGCTCCAGAAAAATCTTTGACCCCTTTGTGGGAGCTTTGGGTAATAACAAAGCTGCCGGTTTTTCTTTCAGTTCTCTTAAGGCAACGATGCAGGCCGGAAGGACCGCACTGAAAACGGACAGAACCAGTGCGGCCAGAGAAGTTGAGAGATAAAAGTGTTTTTCAATAACCGGTACGTCAAAGCCGTTTCCGTAGGCATTGTAAATGATTTCCGGCAGCAGCAGATGACCTGAGAGGATACCGGCAAGCGTGCCGGACACGCCTGCAATCAGTCCATAGACCGTAAACTTTTTCATAACATCACGGTCTGTATAGCCAAGGGCCTTTAAAGTACCTGCATTCATACGTTCTTCATCCACAAAACGTGTCATGGTAGTCAGGGTTACCAGTGCGGCTACAAAGTACAGAAAGATAGGAAACACATTTGCCAGGGCGTCAATAATGGTGGAAATGGAGTCGTAAATTTTATAACCGTCGGAACCGGCAGCTTCCCTTCGTGTGCTTAAGGTATACACCGGCAGTTCCAGACTGTCCATTTCTTCTTTTGCGTCTGCTAATTTTTCTTCATTTTCAGCAATTTCTTTATTGGCGTCGGCCTCTTTGGTAGTAAACTCCTTTAAACCGCTTTCGTATTCCGCCTCTTTATCGGATAATTCCTGTTTGGCAGCTTCTAATTTATCAACGTTTTCCTGATACTCTTTTTCTTTGGAATGCAGGGTTTCAAAGGATTCCTTCCATGCGGACAGTCCCGAATAATAAGTATTCATATTCTGGTTGTATAAAGAAACACCTGACTGATACTGCGCATAGCCGGAATTGTATTCCTCCTGCTTCGTTTCCAAAAGTGCTTTCTGTTCTGCAAGAGACTGTCTTGTTTCACTTAACTGTGCTTCATTGGCTGCAATTTGATTCTTTGCGTCCGTAAGCTGTGCAGAAGCGACCCCGATTTCCTGTTCTGAGGAATCCAGCTGCTGTTTTGCGTTCTTTAATTCCGTTTCTTTTTCAGCAAGCAGGGTTTTGGATTGTTCCAGTTCCGCTTTTTTCTGGTCAAGCTGCGGCTGCATAGCGGCAAGGCTGTCCATCTGAGGGGTATAAGTGCCGGACAAAAAGCTTTCATATTCTGACTGGCATTTTTCCAGTTCTGCCTGGGCAGCAGCCAGCTTTTGATGGAGCGCTTCCTGTTCCTCCTGGGAAAGGTCAGGATTTGCCAGCTGTTCTTTGAGCGCATTGACGGTCTGGGTGCAGGAATCAATGGAAGTTTCATATTCCTGTTTGGCGCTTATCAAAGTATTTTTATTGGAATCCAGGGTATTCTGCTGCGCTGCCAGTTCGTCAGAAGCACTTTGATAAGCCAGCTGTTTTTGGGTGAATTCGTCAAAGGCGCTTTGGTAGGTCTGTTGTTTTTCCTGAAGTTCTGTGGATTTTGAGGAAAATGCCTGTTCACTGGAGGCAAGCGTTTCTTTTGCCTGTGCCAGCTGCGTCTCTTTCCCAGATAACTGGCTGTCCGCCGTGTTTATTTTGCCCCATTCGTCCTGGAGAGAACTGTAGGCAGAACTTAACTGGTTTTCTGTTGTCTGCAGGGTATTTTTTGCACTGTCCAGGGATTGTTTGGCAGACTGCAGCTGCTCCCATTTTTTTGTAAGGGTGGATTTGCCGGAAGATAACTGTTCTTTGGCAGCTTTGAGCTGAGAATCAGAAGAGGCAATGGCAGTTTTTGCATCCTCAATCTGCTTGTCAGCGTCTGCCAGCTGTTCCTTTGTGTCTGAAAGTTTCTGTTTGGCTTCGTCAATCTGTTTCTGTCCATCGTCAATATTGCTCTGATACGTATCCTTCAGAGTCTCCAGACGAAGGGCAGGCTGACTCTCTAACAGCTTGTCCAGTTGGTTTTTATGGGTCTGAATCAAATCGGTATAGGTATCGGAATAAGGATTGACATTTTGCGTATCGCGGAAGGTCACTCTTGCAATCATGTAAAAATCAGAATCAAAGACATCTTTCTTTACAAAGCCGTATCTCTTTAATTCGCCTGTTCCGGAAGTGGACTGTCCCATATTAATAGAAGAGAGAAACTCCGGAGACTTTGCAAATCCCACAATTTTAAAAGTGTGTTTTTTTAGCACCTTGGTTCCGGCGCTTTCCTTTTCCGTGACTTTTAAGGTATCGCCAATGTGGTATTGACTTTTATAAGTATCGGACAAAACGATTTCGTCATCTTTTTCTGCATGTTTCCCGGCGGTCAGTTCATATTTGGAAATGGTATCCGGATTTGAAAACAGACGAATACTGTCGGTGGTATCCTTGATTTCTACATCTTTTAAATATCCATATTCTATTTTACTGGTTCCGGATAACTGATTGATAGCGGCTTGGTTATTTTCATCAATGCCGTAATCTCCAATGACTGTTATGTCAGACAGATTTAAGTCTTCAAAATAGTGCAGGCCGGTTTCTCGCATGTCCGGGCCTGTGACTTTTAGCCCCACCAGTGCAAAAGAGCCTAACATCATCAGACAGAAAATAGAGATAAAACGTCCTTTGGAATTTAAAAAGCATTTTTTTATATCTTTCCATAATTTTTTCTTTTTCAACGAGTATCACCTACCATTCAATTTCTGCAATATTCCGTGGATGTTTGTTGATTTCGATATTTTTTACTGTAGCGTCATGCATGTGGATGACACGGTCCGCAATGGGAGCAATTGCGCCATTATGTGTAACGATTACAACCGTTGCCCCCTTTTTCCGGCACATATCCTGAAGAATCTGGAGTACCTGCTTGCCGGTCTGATAATCCAGGGCGCCGGTTGGTTCGTCGCACAAAAGAATTTTGGGGTTCTTCGCAATGGCCCTGGCAATGGCAACACGCTGCTGTTCACCGCCGGAAAGCTGTGCGGGAAAGTTGTTGATTCGCTTGGAAAGTCCCACATCCTTTAGTACCTGCACAGGGTCCAGGGCGTCTTTTACAATTTCAGAAGCAAGTTCTACATTTTCCTTGGAAGTCAGGTTCTGTACCAGATTATAGAACTGAAATACAAAGCCCACATCATTTCTTCGGTAAGTCGTAAGCTGTCTTGCATTGTAATTGGAAATATCTTTTCCGTCTATGATGACCTTGCCGCTGTCATTGGTGTCCATTCCGCCTAAGATATTGAGCGCCGTGGATTTTCCGGCGCCGGATGAACCCAGTATTATGGCAAGTTCTCCTTTTTCAATGGAGAAGCTGACATCTCTGTTTGCATATATTTTTGTTTCTCCCATCTTATAGGTTTTACAACTGTTTCGCATTTCAATATATCCCATATCTAATTCCTCCTTGCAGCGATTCCGGTTAAATGATAATGCTTGTTTCTTCGTTTTAACGTCAGTTCAATAAACTGAGCATTGAAGCAGCCCACTGCCGTATAGGTGAAGGTCTGCATAAGAGATGTCAGTGTTCCGGTTAATCTGCAGGTACCGTTATCCAGTACCTGTCCGGTTAAGGGGCTTTTATGATTTAAAATATCAACGCAGCCGGAAATCAGTCCCTGTTTCACTTCCATCTGCAAATGTCCATACCGTGTTCCGACAGGTGCAGCTAAAGTAATCTTATAAAAGTATTGCTGTATTTCTTTGCACATCGAGCAGCACACCTCCTTTTTTACTGCCGAGAGCCATTATAAAAAGAAAAGTTCTGTTTAGACATGGTCAAATTTTCGGGATTGGGTAAAATACGGACAAATGTGCAGGCATTGTGGAACAAATGCCTGAATTTTGATGTGGACTTTAGTCTGTTTCGCCCATTGGAGTTTTTCGTTGATCCGAAAAATGGAGATGGGCGAAACAATAATCCACCCGCTATGCGGGTGCG
>SKEQ01001295.1_pt1 | contig 10738 bp, 16 predicted proteins | sample 4826751 | NCBI WGS metagenome assembly SKEQ01 (sample SAMN11008805, study PRJNA524170) | human gut metagenome | biome: Human fecal sample; material: Feces; isolation source: fecal sample from pouch patient p44 | host: Homo sapiens | place: Israel: Tel-Aviv | collected 2013-07-11 | reverse complement strand
CAAGAGTCGCTGCGCTACTGCTCCTGACCTCTCTCCTCAGAAAGAAAGGCATGGCAGTTAGGTTCACAACGCAAAACATTGTGCTTTTGATGAGGTTGAACTTTTACACAAGATTGTGGACTTGACTGAAATACCTAATGACATCAAGATCGGCAACACAATAACTGCAATAGAAATCACTGGTCCGATTCCTGTCATCGACATGAATATAACAGCGGTTACAATACATAGTAAGCTCATCGTGATTCTTGGCTTGTCCCCTCCAAGTTCAACTACCTTTCGAATCAGGGTAGCTGCGATTCCGCTATCTACTAGAACACGCCCGAAAAAGGCACCAAAGAAGACATTTACCAAGATCGATTTGGCGTACTCAGCTGGCCCCGTCGTATAGATATGCGTCAACACATCAATTACTCCTTGCCCTTCCATCGCCGAGTTTGGTGAAAACGTGTTTCCGACTAGCGCTAATCCCATCCATACAGTAGCCATGATGACAAAAGCCGACCATCAAGTTGTAGCCTTTTACACAGTACCAGACCATGAAAAAGAATGAGATAACTAACAAAATACCAATAATAATATCACTCATGTTATTCCTCCGTCCATTTTGTTTTTCTGATAAGCAAACTAATATATCAGTCAAACTCATTCTAACTTATGTAGTTAGCGCTTTCATTAAAGGATGACCATAAATGTTCAGTTTTCAATTAAAAAACCTTAATTATGTTATTTTAGACTTATACGTTATTGTCCTGTTTCATTTGATGGAGGATTGTAAATAAAAAAAGAGGAAAGAACATAACTTTTCGTTATCTTCTTTCCTCTTTATAATTGTTTAGCTTATTTAGCCAAAGCTTCTTTTGCTTGGTCAGCCAATGCAGTAAATGCTGCTGCATCGTTAACAGCCAAGTCAGCTAACATTTTACGGTTGATGTCGATTTCAGCAACTTTCAAACCGTGCATTAATTTTGAGTAGCTCAAGCCATTCATACGAGCTGCTGCGTTGATACGAGCAATCCACAATTTACGGAAGTCGCGTTTCTTTTGACGACGATCGCGATATGCGTAGTTGTATGAATTCATTACTTGTTCTTTTGCTGTTTTAAATAAAGTGTGTTTTGAACCGTAGTAACCTTTTGCTAATTTTAGCACTCTTTTACGACGTTTACGAGTTACTGTTCCACCTTTAACACGTGCCATGTATAATTCCTCCTAATAAAAATAAATCTTCAGATTCTGTTATTTGTACTTCTTATTTCATTTTTGCTAGTTGTTGGCGAATACGTTTGAAGTCGCCACTAGAAACCATGCTTGCTTTACGCAATTGACGGCGTTGTTTTTTTGTTTTGCCGTGGAAACGGTGACTTGTAAACGCGCGGAAGCGTTTCAATCCGCCTTTACCAGTACGTTTGAAACGTTTTGCTGATCCGCGGTGTGTTTTTTGTTTTGGCATGACTATATTTCCTCCTCAAAATCTTTCGTTATCCGACTATCGGCTGTCCAACAGCCAGTTAGTCATTCAAATTACTTACTGTCGTTTTTCGGTGCCAGCGTCAAGAACATGCTGCGTCCGTCCATTTTCGCTTTTTGTTCCACTGTTGCAATATCCGCAGTTTCTTCAGCTAAGCGATTCAAGACTTTTTGACCAATTTCTTTATGGGTAATGGCACGGCCTTTGAAACGGATAGAAGCTTTCACTTTATCGCCCTTTTCCAAGAACTTACGTGCATTACGAAGTTTTGTATTGAAGTCATTCAAGTCGATCGTAGGACTTAAGCGAACTTCTTTTACATTGATCACTTTTTGTTTTTTACGCGCTTCGCGGTCTTTCTTTTGTTGTTCGAAACGGTATTTACCGTAGTCCATGATTCGCGCAACTGGTGGTTTCGCACCAGGGGCAACTAACACAAGATCCAAGTTTGCTTGTTCTGCAATATTCAATGCTTCTGCTTTTGTCTTAACTCCTAATTGCTCACCATCTGAACCGATCAATCGTAACTCTCGTGCACGAATGCCGTCGTTAACCATCATATCCTTTGCTATGGTCATTCACCTCCAAATATTATGAGAGAAAGAAAAGCTTACCGAATAAACGGCAATAAAAAAACGAGTTCTCTTACAGAACCCGCGCGTACTTCACCTAATAGAACCAGTGAAAACTATCTAGCCCAGTGACATTATCAACTAAGGCGAGAAGCGGGTGCTTCTGCTTTTATTTCTCAACCATTATAGTATAGCAAAAACTAATCTTTTTGTCAATGTTTTTCATACAGTTTGTCTTCCTTTTCTGAAAATGATTAGATTAGCAGGCTTTCTAGCAGTGATTCCCGCTTCTTTGCTATACTAAAGAAAAACGAGGTGAACCCACATGAAAAAAATCGAACCTATTCCACCTTCTCTTCCTCTTCTTACAAAGGGAGAGTTTTATTTAGAAGATGAGGAGATCTTCTCTGGTCTTCTGATCAACGGAGGTAACCAAAGCTATCTCGATGCCAAAAATATGGTATTAAGAGAGAGTCATATCCAAAAACTTACGATGCAAAAAACAGGTTTACGTCATTTTGAATGCAGTAATGTCATTTTTGAAAAATGTGATTTTTCCAATCTGGAGTGGATTGGTGGCAGTTTCCACCAAGTCGTGTTTCATCAATGTAAATTAACAGGTACGAATTTTGCCGAAAGTTATCTTCGAGACTGTACTTTCACTGATTGTATTGCTTCGATGGCTTCCTTTAGTAGTACAAACTTGAAAGCTGTCTCCTTCGATCATTGTCAATTAGAAGACAGCGAATTTTATGAGGTCACTTGGAAAAACCTTTTTTTGTCTGACAATCAGTTAACCGGTTCGAACTGGTTTCGAACTTCTCTGAAGGGATTAGACTTTACGACTAATTTCTTCACAACAATCGCTTTATCTCAAGATTCTTTGGCGGGACTAATCGTCAATCAAGAGCAAGCACTTGTGATCGCCCAAGCCCTTGGTTTGCAGATCAAAGACTAGATCAACGAATCCGCCGCCACAGTGCAATAAGCATCCAAATAGATAAGACCAAACTGATGATCAAGGCGATTTCCCATCCGAAAACGGAATGGGTAAAGGGTAACTGGAGATTCATTCCGAAGAATCCTGTCACAATAGTTGGAACGGTCAAGATCAGCGACCAGACCGTCAAAAATTTCATCGTGTCATTCAAGTTGTTATTCAGCAAATTATTATAAGTGCCAGAGAGCTGGTCTAAAATCTGCGAAGCTAAGTTCGTCATTTCAACTGCTTGTCGTGCTTCGATCAGTGCATCGTCCAACTCTTCTTTTTCCTTTTCTGACAACTTGCGATAAATAGCCAGTGCCTTGATTTGTTCTAAAAGTACTACATTTTGTTTTGTTCCTGTAACTAAGTAAACCAAACCGATCTCTAAATCTGAAAGTTGCAGCAGATTCTTGTTCGTTGTTTTTTCTCTTAATTTCAGATTAAGCCGCTGACGTTCACTATTCACTTCCTCGATTAAAGGAAAAAAGGAATCAGAAATCAAAAACAATGTACGAAACAATAAACTGTATACACTCATGTCTGGCATCCGTTCCAAAAGCGATCGAATTAGTCGAATCACGTACTCGGTATTCGGCGTGGTAAATGTAAACAAACCGTCTTCTTTTAAAATAAAAGCGATAGGACTAGTTTCATAATGATTATCGACTTTTTGCTGGTGCGGAACATTTGATACAAGCAGTAACGCTTCATCAAAAGAATCGTACTCTACGCGCGCCCGTTCATTTTTATCTAGAGAATAAGTCAGCATCTCGTCACTAATGCCATATTCTTCTTTTAAGTTTTTAACAGCTAGCACATCGTTTTGCTGTACATTGATCCAAAAATTACGGTCTTGATTAAAATAGTGTTTTTCCCGCATACTCTATCCTCCTGACATTTGTTTCCAGTATAAAGAAAAAAGTCGCTCAAATAAAGGTTTACCCTTTATTTGAGCAACTGTAAATCAAATGGATACTTTGGTTTGGCGAATCTCTGCTAATTTTTCTTCGATCATTTTCAAGACTTCTTCTTTTGCTTGAGGATCTTCCACAAAATTATAGCGGTCTCCATCGATTTGGATTTTTGGACTTTCTTTGTATTCTTCATACCATTGATCATAACGTCTGTTCAATTCTTTGTAATAATCGTATAGACTTGGGTCAAAGGACAATTGTTCATACGAACGACCACGTTTTTCGATACGCTCTAACATCGTATCAAAAGATACACGAATATGAACTAATAAATCCGGATGTTTTTTATGGGCAGCATAGGGAAGTTCTTCCATCATGTTTTCCAGCAGTTCATCATACACACAAACTTCTGTTTCTGTTGCTCTTCCTAGATCTGCATTTAGATGGAAAAGCAGTGAATCTTCATAAATCGAACGGTCCAATACATTATTGTCATCTTTCATTGCTTGTTTGATGCTTGCAAAACGTTTATTCAAAAAATAAATTTGCAGCAAAAAAGCATACTGTTCAGGGTTTGCATAAAATAAGGGCAAGACTTCATTATCATCAATCGATTCATAAAATGCCTGACTATCAAAGTGTTCAGCCATCATTTCTGTTAAACTTGATTTTCCGGCACCAATTGTACCTGCTAAAACGATCACGCTCATTTACCTCCAGCTCACTTCATCACTAAATATTGTGTTTAACTCCAACCTTTTTTAAATATACCCCCAATATCTAGTAGTGTCAATTGTATTTTTTCTAGTCAAAGAAGAAAAAAAGTCAAAAAATTCTTAAGAAAAAAGTGTTTTTTCTTTAGAAAACGTATTCTTAGTTTTACTTCTGAGATGGTTTTAGTAAAATAAAGGAGGAATGTTTTTTGAGACCCTTAGTGGACAAAAAAATTCGTGAAGCAGCGCAACTCGTTTTGGGCGCTTTATTTTTTGCTTAAAAATCACTTTTACGTGAGAAGGAGTTAGATTATGGCAAACTATGGCCAAGGAGAATCAAGCGGAAAGATCATATTGATGGGCGAGCACGCGGTTGTTTATGGAGAACCAGCGATTGCCTTTCCTTTCTATGCAACAAAAGTCACCGCATTCCTTGAAGAGCTGGATGCAATGGACGATCAACTGGTTTCTTCCTACTATTCAGGAAATTTAGCCGAAGCTCCTCATGCATTAAAAAATATCAAAAAATTATTCATTCACTTAAAAAAACAGCATGACATCCAAAAAAACTTGCAACTGACCATTGAAAGCACGATTCCTGCTGAACGTGGAATGGGATCAAGCGCTGCAGTCGCCACAGCAGTCACTCGTGCTTTTTATGATTACTTAGCATTTCCTTTGTCTCGTGAAATACTATTAGAAAATGTCCAGCTTTCGGAAAAAATCGCCCACGGTAATCCTAGTGGAATCGATGCAGCCGCTACTAGCAGCTTGCAGCCGATTTATTTTACAAAAGGGCATCCTTTTGACTACTTTTCTTTGAACATCGATGCTTTTTTGATTGTCGCTGATACAGGAATCAAAGGACAAACAAGAGAAGCCGTCAAAGATGTCGCTCACCTCTTTGAAACCCAGCCTCATGAAACTGGACAAATGATCCAAAAATTAGGATACTTGACGAAGCAAGCAAAACAAGCAATCATTGAGAATTCACCAGAAACGTTGGCACAGACAATGGATGAATCACAGTCACTTCTGGAAAAGCTGACAATCAGCAATGATTTTCTTAATCTATTGATCCAAACAGCAAAAGATACCGGGGCATTGGGTGCCAAATTAACTGGCGGTGGACGCGGTGGCTGTATGATTGCATTAGCACAAACAAAAACAAAAGCCCAAGAAATCAGTCAAGCACTTGAAGATGCGGGTGCTGCTGAAACTTGGATACAAGGATTAGGAGTACATACCTATGTTTAAAGGCAAAGCACGCGCATATACCAACATTGCTCTAATCAAATATTGGGGTAAGAAAAATGAAGAACTCATCCTTCCAATGAACAACAGCCTTTCGTTAACATTGGATGCATTTTATACAGAGACAGAAGTCATCTTTTCTGATAGCTATATGGTAGATGAATTTTATCTAGATGGCACCTTACAAGACGAAAAAGCAACAAAAAAAGTCAGTCAGTTTCTTGACCTTTTTCGTAAAGAAGCCGGCCTCTCACTAAAAGCTTCAGTAATCAGTCAGAATTTCGTTCCTACCGCAGCTGGATTAGCCTCCTCTGCCAGCGGGCTAGCTGCTTTAGCAGGAGCTTGCAATACTGCTCTTAAGCTTGGATTAGACGATCTCTCTCTTTCAAGATTTGCTCGACGCGGGTCTGGTTCAGCTTGCCGAAGTATTTTCGGTGGTTTCGTTGAATGGGAAAAAGGCCATGACGACTTAAGTTCTTACGCTAAGCCAGTCCCTTCCGATTCTTTCGAAGACGATTTAGCAATGGTTTTCGTTTTGATCAACGACCAGAAAAAAGAAGTGTCCAGCAGAAATGGGATGCGTCGAACAGTCGAAACATCCAGTTTTTATCAAGGCTGGTTAGATTCCGTTGAAGGGGATCTATATCAATTGAAACAAGCAATCAAAACAAAAGATTTCCAACTTCTCGGAGAAACGATGGAAAGAAACGGACTAAAAATGCATGGAACGACTTTAGCTGCCCAGCCTCCATTCACTTACTGGTCTCCTGACAGCTTAAAAGCGATGGATGCGGTGCGGCAATTGAGAAAAAAAGGCATTCCATGCTACTTTACGATGGATGCTGGCCCTAATGTCAAAGTTTTAGTGGAAAACAGCCATTTATCTGAGGTACAAGAAACATTTACCAAATTATTTAGCAAAGAACAAGTAATTACTGCCCATGCTGGTCCAGGAATTGCGATTATTGAATAAAGGGAGATTTTTATGATTGAAGTATCTGCACCAGGCAAACTCTATATTGCCGGAGAATATGCAGTTGTTGAAACAGGACATCCAGCAGTTATCGCTGCAGTCGATCAATTCGTAACAGTCACTGTAGAATCCGCACGAAAAGTCGGAAGTATCCAATCTGCACAATATAGTGGGATGCCTGTACGTTGGACAAGACGCAACGGAGAATTAGTTTTAGATATTCGGGAAAATCCTTTTCATTATATCCTTGCTGCTATTCGTTTGACTGAAAAGTATGCACAAGAAAAAAACATTCTTTTATCCTTTTATGATCTGAAAGTAACAAGTGAGTTAGACAGTTCAAATGGCCGGAAATATGGATTGGGTTCTAGCGGTGCCGTGACCGTTGCAACGGTCAAAGCCTTGAATGTTTTTTACGCGTTGAATTTATCTCAATTGGAGATTTTCAAGATTGCAGCACTAGCCAATTTAGCAGTTCAAGATAATGGTTCCTGCGGCGACATCGCTGCTAGCTGTTATGGTGGCTGGATCGCTTTCTCAACCTTCGACCATCCTTGGCTCCAAGAACAAGAAACTCAGCATTCTATCAGTGAGTTACTTGCCCTGGATTGGCCAGGTCTATCCATTGAGCCATTGATTGCTCCTGAAGATTTACGTTTATTGATTGGTTGGACGGGTAGCCCTGCCTCTACTTCTGATTTGGTCGATCAAGTTCACCGTTCGAGAGAAGACAAAATGGTGGCTTATCAGCTTTTCTTAAAAAACAGTACAGAATGTGTCAACGAAATGATCAAAGGGTTTAAAGAAAATAATGTAACGTTGATCCAACAGATGATTCGAAAAAACCGACAATTACTGCATGATTTATCTGCAATCACTGGGGTCGTCATCGAAACGCCTGCTTTGAACAAATTGTGTAATTTAGCTGAACAGTATGAAGGAGCCGCAAAATCTTCTGGTGCAGGTGGTGGCGATTGCGGAATCGTAATTGTTGACCAGAAATCTGGCATCCTTCCTTTAATGAGTGCATGGGAAAAAGCAGAAATCACTCCACTGCCGTTACATGTCTATAGCGATCAAAGAAAGGAAAACCGATGAATCGAAAAGACGAACATGTTTCACTAGCTAAAGCCTTTCATGATAAACAAAAAAACGAATTTGACTTCGTACGGATCATCCATAACCCTTTGCCGCAAATAGCAGTTTCTGATGTCGATCTAAGTACACAGGCAGTTGGGTTTACACTAAGCAGCCCATTTTATATCAATGCGATGACTGGCGGAAGCGAAAAAACAAAAAAAATCAACCAAGATCTTGCAATCGTCGCAAGAGAAGCAGATTTGATGATTGCCACTGGTTCAGTCAGCGCTGCCTTGAAAGACCCTTCTTTAGCCGATACTTATACGATTATGCGACAAGAATATCCTCACGGGAAAATCATTGCCAACATCGGTGCAGGGACTTCTGTCGAAAGAGCCCAAGAAGCTATCCGATTGTTTCACGCAGATGCCTTACAGATTCATTTGAATGCACCTCAAGAGTTGGTTATGCCTGAGGGAGACCGTGATTTTACCAATTGGAAAGTACTTATTCAAGAGACTCAAACAGCCATTGACGTCCCCCTCATCGTAAAAGAAGTCGGTTTTGGCATGACAAGAGAAACGCTCAATGATCTAGCTGCTTTAGGAGTTCATACAGTTGATATCAGCGGTCGAAGCGGAACAAGCTTCACCCAGATCGAAAACGCCCGTCGCTCCAAGCGGGAACTGAGTTATTTAGCTGACTGGGGGCAATCGACAGTCTCTTCATTGCTTGAAGCAAATGAAGCAGACACTTCTATGGAAATCCTAGCCTCCGGAGGTATCCGCAATGCCTATGACATATTTAAAGCCCTTTGTCTCGGCGCAAATGCAGTGGGTACTTCAGGAACCGTACTGACGCATCTGATGAATCACGGCGTAGAAGAAACTATTATACTGATGAAGCAATGGCAAGAAGAGCTTCGTCTGCTTTATACTATGGTCGGCGCAACGAATACCGCGGCCCTACACCAACAATCACTGATCTTTTCCGGACCAGTGAAGGATTGGTGCGAAGCAAGAGGGATCGACTTAGTGAAGTATGGAAGACGCACAGAAAAGAGCGTGGGACAAAAGTAAAGAACACTTTTATCCCACGCTCTAAACACGTATAAACGGCGGAAGCAAAAGCAACTCCTTCGGAAATAAGCTGAAATTCACAAAAATTTGAAAAGCAATTTTCGTGAATTCCTTCTTATTTCTTGGAGTTAAACGCTTCTGTCCCAGCCTCTTTTTTCGAATAAATGATGTTTAATCAGCTGTCCTTCGGTATTCGTTCAAGCCGCTGATTTCACAACCTCTCCACTAAACGGTGTACTAAAGCTCTTTTAAGGTTGTTTTCCGATATAGGCAAGTATGCCTCCGTCCACATACAAGACATGGCCGTTAACGAAATCAGATGCGCTAGAAGCCAAGAAGACAGATGGTCCAGCCAAATCGATTGGCTCGCCCCAGCGTGCTGCTGGCGTACGTCCAACGATAAATTGATCGAATGGATGACGTTCACCGTTTTCTTGTGTTTCGCGTAATGGAGCAGTTTGCGGTGTAGCAATATAACCTGGTCCAATTCCATTACATTGGATATTGTATTGACCGTATTCAGAAGCGATGTTTTTCGTCAGCATTTTTAATCCGCCTTTTGCCGCAGCATAAGCACTGACCGTTTCGCGTCCTAATTCACTCATCATGGAGCAGATATTGATGATTTTACCGCCGCCTTTTTCGATCATATCCCGAATAACTGCTTTTGAAACGATGAATGGGGCATTTAAATCCACGTCGATTACTTGGCGGAAGTCTGCCGCATCCATTTCGATCATCGGTGTCCGTTTGATGATCCCTGCATTGTTGACTAGAATATCAACTGAACCTACATCTTCTTTGATCTGTTGAACCATCGCTTGAACCGCTTCTTCATCGGTCACATCGCAGACATAACCTTTTGCATCGATGCCTGCTTCTTTATAATGCGCTATACCTTCATCAACTGATTCTTGATTCAAGTTATTAAATACGATTTTTGCTCCTGCTGTAGCTAAAGAGCGTGCAATCTCAAATCCAATACCATAGACAGCACCGGTGACTAATGCTACTTTTCCATCTAAACGAAACATATCCATACTAAATTCCATCATTTTCTCTCCCTTATGCTTATTTTAATTGATCCATTTGCACCATATCCATGTCTGTATAGGTGATATTTTCTCCGCACATTGCCCAGATGAATGAGTAATTGCTTGTACCTACACCTGAATGGATCGACCAGCTTGGCGAAATAATGGCTTGTTCATTGTCTACGACTAAATGTTTTGTTTCATCTGGTTTGCCCATCATATGGAACACACGTGTATCTTCATTGGCATAATCAAAATAGACATAAGCTTCCATACGACGTTCATGTGTATGACAAGGCATCGTATTCCAAGCACTTCCTGGTTCTAAAATCGTATAACCCATTTATAAATGACAGCTATCGCTGAAGCTTCTACTGCTGTAAATATCCCCGTCAAGATACCACCGATAATGATGACAATCAATAGAAGGCTAGGAATCGCCTCTTTTATTATTTTTCCAGCATGAGCCATCTGTCCTTTTTCGACAACAGGGTATTTATTCTTTTTAGCAACGATGAATGCTACTAGCATGATTCCTAGCGCCCACAAAGTGAACTGAACCCCAAAAGTTGAACTATTTAATGGACTGTTTCCGATATTCTACTGGAGATAGTCCATTTAACTTTAGTTTTATCCTTTTGTTATTATACCACCTAATATACT
>SKEQ01000274.1_pt1 | contig 10900 bp, 11 predicted proteins | sample 4826751 | NCBI WGS metagenome assembly SKEQ01 (sample SAMN11008805, study PRJNA524170) | human gut metagenome | biome: Human fecal sample; material: Feces; isolation source: fecal sample from pouch patient p44 | host: Homo sapiens | place: Israel: Tel-Aviv | collected 2013-07-11 | reverse complement strand
GCGTACTGAATCTGATAAGCCAGCATCATGATTAATGAAGCCACGCTGGCAGAAAGTATTCGCCGCTTACGTCAGGGTGAGCGTGCCACACTCGCCCAGGCCATGACGCTGGTGGAAAGCCGTCACCCGCGTCATCAGGCACTAAGTACGCAGCTGCTTGATGCCATTATGCCGTACTGCGGTAACACCCTGCGACTGGGCGTTACCGGCACCCCCGGCGCGGGGAAAAGTACCTTTCTTGAGGCCTTTGGCATGTTGTTGATTCGAGAGGGATTAAAGGTCGCGGTTATTGCGGTCGATCCCAGCAGCCCGGTCACTGGCGGTAGCATTCTCGGGGATAAAACCCGCATGAATGACCTGGCGCGTGCCGAAGCGGCGTTTATTCGCCCGGTACCATCCTCCGGTCATCTGGGCGGTGCCAGTCAGCGAGCGCGGGAATTAATGCTGTTATGCGAAGCGGCGGGTTATGACGTAGTGATTGTCGAAACGGTTGGCGTCGGGCAGTCGGAAACGGAAGTCGCCCGCATGGTGGACTGTTTTATCTCGTTGCAAATTGCCGGTGGCGGCGATGATCTGCAGGGCATTAAAAAAGGCTGATGGAAGTGGCTGATCTGCTCGTTATCAACAAAGACGATGGCGATAACCATACCAATGTCGCCATTGCCCGGCATATGTACGAGAGTGCCCTGCATATTCTGCGACGTAAATACGACGAATGGCAGCCACGGGTTCTGACTTGTAGCGCACTGGAAAAACGTGGAATCGATGAGATCTGGCACGCCATCATCGACTTCAAAACCGCGCTAATTGCCAGTGGTCGTTTACAACAAGTGCGGCAACAACAATCGGTGGAATGGCTGCGTAAGCAGACCGAAGAAGAAGTACTGAATCACCTGTTCGCGAATGAAGATTTCGATCGCTATTACCGCCAGACGCTTTTAGCGGTCAAAAACAATACGCTCTCACCGCGCACCGGCCTGCGGCAGCTCAGTGAATTTATCCAGACGCAATATTTTGATTAAAGGAATTTTTATGTCTTATCAGTATGTTAACGTTGTCACTATCAACAAAGTGGCGGTCATTGAGTTTAACTATGGCCGCAAACTTAATGCCTTAAGTAAAGTCTTTATTGATGATCTTATGCAGGCGTTAAGCGATCTCAACCGGCCGGAAATTCGCTGTATCATTTTGCGCGCGCCGAGTGGATCCAAAGTCTTCTCCGCAGGCCACGATATTCACGAACTGCCGTCTGGCGGTCGCGATCCGCTCTCCTATGATGATCCATTGCGTCAAATCACCCGCATGATCCAAAAATTCCCGAAACCGATCATTTCGATGGTGGAAGGTAGTGTTTGGGGTGGCGCATTTGAAATGATCATGAGTTCCGATCTGATTATCGCCGCCAGTACCTCAACCTTCTCAATGACGCCTGTAAACCTCGGCGTCCCGTATAACCTGGTCGGCATTCACAACCTGACCCGCGACGCGGGCTTCCACATTGTCAAAGAACTGATTTTTACCGCTTCGCCAATCACCGCCCAGCGCGCGTTGGCTGTCGGCATCCTCAACCATGTTGTGGAAGTGGAAGAACTGGAAGATTTCACCTTACAAATGGCGCACCACATCTCTGAGAAAGCGCCGTTAGCCATTGCTGTTATCAAAGAAGAGCTGCGTGTACTGGGCGAAGCGCACACCATGAACTCCGATGAATTTGAACGTATTCAGGGGATGCGCCGCGCGGTTTATGACAGCGAAGATTACCAGGAAGGGATGAACGCTTTCCTCGAAAAACGTAAACCTAATTTCGTTGGTCATTAATCCCTGCGAACGAAGGAGTAAAAATGGAAACTCAGTGGACAAGGATGACCGCCGATGAAGCGGCAGAAATTATCCAGCATAACGACATGGTGGCATTTAGCGGCTTTACCCCAGCGGGTTCGCCGAAAGCCTTACCGACCGCGATTGCCCGCAGAGCTAACGAACAGCATGAGGCCAAAAAACCGTATCAAATTCGCCTGCTGACGGGGGCGTCAATCAGCGCCGCCGCTGACGATGTACTTTCTGACGCCGATGCTGTTTCCTGGCGTGCGCCATATCAAACATCGTCCGGTTTACGTAAAAAGATCAATCAGGGCGCGGTGAGTTTCGTTGACCTGCATTTGAGCGAAGTGGCGCAAATGGTCAATTACGGTTTCTTCGGCGACATTGATGTTGCCGTCATCGAAGCATCGGCACTGGCACCGGATGGTCGAGTCTGGTTAACCAGCGGGATCGGTAATGCGCCGACATGGCTGCTGCGGGCGAAGAAAGTGATCATTGAACTTAATCACTATCACGATCCGCGCGTTGCAGAACTGGCGGATATTGTGATTCCTGGCGCGCCACCGCGGCGCAATAGCGTGTCGATCTTCCATGCAATGGATCGCGTCGGTACCCGCTATGTGCAAATCGATCCGAAAAAGATTGTCGCCGTCGTGGAAACCAACTTGCCCGACGCCGGTAATATGCTGGATAAGCAAAATCCCATGTGCCAGCAGATTGCCGATAACGTGGTCACGTTCTTATTGCAGGAAATGGCGCATGGGCGTATTCCGCCGGAATTTCTGCCGCTGCAAAGTGGCGTGGGCAATATCAATAATGCGGTAATGGCGCGTCTGGGGGAAAACCCGGAAATTCCTCCGTTTATGATGTATTCGGAAGTGCTACAGGAATCGGTGGTGCATTTACTGGAAACCGGCAAAATCAGCGGGGCCAGCGCCTCCAGCCTGACAATCTCGGCCGATTCCCTGCGCAAGATTTACGACAATATGGATTACTTTGCCAGCCGCATTGTGTTGCGTCCGCAGGAGATTTCCAATAACCCGGAAATCATCCGTCGTCTGGGCGTCATCGCTCTGAACGTCGGCCTGGAGTTTGATATTTACGGGCATGCCAACTCAACGCACGTAGCCGGGGTCGATCTGATGAACGGCATCGGCGGCAGCGGTGATTTTGAACGCAACGCGTATCTGTCGATCTTTATGGCTCCGTCGATTGCTAAAGAAGGCAAGATCTCAACCGTCGTGCCAATGTGCAGCCATGTTGATCACAGCGAACACAGCGTCAAAGTGATCATCACCGAACAAGGGATCGCCGATCTGCGCGGTCTTTCCCCGCTTCAACGCGCCCGCACTATCATTGATAATTGTGCACATCCTATGTATCGGGATTATCTGCATCGCTATCTGGAAAATGCGCCCGGCGGACATATTCACCACGATCTTAGCCACGTCTTCGACTTACACCGTAATTTAATTGCAACCGGCTCGATGCTGGGTTAATGGTTTGTCCCGTCACGATCTTCAGCAATATGCTGAAGCATCGTGGCGGTATAACGATGATTTCTGATTGAATAAAGATATTCCTGCATATACATCGGCCTGTGCGGCGCATCAAAATATTTCAGCGTTGCCGGATTCACCAGTCGCCAGGCAAAATGCGGGATCACCGTCAGAAAATGTCCGCGCTCCACGGCGCTGATTTTGGCCATAAAACTGTAGGGACGATAAATAATGGTGGGATTGATCCCACAAGGTCGCATATTCGCATCAATCATTGCTTCGAAGTTAGCCCGGTTTTGAAAGCGCATTTGTAGCCAGGGCAGCTCCTGAAGCAGCTCTTGCTCTTGACGCTCTTCATAACGGCGAGAAACGAGAAAGCCCAATCGCAGCGGTGGTAATTCACTGATAGTCAGGTTTTCCAGTTCCTGAACTCGTGCAGATACATGCTGTGGGGAGATAATAAAATCTAACTGACGGTCAAAAAGATTATCGATAACACCGTTTTCGCTGAACTCAACTGGCTGGGCGGTCACGCCTTCATACTTATCTCCGAGACTAATCAACTGATCGAAAATAATTGTCGGATAAGTATTATCTATGCCAATCACAATTTCTCGTGAACGACGCCCTGAGTTATGGATTTCATTATCAATCGCAGAAAGTCGTTGATAAACCGGGAACAGTTTTTGATACAGTTCCTGACCGGCTTTATTGAGGCTGATATTATTATCTTTGCGGGTAAATAGCGTATAGCCAATTTGTTCTTCCAGCGCGGCAATGCTTTTACCAAATGGCGAAGCCGTCATATGGATTTTTTCTGCCGCCCGGGCAATATTATTGGTTTGCGCTAATAAAATGAAATTGCGCATCTTTTTCGAAATAAAAATGTCCATCCCCCCTCCCCGCATCCTTGTCCGCTTAACCGTTTCAGTCAGCCTATCCTTGATGAAACCGCGAGCAAAGATAGGTGATTACGTCATGGTTTTACAGAAAATTACAGAAAAAGGAGGCAATATCGGGTAAAGGCATTAGCCCGACGAATACGTCGGGCTACAAGTATTATTGTGCTGCAGGTGTTTTAGCGGGTTGTTGATCCACAGGTTCTAACTGGAAGACCACATCGACCTGATCATCAAACTGAATAGCGGCCTGCTCGTAAGTTTCCTGGGCAGACACCGGCGCGGCATCGGCTTTCATCATCCGCACCATTGGGCTGGGCTGATAGTTGGAAACATGGTAGCGCACGCTATATACCGGCCCCAGTTTACGATGAAAGCCGTTCGCCAGTTCCTGCGCCTGATGAATCGCGTTATCAATCGCTGCCTTACGCGCTTTGTCTTTATAGGCATCCGGCTGCGCCACGCCCAGCGACACAGAACGAATTTCGTTAAGACCCGCCTTCAGCGCGCCATCCAGCAAGGAATTCAGTTTGTCTAACTGACGGAGCGTGACTTCCACCGTTCTCACAGCGCGGTAGCCTTTCAGGATACTTTTACCATCCTGATAATCATAATCTGGCTGGGTGCGTAAATTCGCTGAGCTGATATCTTTTTTCGCGATCTGATTGAGTTCAAGGAAGGAAATGTATTGTGCGACGCGCTCATCTGCCTGTTTCTTGGCTGTAGCGGCATCCTTCGCGGCCACGTTAACTTCAATCGCAAGAGTGGCAATGTCTGGCACCGCATCCACACTTGCCGTACCGGAGGTGACAATATGCGGTCCATCCGGCAATTCGTTAGCCTGCGCTGCCATCCCGCTAATACCCATTAATGCCGCCAGGGCGATAACTTTGAACTTCACGTTAGTCTCTCCGTGTTAATTGACTTGCCCAAAATTCAGGACCTCTGGAGGCAAGCTTAGCGCCTCTGTTTTATTTTTCCATCAGATAGCGCCTAACTGAACAAGGCTTGTGCATGAGCAATACCGTCTCTCGCCAGCTGCAAGGCTATAAACCACATGACACATCCCACTACCAGATTGATAATGCGCTGTGATTTTGCCGTGCGCAGGCGCGGTGCCAGCCAGGCTGCGAGAATAGCCAGCCCAAAGAACCACAGGAAAGAGGCGCTAATTGTCCCGAGCGCAAACCAACGTTTTGGTTCGACGTCAAGCTGCCCGCCAAGGCTGCCCAGTACAACAAAAGTATCCAGGTAAACATGCGGATTCAGCCAGGTCACTGCCAACATGGTGGCGATAATTTTCCATCTGCCTTGCTTCAGGACTTCGGCACTAGCTAACTCAATATTACTACTCATCGCTGTTTTAAAAGCGCCAAAACCATACCACAGCAAGAAGACTACGCCGCCCCAGGTGACCAGCGCCAGCAACCACGGCGACTGCATCAATAACGCGCTACCACCAAAAATCCCCGCGCAAATCAGGACCAAATCGCTGATAGCGCAAAGTAAGGCAATCATAATGTGATACTGACGACGAATGCCCTGATTCATCACAAAAGCATTTTGTGGGCCGAGCGGCAGAATCATAGCTGCCCCAAGAGCAAGACCTTGAAAGTAATAAGAAAACACGTTGGATATTCCGAATTAAGTATCTGATGCAGAGACTATATCGCGGGATTGTTATTAGCGGAAATTGATAATATTAATTGGCAATCAGAATAACTAATAAGAGAGAGGCCAGAGAGTATTATCTGGCCTCAGCGTTGATTACGCAGCTTTGTCTTCTTTCACCCGCTTAAAGTTCACATCCATTTGCGGGTACGGGAAGCTGATACCGGCGGCATCAAATTCACGTTTAATACGCTCCAGCACATCCCAGTACACGTTTTGCAGATCGCCGCTGTTGCTCCAGACGCGGACCACGAAATTAATCGACGATGCACCAAGTTCGTTCAGGCGCACAGTCATTTCGCGATCTTTCAAAATGCGATCTTCAGACTGGATAATATTGGTCAGGATCTGCTTAACCTGATCGATATCGGAATCATACGCCACGCCAATAATAAATTCGTTACGGCGAACTGGCTCGCGGGAGAAGTTAATAATATTTCCGGCAATAATTTTACCGTTCGGAATAACGATAATTTTACCGTCTGCAGTACGCATGGTGGTGGAGAAAATCTGCACACTCAGCACAGTACCGGCTACGCCGCCGAGGTCAACATATTCTCCGGCACGGAACGGGCGGAACATGACAAGTAACACGCCAGCGGCCAGGTTAGACAGTGACCCCTGCAAAGCCAGACCAACAGCTAAGCCTGCGGCACCGAGTACAGCAATGACGGACGCGGTTTGTACACCCACGCGTCCCAGTGCAGCGATTAGCGTAAAGGCGATAATACCGTAACGGACTAATGCAGAGAGAAAATCAGCAACAGTGGCATCGATTTTACGGGAGATCATCAGGCGATTCACCGCGTTGGAAATCATCCGCGCGATAATCAAACCAACGATGATGATCGCGAGTGCCGCCACGATGTTTACTGCATAACTTAGCAGCAGCGCCTGGTTAGCTACCAGCCAGCTTCCCGCGCCGTTTATGCTATCGACAACATTCAAATCTTCCATTCAATATTCCTTTTCAACTGACTCAAAATGGAGAAATACACTCCGCCGCCTTATGACGGGCAGTCTGACAAGGGTAAACAATAAAGCATAATTTTGCCAAATAGATCACAGATTTCTCATCTGAATCACCTTGCTTTTGGCGAAAAAATCCCCGCAGAGCGGGGCTCAGACAGATATCAATGTGCGCTTTGTCATGCCGGATGCGGCGTGAACGCCTTATCCGGCCTACAAAAACCTGCAAATTCAATATATTGCAGGATACGTGTAGGCCTGATAAGCGTAGCGCATCAGGCAATTTTGCTTTTGGCGAAAAAAAGACCCGCAGAGCGGGCCTTGAGATAAGCAGAAAGGAATATCTTACAGAACGTCGATCGCGTTCAGTTCCTGGAATGCTTTTTCCAGACGAGCGATCATCGAAGTCTGACCGGCACGCAGCCATACGCGCGGATCGTAGTATTTCTTGTTCGGCTGATCTTCGCCTTTCGGGTTACCCAGCTGACCCTGCAGATAAGCTTCGTTCGCTTTGTAGTAGTTCAGAACGCCTTCCCAGGTTGCCCATTGGGTATCGGTATCGATGTTCATTTTCACTACGCCGTAGCTTACGGAGTCTTTGATTTCCTGAGCAGTAGAACCGGAACCACCGTGGAATACGAAGTTCAGGCTGTTGTGCGGCAGGTTGTGTTTCTTAGAAACATATTCCTGAGAATCACGCAGGATGGTCGGAGTCAGAACCACGTTACCCGGCTTGTAAACACCGTGTACGTTACCGAAGGACGCTGCGATGGTGAAACGCGGGCTGATTTTGCTCAGCTCGGTGTATGCGTAATCAACGTCTTCCGGCTGGGTGTACAGTGCAGAAGCGTCCATGTGGCTGTTGTCCACGCCGTCTTCTTCACCACCGGTGCAACCCAGTTCGATTTCCAGAGTCATGCCGATTTTGGACATACGCTCCAGGTATTTAGAGCAGATTTCGATGTTCTCTTGCAGAGATTCTTCAGACAGGTCGATCATGTGAGAAGAGAACAGCGGCTTGCCGGTAGCAGCGAAGTGTTTTTCACCCGCGTCCAGCAGACCGTCGATCCACGGCAGCAGTTTCTTCGCGCAGTGGTCGGTGTGCAGGATAACCGGAACACCATAATGTTCAGCCATCTGGTGAACGTGATGCGCACCAGAGATCGCGCCCAGGATAGCAGCACCCTGCGGAACGTCAGATTTCACGCCTTTACCAGCGATAAAGGAAGCACCACCGTTGGAGAACTGAACGATAACCGGCGCTTTAACTTTAGCAGCGGTTTCCAGTACGGCGTTGATGGAGTCAGTACCGACGCAGTTTACTGCTGGCAGTGCGAAGTTGTTTTCTTTTGCTACCTGGAAAACTTTCTGTACGTCATCACCAGTGATTACGCCAGGTTTTACGAAATCAAAAATCTTAGACATGTCTCTTGTCCTGTATCGTCGGGCCTTATACTCGTCATACTTCAAGTTGCATGTGCTGCGTCTGCGTTCGCTCACCCCAGTCACTTACTTATGTAAGCTCCTGGGGATTCACTCTCTTGTCGCCTTCCTGCAACTCGAATTATTTAGAGTATGAAAAAATGCGTGCTCTAAAAGCGCGCTGAAACAAGGGCAGGTTTCCCTGCCCTGTGATTTTTTACTTCTTAGCGCGCTCTTCGAGCATCGCTACTGCAGGCAGTACTTTACCTTCCACGAATTCGAGGAATGCGCCGCCGCCAGTGGAGATGTAGGAGATTTTGTCAGCAATGCCGAACAGGTCGATTGCTGCCAGAGTGTCGCCGCCGCCAGCGATGGAGAACGCTTCGCTGTCTGCGATAGCGTTAGCCACGATTTCAGTACCTTTGCGGAAGTTCGGGAATTCGAACACGCCAACCGGACCGTTCCACAGAATGGTTTTCGCATTCTTCAGGATTTCAGCCAGTTCCTGAGCGGAAGCATCACCGATATCCAGGATCTGCTCGTCAGCTTTCACATCGTTAACAGATTTCAGGGTAGCCGGTGCAGTTTCAGAGAACTCGGTTGCTACGCGAACATCAGACGGAACCGGGATGTTGCAGGTGGTCAGCAGACGTTTAGCTTCGTCAACCAGGTCAGCTTCGTACAGGGATTTACCCACATCGTGGCCTTGTGCCGCGATAAAGGTGTTAGCGATACCACCACCAACAATCAGCTGGTCAGCGATTTTAGACAGGGAGTCCAGAACGGTCAGTTTGGTAGATACTTTAGAACCACCAACGATAGCCACCATCGGGCGAGCAGGTTCTTTCAGTGCTTTACCCAGCGCGTCCAGTTCAGCTGCCAGCAGCGGGCCTGCGCACGCAACGTCAGCGAATTTACCGATACCGTGAGTAGAAGCCTGCGCGCGGTGAGCAGTACCGAATGCGTCCATTACGAACACGTCACACAGTGCAGCGTATTTTTTGGACAGGGTTTCGTCGTCTTTCTTCTCGCCTTTGTTGAAGCGAACGTTTTCCAGAACAACCAGTTCACCTTCAGCAACGTCAACGCCGTCGAGGTAATCTTTAACCAGACGAACCGGGTTAGACAGTTTGTCTTTCAGGTAGTTAACAACCGGCAGCAGAGAGAATTCTTCGTTGTACTCGCCTTCGGTAGGACGACCCAGGTGGGAAGTTACCATCACTTTTGCGCCTTGTTTCAGGGCCAGTTCGATGGTCGGCAGAGAAGCACGGATACGCGCGTCGCTGGTTACTTTCCCGTCTTTTACTGGTACGTTCAGATCCGCACGGATAAATACACGTTTCCCAGCAAGATCCAGATCGGTCATCTTAATTACAGACATGGTGAATCCTCTCGTTGATTCTAAAAGTTTTGCAGACGCTGCTTGCGTCTTACCTGAAAGCAACAGTAGCCATAGCTAACGTCGTGTCGAGCATTCGGTTAGCAAAGCCCCATTCGTTATCGCACCAGACCAACGTTTTGATCAGGTGTGCGCCACTGACCCGGGTTTGGGTGCCATCGACAATGGCACTGTGCGGATCGTGGTTAAAATCTACAGAGACCAACGGCAATTCCGTATAGTCAACTATACCATGAAATGCACCTTGTGCTGCTTTTTGCAGCAACAGGTTGACTTCATTGGCTTTTACAGGTTTCTTCACCGTCACGCTTAAATCGATTGCCGTCACATTTATGGTTGGCACACGTACCGCAATCGCTTCAAAGCGATCGTTAAATTGCGGAAAAAATCGTGTGATACCGGCGGCCAGTTTAGTATCGACCGGAATGATCGACTGGCTGGCTGCCCGGGTGCGACGCAGGTCAGGATGGTATGCATCAATAACCTGTTGATCGTGCATGGCGGAGTGAATTGTGGTCACTGTGCCGGACTCAATACCGTACGCATCATCTAACAATTTGATGACGGGAATTATGCAATTCGTGGTACAGGAAGCGTTAGAAACGATGCGGTGTTCCGCACGAAGTTGATCCTGATTGACGCCGTAAACAACGGTCGCGTCGAGATCGTTACTGCCAGGATGTGAAAAGAGCACTTTTTTGGCCCCGGCGGCAATATGCGCTTCGCCATGCTCGCGGGAGCCATATACGCCGGTGCAGTCGAGGACTACATCAACGCCAAGTTCACGCCAGGGGAGCGATTGCAGTGAACGTTCATGCAATACGCGGATGGCGTCATCACCAACAAAAAGTTGATCGCGTTCCTGTCGTACTTCCCATGCAAAACGGCCATGGCTGGTGTCATATTTCAACAAATGCGCCATGCCCGCAGCATCCGCCAGTTCGTTGATTGCCACCACGGTAATTTCCGCCCGGCGTCCGGATTCATACAAAGCACGAACCACATTACGCCCGATGCGACCGAAGCCATTTATCGCTACGCGTACGGTCATAGATCTCCTGCAAGGTTTTCCCTGAGCAAATTTGCCAGACAGAGTAATCCAGCAAATCGTCCGGGGAAACCTTACCTGTCGCAAACTGCGACTGATTGGTTAATTGTCGAACATTTAATCGACTGAAACGCTTCAGCTAGGATAAGCGAAACGTGGAATAAAAGGAATG
>SKEQ01001276.1_pt1 | contig 10918 bp, 8 predicted proteins | sample 4826751 | NCBI WGS metagenome assembly SKEQ01 (sample SAMN11008805, study PRJNA524170) | human gut metagenome | biome: Human fecal sample; material: Feces; isolation source: fecal sample from pouch patient p44 | host: Homo sapiens | place: Israel: Tel-Aviv | collected 2013-07-11 | reverse complement strand
TCTGACTCCGAGACTGTTTGGTCCTCTTGGTATCACGAAATATTACTGGGAAACCTGTCCGAAAGGAATTACAAAAGGCGGCTGGGGACTGTTTCTCTGTGCAGAAGACATGGCAAAACTTGGCCAGCTGTATCTTCAGAGGGGAAAATGGAATGGTCAGCAGCTGGTGTCTGAATATTGGATAGAAATATCTACGGCACGACATCTGAAAACTCAGAATGACACCTATGGATATGGATATCAGCTATGGATGGAACAGCGCCCGGGAAGCTTTGAATATAATGGGATGCTGGGACAGAATGTTATTATTTATCCTGATATGGATATGGTTCTTGTCACAAATGCCGGAAACAAAGAAATGTTTCAGGACTGTATCATGCTGAATATCATCCGGAAATACTTCCCTGTTAATTATCATCCCGCCGATGTTCTACCTGAGAATCCGCTCTCCTATAGTCTTCTGAAACGGTTGTGCGGAGAACTGGAAAATGGAGAAAATAATAACAGAAGTACTTCTCTGCGCGGGGGATGGAAAAGAAATGTAGTTTCCAGAAGGAAGCATTCAGATAAAAAATACAGCTACCGTATTTCAGCAGCCGTTGATCGCCCATCTGATCATCACAGTTTTATGCGGGCTGTAAGCGGCAGAACTTATGTTATGGAACAGCAGAATATTGGAATTGCGCCGTTGTTTGTGCAGGTATTCCACAATAATATGACAGATGGTATTTCTGAAATTTCTTTTACTTATGATGCGGGAAACTTTTGCGTTTCTTTTACCGAAGGTGAGGTGATCCATAAACTTCCTGTTGGATTTGGAAAGGCTGCGGATGGATGTGTTGATCTTCATGGAGAACATTACCTTGTAGCTACACTGGGAGAATTTGCAAGAGATGAAAACGATATCCCTGTGTTAAAACTGGAGGTTACTTTTATCGAAGAATGTGTGAAACGAAAGGCGCACATTTTCTTTCATGAAGATAATGGAATTGAAATCAGATGGAACGAAACACCCGGCAAAAAAATGATTCTGGCAGGACTGAGTTCTATTACTGAAGAACTGTCAGGAAACTTCCTGTATAATTCGCTTCTGGGAGATCATAATATTACGACAGAACTGCTGCACCGGCTTATGGAACAAACGATTGAGCCTGCTGTAAGGGGATATCTGAAGAGACCGGAAGAAACAGGCAGTATTGATACGGATGAGTGAATATAATAAAGTCTCATATACAAAAATGCATTTCTCACTAAACGATTCAGATGAGAAATGCATTTTGCATTTTACAGGTTTATTTTATTTATGGTATGTATTATTTACGCGGATTGCCATAGTTCTGTTTAGTCCTGTTTCACATTGAAAGCTTTCATTCCCGGATATACTGCGCTTGCGCCGAGTTCTTCTTCGATACGGAGAAGCTGGTTGTATTTTGCAACACGTTCGGATCTGCTTGGAGCTCCGGTCTTAATCTGGCAGGTGTTCAGTGCTACTGCAAGGTCTGCGATTGTTGTATCTGCTGTCTCGCCGGAACGATGAGAAGAAATTGCGGTGTAGCCTGCTTTGTGAGCCATTTTAATTGCTTCCAGTGTTTCAGATACGGAACCGATCTGGTTTAATTTGATCAGGATCGCATTACCTGCGCCAAGGCTGATACCTTTTGCAAGTCTCTCTGTATTTGTAACAAACAGGTCATCACCGACAAGCTGTACTTTGTCGCCAAGTCTTGCTGTAAGTTTCTGCCATCCTTCCCAGTCTTCTTCATCCAGACCGTCTTCGATGGAGATGATCGGATATTTCTCGCACAATTTAGCCCAGTGCTCAATGAGCTCTTCGGATGTATACTCTGTTCCTGCTTTTGGAAGTTTGTAGTATCCTTTGCCTTTTTCGCTCTTCCATTCAGAGGAAGCTGCGTCCATAGCGATCTTGAAGTCTTTACCTGGTTCATATCCGGCTTTCTTAACTGCTTCAAGAATTGTTTCGATTGCTTCTTCATCAGATTTCAGTGCAGGTGCGAAACCACCTTCATCACCTACTGATGTTGCAAGTCCGCGTTCTTTCAGGATAGAAGCAAGTGCGTGGAAGACTTCTGCACACCATCTTAAGCATTCTTTGAAGGAAGGTGCTCCAACTGGCATGATCATGAATTCCTGTACATCCAGACCGGATGATAATGCGTGGCATCCACCGTTTACGATGTTCATCATTGGAACTGGAAGACGGTTTCCGGATACTCCGCCAAGGAAACGATACAGCGGAATCTCAAGAGAAGTTGCTGCTGCTCTGCAGCATGCGATAGATACTGCAAGGATTGCATTTGCTCCAAGTTTGGATTTATCTTTTGTTCTGTCTGCTGCGATCATTGCTGCATCTACTGCATAAATGTCACTTGCATCGAGACCTTCGATTGCTTCGTTGATTGTTGTATTGATGTTTTCTACTGCTTTCTGTACGCCTTTTCCAAGGTAACGAGCTTTATCTCCATCTCTTAATTCCAGAGCTTCGAATTCACCTGTAGATGCACCGCTTGGAGCTGTTCCTCTTGCTACAGTGCCATCCATCAGATATACTTCTGCTTCTACTGTCGGATTTCCTCTGGAATCCAGAATTTCTCTTCCAATTACTTTCTCAATTTCTAAGTACATGATAAATCCCCTTTCTGGTTTTGCATTTGGACTCCTGGTACACCGCAACTGGGATGTACCAAGTGAATCATATCTGAGGTACGGTTTTTCAGCAGAACCGCGATTTCAGCAAGTACAGATCTGATCCAGTGTTCCGAAGAATTCAACAGGTCTTCGGATGGAGTTCAAATGATTTCATTCACGCGAGAGTTTGTTATACCTAACTCTACTGGTTAGTATATTCTAACTTTTGTGAAAATGCAAGAGGGAAATTGGGATGATATTGAGAAAGTATTTCAGAAAAAGGTACTTTTATGTTTAAGTTATAGAGTTACATATTATAAATATCAAATTATATAAAAAATCTTCAGATATTTAGAATTCTTCTCAAATATCTGAAGATTTTAGTATTACACAAATATTTAATTAATGTGGGCACTTAGTGTATGTAGTTGTACTGTACAACGTAGCATTTGCTCGATAACCACATTTTTCACATCTCTGACATTTATATATTTTAACAGTACATCCTCCAGATGAATTCTTTCCATGTGTATAGAAAGATGACGGAATCATACTATGTGTACATAATGCATAAGTATCTGCAGATTCTTGATATGTTATCTGATTTCCGTTTGAATCAATATATACTTCATCACCTTGTGAAAAATCAATAGACTCTAATACAGTATTGTCTACATCATCATAGCCAAAATCATCTACGAAATCATCAAAAATAACTTCCTCAAAACTTTCATCAGATGAGGATATCGGTTCATACGCCATAATCGTCCCAGCACTTGCCACAACTGTCAGCGCCGACACTGCCACCATAATCCCTCTCTGTAACATTCCTTTTCTCTTTTCCTTCATCATGTAGGTAATCCTCCTTTTTAATGTTTTAAAATCCTTTCCTTCCTTATTGTTTTTATGTCCGGAAAGGTTATTTTTCCACACGGCTGGACGAATATCAGAAGTTGAGGCTTCTAATACCAGCAATTTTGCATAGTCCTGACGTTTTTCTTTTGTGCAACCATCGACTGCTACACTGTCACTGACTATTTCTGCTGTATCTATGTAAAGGAAAAGTAAAAGATATGCCACCGGATTCATCCAATGTAAACACAGAACAAAAAGGCATAAAAGTTTTACTAAATTGTCATGATTTTTCAAATGTGTATGTTCATGCTTATATACCATAATAAAATCAGGATGCAGAGGAAAACTCTCTGGAAACACAATCTTCTGACGGAAAAATCCAATGGTACATGGACCACAGATCTCATCTGGAATCAGATAATAGGTGAGATTATCTTCTGGATTTTCAATCTTTTCAAAGATATAGTTCCGTATAGAATGTGCACCTCTCCAGTATTTAACAATCTCATAGATTGCAAAGATAATAATTCCTGTTAACCAGATTCTGGCAAATAGATTAAACCATTGAGGTATCCATATGTACTCACCCTGCTTTTCACTCCAGAAAGCCAGAGAACCTGACAGATAGGAATCAGCTTTTCTACCAATTAACATTGTTTCTGGAAGTGCATCTTTTGGAAGCAAATATTTAACCAACTGCACAGGTACCAGATAAAAGAACACACCTGTCAGTAGTAATCTTCTTCCGAGAATGTAATTATAGTTTCCACGCTGGATTATATACAAAAGTAAACAGATCACAACAGGAATACTTCCTGCAATGGACATACAGACTAACAGTTCCATTTAAACATCACATCATTTCTTCTTAATGTATTCTAATAAATATTCTTTCTCTTCCTCTGTAAGTTTCTGATCAGAGGTCAGAGCACTGACAAGGATGTTCATATCAGGAACTATATATCCTGATGCGGATGACCTGAAAGTGTGTGCAGATTTGGCAACTTCAGTTTCACCCTTTTCTTCAGCAAGTTCATTTAACTTATCATACAGGTAGCGGTTTCTCAATCCAAGAACAAACATAGATGCCGGGTATAGTAAGGATACCACAGCAGCACCAATCATGTATAAAGTAAATGTATGTGTATCGTTTACCGGAGGTGTGCTCATAAAGTTAATAAAGAAACCAATACCAGAAAAAGCGGTAAATAAAATCCAACAGACAAGTTCTATTTTCTTTTTCATTCTTTCGTCTCCAGATCATTAATAATTGTAAATTTCTGTCATTTCTTAACTACAGTTAGTCTACCATATTTTGCACAAATTAAGCAACTGATTTTTATGAATTTATCGGACTTCTTACCGCCATTATTCGAGATTTATCGAGAAATTGCACAATAGATTATGGACTTGTGTTACATTTTTTGAACACTTCTTCCATAGCGCGTCATCCGAGGACTGCAAGCTCCTTCTGATAAACTGCGGAGTAGTTATTTGGTATAGAGCCACGTAGCGAAGCGGTAGATTTTATCCGCTTGACAAATACATTTATCAGATATATTTCTGAAATGCTCTCAATATGCAAAAAAGATTCCATTTTTCTATAAATCATTCAAATCCATGACTATTGATTTCATCTACCAGAGACACATCTCTGGATGCAACAAGGTGTCTGATAAAGTAAAAAGCCAGGAAAGAACTGTTCAATCACTGAACAATTCCTGCCTGGTTTCTCATGGAAAATTAAAACGTATTTTTATTTATGAAGAAAAGAAAACAGTCCTTTTTTCTTTTCATATGGCTCTGATGTAATGCCTTTTACTTCATATCCTGTAGCACTGATCGCTGTTTTTAATTTTGCTTCGTCTACCGGTCCGTCTGAGATGATCACGGTTTCTCCTTTGCTGTGGGAAGATGTAATTTTATCTACCTGGAAAGCTTTTCTCACTGCATCATTTACGTGAGATTCACACATACCGCACATCATGCCGTCTACTTTTACAGTTGTTTTGATCATGTTGTTATCCTCCATTTCTGTTATTACAATGCTGTTAAAAGCATGATCTGTCATTATAAGTTAGAACTCACTAACAGAAATTATAGCATATGTTTTTTTCTTTTACAATAAGTGTAAGTTTTAATTGTAATTAAAATTTTATGCTACTTTTTTGCTTTAATTTCAGTAATTTTATGCCAATGCCTGGGCAAGAGCTTTCTGAATTGCTCCAAGGATTCCCTCTGAGGAATAAGTGGCACCGCTTGCAGCATCAATTCCGTCTGCTGACTGATTTCCCATAATCTGAGGATAAATAGTTTCCCATGCATAATCAAAGTACTCAGGTGAATCACTGTTACTCTGTTCAATAGATGCAATCTGACCGCCCTGAATCGTTACGGTTACATTTACTCTTCCACTGTATCCATAGCTTGAGCCTGTATAAGTTCCGTCAATATATGGTCCTGTAGGTTCCGGCGTAGGCTCCGGAGTCTCTTCCGGTGTTGGTGTGGGAGCCGGTGTTTCCTCTGGTGTTGGAGTAACTTCTGGAGTCGGAGTTTCTTCCGGTGTCGGGGTTGGGGTTGCCTCAGGAATTGGCGTAACTGTTACTTCTGGTGTTGGAGTTGGTGTCACTTTTGTGGTGTCTTTTTCTGCCTGTTTCAGAATATCTTTCATTGCGTTTATGATACCCTTTGAAGAGTAGGTTGCACCACTGACAGTATCAATGCCATCGACAGACTGATTCTGAATGATCTCATTTTCCAGGATATCCCATGCTTTCTTAAAGAACATAGGCGTATCTGTATGCTCTGCTTCCAGAGACTTGATCATACCTTTTTTAATCTTAGCTGTCAACGTAATTGTCCCACTGTATCCTTTACCGGTTCCTGTATAGGTTCCGTCTTTGTAAATCTGTTCGTCTCCCGGCTTCGGTATTGGAGAAGGTTTCTTTGTCGGTTTCGGTGATGGAGTGGGAGTTGGCGTAACAACTGCCTGATTTCCTGATGGAATTGCCTGTGACAATGCATTCTGAACCGCAGTAATAATTCCGTTTGAAGAATAAGTGGCACCACTGACTGCATCTACGTTCGGAGACTGGCTTGCAAGAATTTTGCTGATCACACCCTGTGCATTTGCAAAATAGGAGGCTGTTTCATTTGATGCATCTACAATATTGATAGCTGCAATTTTATTGTCAGTGACAGTTACCTGAACAGTGATCGTTCCTCCGAAACCAGTTCCGGAGCCTGTATAGGTACCGTCTGCATATCCACCGGCAGGAACTTCTGTAGTTGGTGTGACTGTGCTTCCTGCACCACCCCCTGCTGTACCTCCATTTGCAGCGGAACCTGTAGATGAATTTTTCTTTGTTCCTGTTTTAATCTTACTTGTTTTTTTTGTCTTTTTTGATGTTTTTGAAATTGAGGTTCCATTGGTTTCAGAAGAGTCTTCTGAATCAAAATCCTTACCTGCAGTTCCTTGTGAAATCAATTCTTTAATCTCATCAGTAGACATAACATTATTATTGGAAACTGATGTAGTCTCCACAGGACTTTTATCTGCCTGATAACAGGTTACACAGACTGCTGCAAAAACTGCTGCCGCAGGAATAAGCTTTAACCATGGACGGAAACTGTCCTGTTTGGGTTTCATTTCCGGATTCTTATTATTTTTCTGCTCATTATTTTTGTCCATAAATTCCTCCTTCTTCAATAGTTCCAGGAAATTATATTCAGGTGATTACTGTAATAACTCTATAAAGTTTTACAGTTGAAAAGAAATCCTGCCCTTTCTGTGGGATACAGGATTTCTTTTCTCAGCTCAGATTATTTTACAGTTACTTTAACTGTTTTGGTTACGCCATTGCATGTTACTGTGATCTTGGCAGTACCTTTTTTAATACCTTTAATTGTACCATTGGATGATACTGTAGCAATTTTCTTGTTGCCGGATTTGTATGTAACTTTTCCTGACGGAGCTGCTTTTGCTGTGATCTTAGTTGTTTTGCCGACTTTTACAGATGCAGATGTTTTGTTCAGTGTAAGAGTTGGATTTTTAACTGTTACTTTGCAGGTTGCCTTTACATCTCCGCATTTAGCTGTGATGACTGCACTACCTTTTGCTTTTGCAGTAACTTTACCGGTTGTTTTGTTTACGGCTGCAACTTTTGGGTTGCTGGAAGTAAATGTAACTTTTGGTGCATCTGCTCCTGTTACAGTTGCCTTCAGTGTAGTTGTTTTTCCTTTGTAAACAGTGGCTGTTTTCTTGTTGAGAGTTACTGTTACCTTCGTATCTGCTTTAACAAGAGCCTCTACTGCTGCGTTCAGATGAGTTGTAGCTTCATCAACCTCTGCCTGAGTTGGCTTTTCTTTTGCAAGAAGATCCTTTGCTTCCTGAAGCTCTAACTGCATTGCCTTCCAGGAATCTGCTGTGTAATCTGCTTCTTTTAAGGCTTCTGCTTTTTCTACTGCTGCTTTTAATGCTGTTGTATCTGCTTCTCCTGCTTCCGGTTTTACGATGTTTGCATCTGTTGCATTAACTTCAAATACAGTATCTGCATATCCCATTGCATATACGGTGATTTTCCATTTGCCGGTTCCATCTGTTCCTTTTGGAAGCTGGCAGCGGTAGGAATCTGTCAGACCAAGCTGGATTCCCATTGCCTTGTGCATCCAGTTATCTGCTGCAAATTTTGTTCCGTAAGATGCCAGAACTTTATTACCATTTCCGTAGTAATCCCATTTTACAGCATACATTTTAGCACCAAGAGCACCATATCCGTCACCTGTAATATCTACTCTTAAGAATTCGCCGTAACTTCCACTTGCTTCTTTTACTGTTGCGGTAACATTGGATGCTGTCTGGAGTGCCTGATCTTTAAGTCCGGAACCTGTACCGTTTGTTCTGGCCTTGAATGTGAATGTTCCATCGGAACCTTTTACAGCTTCTTTTAAGCCGTTTGTTTCAGCGGTAACATCAGCAACTGCACTATAGGACTGCAAATTGTTTTCTCCAAATCCTCCGGCAACTGTGCTTCCATCTTCCACAACCTTGAACTGGGATTTGAAGGCTTCATAATCTTCTGCCTTTACTGCGACAGGTACATATTTCAGACCTACTACGCTGTAATGATCGAATTCTGCAACACTTCCGTCAGCTTTTGTAATCTGTCCTCTTTCAGGCTGATTCAGCTTTACAGTTGTTCCGTCTGTAAGAACTGCATCATTAGCTGAGGTCCAGTAGGAAATCTCATAAGAACCGCCGTTTTTGTCATACATGATTGCTTCACACTGGTAGCTTCCTCTGTGCAGGCCATGGTTTACAGTAGCTCTGGTTACTGTGTCGAAACCGCCCTTGTCAAGTTCATCATGGCTGTCTTTTGTTCCATTGGAAGCTGTGTTTGCAGCATTGTAGACTCCCTCAGATGCCCAGTACTGTGCCCATCTCAGACCTGCATAGACATATTTGTATCCTGTTTCTGCTGTTGCAGCGAACTCATCTTCTGCTGCTGTCTGATCGTCAACAAAAGGTGTTTCCTCATCGCCTGCGAAAGCATCAGCAGTGTCATCTGCTGCATCAAACCCATCTGTCTGTGCCTCAGTCTCCACAGCAGCATCAGATGTAAAATCCGCAGCCATAACCGGTAATCCTGAAACCATCATTGCTGCACTTAAAATTGCAGGAGCTGCCATTTTGATTAAATTTCCCTTGCGCATACCTTTAAATCCTCCTGAATATGAGTTAATAAATATATTTCCAAACTGTCCGGAAAACTGAAATTTTTGACAGTTCAGAGATCTTTATATAAGATAAACCTATTCACTGATGGAATAAGTATCTTTCAGTAACTGAAATCTTTCTTTCATGCCTTCTGTCATCCAGACATGATCAGAATCATCTACGAACAGTCCGTCTGCATTGTATTTCTTCAAAAGTTCTTCTGCCTTTTCTTTTCCCAGTACAAAGCATGCAGTGGACAGTCCATCTGCGTTCAGGCCGTCATCACACACAACCGTCACAGATGTGAGACCGCTTCTTGCAGGATATCCTGTAGCAGGATCCAGTATATGATGATATCGAACACCATCTTCTATAAAGTATTTTTCGTAATCTCCGGAAGTAGATAAAAATTCAGTACCGTTCAGAGTAACTACTCCAAGATAATCACCTTCTGTGTCCCGCGGATCAGTGACAGCTACCTGCCAGGCTGAGCCGTCGGGTTTGCTTCCATAGCTCATAACACTGCTGCCGCCCAGATTCAGGATCATGCCTGATACATTCTTATCTGCATCAAGAACTTTCTTTGCTGCATCACAGCCAATTCCCTTACCTGCAGCCCCCAGATCAAGAGTTACTCCCTTTGGCATGGTAACTTTATTTCCATCCAGAGTCACCTTGTCATATCCTACATTTTCAAGCAGGGAATTCAAGTCATCATCTGAAGGAATATGCGGATCTTCTCCGTCAATATCCCACAGGCGGATCACTCTTCCCATGGTAGGATCCATGGCTCCGTCAGAAGCTTTCGACAAATCCAGTACCTGTTTTAAACAGGTAGCAGTTTCATCAGATACCGTTGTTGTATTTCCGGCATTTTGATTGATCTGGTATATCTGAGAGCTTTCTTTTGTCCAGGAAATCCAGTTTTCTTCCACATCTTTTAATGCAGAGATTACGTCTGCTGTGATATCCTCACCTGTTGTGTAAAGAGTCTCTGATACTACGGTGTCCATAGCAAAGTCTGTTTTGGTGTATGTGTTTATTTCAGAGTTTCCCCATACAGTCCGGGATGTGCATAAAAGAGAGGCTGTAATAAAAAGTCCCAGTACAAAAGAGCGTCTGTTTGTCATATATTTTCTGATTCCTTATCCTCTTATTGTTGTTGTCAACTAACTCTATAGACTATATCACTGTACGGAGTGTATGTCTACCAATATAGTTAGTTCTTACTAATCAAATTTTCTCAATAAGTTAGCAGTTGCTAATTTTTATCAACAACTGTATGAATATTTTTCCTTGGGCAGACAGCAGTGCAGGCGTGACAGCAGATGCATTCCCCTGAATGTGCAGTATCACCGTCAATATCCAGGTGTGCGGGGCATCTCTTCTTACAGAGAGTGCACTTTGGCGCACAGTTTGGACGATTTCGTTTGAAAAGTGCTCCCGGAATAATCGGCATGATTGCAAATACTGCTCCCATGGGACAGAGAAACTGGCAGAAGAAACGCTCCTGTGTACACATTCCGACAATGATCAGGATCAGCAGAACTGTTCCCACAATGTAGGTAGATTTAGGCAGTCTGCCTGTTGTAAGCATGGAGAATACATCCCATGGACTCATTCCCTGTAATTTAGAATAGAATCCTGTCATGCAGGAAAGAAGCAGGAACGCAAGGAGTACATATTTTACTTTCTGCAATC
>SKEQ01000607.1_pt2 | contig 11008 bp, 10 predicted proteins | sample 4826751 | NCBI WGS metagenome assembly SKEQ01 (sample SAMN11008805, study PRJNA524170) | human gut metagenome | biome: Human fecal sample; material: Feces; isolation source: fecal sample from pouch patient p44 | host: Homo sapiens | place: Israel: Tel-Aviv | collected 2013-07-11 | reverse complement strand
GCCGAATGCCCACGTTGCGATCACTACTACACGCTGCATCAGGCGCAACAGCATTTGCGCTGTCACCACTGTGACAGTCAGCGTCCGGTGCCGCGCCAGTGCCCTTCCTGCGGTTCCACGCACCTGGTCCCCGTGGGGCTGGGCACCGAACAGCTTGAACAGACGCTTGCGCCGATGTTCCCCGGCGTGCCCATTTCACGTATCGACCGCGATACCACCAGCCGCAAAGGGGCGCTGGAACAGCAACTGGCGGAAGTGCATCGCGGCGGCGCGAGGATCTTGATTGGCACGCAAATGCTGGCGAAAGGTCACCACTTTCCGGATGTGACGCTGGTGGCGTTACTGGATGTGGACGGCGCGCTGTTTTCTGCCGATTTTCGCTCGGCAGAACGTTTCGCCCAGCTTTACACCCAGGTCGCCGGTCGTGCCGGGCGTGCGGGTAAACAGGGCGAAGTGGTGCTGCAAACGCACCATCCGGAACATCCTCTGTTGCAAACGTTGCTCTATAAAGGCTACGACGCCTTTGCCGAACAGGCGCTAGCTGAGCGACGCATGATGCAGCTGCCGCCGTGGACCAGCCATGTGATTGTGCGTGCGGAAGATCATAACAATCAGCATGCGCCGCTGTTCCTGCAACAACTGCGTAATCTGATCCTTTCCAGCCCGCTGGCAGACGACAAACTGTGGGTTCTCGGCCCGGTTCCGGCTCTGGCACCTAAGCGTGGTGGCCGCTGGCGCTGGCAGATCTTGTTGCAGCACCCTTCCCGCGTGCGCTTGCAACACATCATTAGTGGTACGCTGGCGCTTATTAATACAATACCGGATTCCCGCAAGGTGAAATGGGTGTTGGATGTCGATCCCATCGAAGGCTAATGCGCAAACGTTGCGAGGCGGATCGAAAAATTCAATATTCATCACACTTTTCATGAAAATTCTGTAACCGTTTTCACGCGCTATCTGCTAAAAATGTTGCCGATGTGAAGTAAACATGGATGTAGTACGCCTGACGTGCCAGGCGAGGAGTGAGTGTGAAAGCGAAGAAGCAGGAAACTGCCGCGACCATGAAAGACGTTGCCCTCAAGGCAAAAGTCTCTACAGCGACTGTCTCCCGAGCATTAATGAATCCCGATAAAGTCTCCCAGGCCACCCGTAATCGGGTTGAAAAAGCGGCCCGGGAAGTGGGTTATTTACCGCAACCTATGGGGCGCAACGTCAAGCGTAATGAATCCCGCACCATTCTGGTGATTGTCCCGGATATCTGCGATCCCTTCTTTAGCGAAATTATTCGCGGTATCGAAGTTACGGCGGCAAATCACGGATATCTGGTGCTGATTGGCGACTGTGCGCATCAAAATCAGCAGGAAAAAACCTTTATCGATTTGATCATCACCAAGCAAATTGATGGCATGTTGCTGCTGGGCTCAAGGCTGCCGTTTGATGCCAGCATTGAGGAACAGCGTAATCTGCCGCCGATGGTGATGGCGAACGAATTTGCACCGGAACTGGAGCTGCCTACCGTTCATATCGACAATCTGACCGCCGCATTTGATGCAGTAAATTATTTATATGAGCAAGGGCATAAACGGATTGGCTGTATAGCCGGTCCCGAAGAGATGCCACTGTGTCACTATCGCCTGCAAGGCTATGTTCAGGCGCTGCGTCGCTGCGGCATTATGGTTGATCCGCAATACATCGCCCGTGGCGACTTCACCTTCGAAGCCGGAAGCAAAGCGATGCAGCAGCTGCTTGATCTTCCACAACCGCCTACTGCTGTCTTCTGCCATAGCGATGTGATGGCGCTCGGCGCACTTTCTCAGGCAAAACGCCAGGGGCTGAAAGTCCCGGAAGACCTTTCCATAATCGGTTTTGATAACATCGACCTGACGCAATTTTGTGATCCGCCGCTGACAACCATCGCGCAGCCGCGTTACGAAATCGGTCGGGAAGCTATGCTGTTATTGCTTGATCAAATGCAGGGGCAACACGTTGGCAGTGGCTCTCGTTTAATGGACTGCGAACTTATCATCCGGGGATCAACACGCGCGTTACCTTAAAGTAAACCTTTAAGACTGCCGTGACTGGTCAAAGGCCCGCCGCTTAAGTAACATGGCGGGCTGACGAACGAATAAATACAGCGAAACGATAGTGGCACAACGAGATTATGTACGCCGCAGCCAACCGGCACCTTCGCGGCGAAAAAAGAGCACCTCACGGAAAAAGCAACGAAATCTGCCTGCGGTTTCTCCCGCTATGGTCGCTATTGCTGCCGCCGTTCTTGTGACCTTTATCGGTGGTCTGTACTTCATTACGCATCACAAGAAAGAAGAGTCCGAGACGCTGCAAAGCCAGAAAGTGACCGGTAACGGACTACCACCAAAACCAGAAGAACGCTGGCGCTACATTAAAGAGCTGGAAAGTCGCCAGCCGGGTGTGCGTGCGCCCACAGAACCTTCTGCCGGTGGTGAAGTGAAAACGCCGGAGCAACTGACACCAGAACAACGTCAGCTTCTTGAACAAATGCAGGCTGATATGCGCCAGCAGCCAACGCAGCTGGTTGAAGTTCCGTGGAATGAACAGACGCCGGAACAGCGTCAGCAAACGCTACAACGCCAGCGTCAGGCGCAGCAATTAGCGGAGCAGCAACGCCTGGCTCAGCAGTCGCGTACGACTGAACAAAGCTGGCAGCAGCAGACGCGTACGTCGCAAGCCGCGCCGGTACAGGCGCAACCGCGCCAGTCTAAACCGGCTTCTACTCAGCAGCCGTACCAGGATCTGCTGCAAACCCCTGCGCACACGACCGCGCAGTCGAAGCCGCAGCAAGCTGCGCCGGTTGCTCGTGCCGCTGACGCGCCAAAACCGACGGCGGAGAAAAAAGACGAACGCCGCTGGATGGTGCAGTGCGGTTCGTTCAGAGGCGCGGAACAGGCAGAGACGGTACGTGCTCAGCTGGCGTTCGAAGGATTTGACTCGAAAATCACCACCAACAATGGCTGGAATCGTGTGGTCATTGGCCCGGTGAAAGGCAAAGAGAACGCAGACAGCACCCTCAATCGGTTGAAGATGGCGGGTCATACAAACTGCATTCGGCTCGCCGCCGGGGGTTGAAACCCTCAAAATCCCCCCCATCTATAATTGCATTATGCCCCGTACTTTTGTACGGGGTTTGTACTCTGTATTCGTAACCAAGGGGTCAGCTCGTGACAACTATAGTAAGCGTACGCCGTAACGGCCATGTGGTCATCGCTGGTGATGGTCAGGCCACGTTGGGCAATACCGTAATGAAAGGCAACGTGAAAAAGGTCCGCCGTCTGTACAACGACAAAGTCATCGCGGGCTTTGCGGGCGGTACTGCGGATGCTTTTACGCTGTTCGAACTGTTTGAACGTAAACTGGAAATGCATCAGGGCCATCTGGTCAAAGCCGCCGTTGAGCTGGCGAAAGACTGGCGTACCGATCGCATGCTGCGCAAACTTGAAGCACTGCTGGCAGTCGCGGATGAAACTGCATCGCTTATCATCACCGGTAACGGTGACGTGGTGCAGCCAGAAAACGATCTTATTGCTATCGGCTCCGGCGGCCCTTACGCCCAGGCTGCGGCGCGTGCACTGTTAGAAAATACTGAACTGAGTGCTCGTGAAATTGCTGAAAAGGCGTTGGATATTGCAGGCGACATTTGCATCTATACCAACCATTTCCACACCATCGAAGAATTAAGCTACAAAGCGTAAGGATCTCCCATGTCTGAAATGACCCCACGCGAAATCGTCAGCGAACTGGATAAGCACATCATCGGCCAGGACAACGCCAAGCGTTCTGTGGCGATTGCTCTGCGTAACCGCTGGCGTCGCATGCAGCTCAACGAAGAGCTGCGCCATGAAGTGACCCCGAAAAATATCCTGATGATCGGCCCGACCGGTGTCGGTAAAACTGAAATCGCCCGTCGTCTGGCTAAGCTGGCGAATGCGCCGTTCATCAAAGTTGAAGCGACCAAATTCACCGAAGTGGGCTACGTCGGTAAGGAAGTGGATTCTATTATTCGCGATCTGACCGATGCCGCCGTGAAAATGGTACGCGTCCAGGCTATCGAGAAAAACCGTTATCGCGCTGAAGAACTGGCAGAAGAACGTATTCTCGACGTGCTGATCCCACCTGCTAAAAACAACTGGGGACAGACCGAACAGCAGCAGGAACCGTCCGCTGCTCGTCAGGCATTCCGCAAAAAACTGCGTGAAGGCCAGCTTGATGACAAAGAAATCGAGATCGATCTTGCCGCAGCACCGATGGGCGTTGAAATTATGGCTCCTCCAGGCATGGAAGAGATGACCAGCCAGCTGCAGTCCATGTTCCAGAACCTGGGCGGCCAGAAGCAAAAAGCGCGTAAGCTGAAAATCAAAGACGCCATGAAGCTGCTGATTGAAGAAGAAGCGGCGAAACTGGTGAACCCGGAAGAGCTGAAGCAAGACGCTATCGACGCTGTTGAGCAGCACGGGATCGTGTTTATCGACGAAATCGACAAAATCTGTAAGCGCGGCGAGTCTTCCGGTCCGGATGTTTCTCGTGAAGGCGTTCAGCGTGACCTGCTGCCGCTGGTAGAAGGTTGCACCGTTTCCACCAAACACGGGATGGTCAAAACTGACCACATTCTGTTTATCGCTTCTGGCGCGTTCCAGATTGCGAAACCGTCTGACCTGATCCCGGAACTGCAAGGTCGTCTGCCAATCCGCGTTGAACTGCAGGCGCTGACCACCAGCGACTTCGAGCGTATTCTGACCGAGCCGAATGCCTCTATCACCGTGCAGTACAAAGCACTGATGGCGACTGAAGGCGTAAATATCGAGTTTACCGACTCCGGTATTAAGCGCATCGCGGAAGCGGCATGGCAGGTGAACGAATCTACCGAAAACATCGGTGCTCGTCGTTTACACACTGTTCTGGAGCGTTTAATGGAAGAGATTTCCTACGACGCCAGCGATTTAAGCGGTCAAACTATCATCATTGACGCAGATTATGTGAGCAAACATCTGGATGCGTTGGTGGCAGATGAAGATCTGAGCCGTTTTATCCTATAATCGCGTTCAATCATTTTCATCATTGTTTGATGGGGCTGAAAGGCCCCATTTTTATTGGCGCGTATTATGACTGAACAACAAATTAGCCGAACTCAGGCGTGGCTGGAAAGTTTACGACCTAAAACCCTCCCCCTCGCCTTTGCTGCAATTATCGTCGGGACAGCGCTGGCATGGTGGCAAGGTCACTTCGATCCGCTGGTCGCCCTGCTGGCACTGATTACCGCCGGGCTATTACAGATCCTTTCTAACCTCGCCAATGATTACGGCGATGCGGTAAAAGGCAGCGATAAACCTGACCGCATTGGGCCGCTACGCGGCATGCAAAAAGGGGTCATTACCCAGCAAGAGATGAAACGGGCGCTCATTATTACCGTCGTGCTCATCTGTCTCTCCGGGCTGGCACTGGTTGCAGTGGCATGCCATACGCTGGCCGATTTTGTCGGTTTCCTGATTCTTGGCGGGTTGTCGATCATTGCCGCTATCACCTACACCGTGGGCAATCGTCCTTATGGTTATATCGGTCTGGGTGATATTTCCGTACTGGTTTTCTTTGGCTGGTTGAGTGTCATGGGGAGCTGGTATTTACAGGCTCATACATTGATTCCGGCACTGATCCTTCCGGCGACCGCATGCGGCCTGCTGGCAACGGCAGTACTGAATATTAATAACCTGCGTGATATCAATAGCGACCGCGAAAATGGCAAAAACACGCTGGTGGTGCGCTTAGGTGAAGTGAACGCGCGTCGTTATCATGCCTGCCTGCTGATGGGCTCGCTGGTGTGTCTGGCGCTGTTTAATCTCTTTTCGCTGCATAGCCTGTGGGGCTGGCTGTTCCTGCTGGCGGCACCATTACTGGTGAAGCAAGCCCGTTATGTGATGCGGGAAATGGACCCGGTGGCGATGCGACCAATGCTGGAACGTACTGTCAAGGGAGCGTTACTGACTAACCTGCTGTTTGTTTTAGGGATATTCCTAAGCCAGTGGGCAGCATAACTGACAAATATCAATTAACAATTGATGATTTTGCCAACAGCCCACATAGCGCGATATACTGAAAATTCTCGCAGCAACTGAATGTTAAGCCTATGAAATACGATACTTCCGAGCTTTGTGACATCTATCAAGAAGATGTTAACGTCGTGGAACCGCTGTTCTCCAACTTTGGCGGACGGGCGTCGTTTGGCGGACAAATAATCACGGTAAAATGTTTCGAGGACAACGGGTTGCTGTACGATCTGCTCGAACAGAATGGCCGTGGTCGTGTTCTTGTCGTCGATGGCGGTGGTTCTGTTCGTCGCGCACTGGTCGATGCTGAACTGGCGCGTCTGGCAGTACAAAATGAATGGGAAGGTCTGGTCATTTACGGCGCGGTGCGTCAGGTAGATGACCTGGAAGAGTTGGATATCGGTATCCAGGCAATGGCGGCAATTCCGGTTGGTGCCGCTGGCGAAGGCATTGGCGAAAGCGATGTCCGCGTCAATTTTGGCGGTGTTACCTTCTTCTCCGGCGACCATCTTTATGCCGACAATACCGGGATTATTCTTTCAGAAGATCCGCTGGATATTGAATAAGTATCTGCCATGCGTTAAAAGGGGAATTAAATTCCCCTTTTTTATACATGGACGTATTCATGCAGAATATTATTCTTTTATTTATATATTTATTGCTTATAGCCGTTAACCATTTCCGCTACAAATTTCTTTTATCTGGCAACGCGGGTGAAATGATTTTATATTTTGCTAACGTATTTTTTAACCCACTTGCCTTATCATTTATTATCGCCACAATCATCTGTATAACGATAAAAAAAAGAAGCAGCCGCAGCTTTATTCGCGGCACTTGTTGGTTAATGGGATTATTTCTTATCTATAGCAGCTATATGGTGTGGGAACGACACAGCACATGGGATTATACTTTCCCGGGGCCAGGTATCACCGTCACGGTTCCGAGCAAACAGTGGGTTGCCAATATAGTAAAACAAGGACCAACCCTGGTGACTCGGGATGCCCATGCTATTTTAGCTATTGTTGCCTTCTCACAAAATGAAGTCGGTGTGCATTCAATCGAGGAACTTACCGCGACTCAAAACGGAACTGCAGAAATGCATGTTTGTGATGTTCAGGGATTTGCCTGCGCTTATCAGGAAGGAGTGCAAACAATGAGTGATGGCAAAGTAAGACATGCTATTTTCATGACTCTACTGGATAACACTAATTTGATACAACTGGTCGCAGCCATCGACCCAGATTATTTGGACGAATATCAAGAAGAAGTAATGAAAATGATGCTTTCTGCCCGTCCATGATCTGATGTGCATGTTAATAATAAGGGATTGATATGAGATACGTTATCTTATTAATACTATGGATAATAACTGCTTTTCTTAGTCATCTTCAGCACAGCAACCTACTGTCTGGAGATCCTGGCATGGTTGGCGAGTATATCGGTTCAGTATTTCTGGGGCCGTTATTACTTCCCGTGCTTGTGTCAAGTATTCTGTGTGCATTCGCTAAAAAAACGCGTAACTTCGCCAGTTTTACTCGCGGGTGCTGCTGGGTATTGGGAGTCCTGCTTTTATCCAACGTCGGCAATACGTTTCGTATGTTCACCCCGTGGCACTATACGTTTGAGAAGGCAGCTATTTCCGTGACTATCCCAAACCGACACTGGAATACGGTTTCCATTCGTACAGATAAAACCATTGATATAAGAAGTGAAGATAATAGCGTCTTTATTTCTGCTTTCCGCCTGCCCGCAGGACGTAGCGCCGATGACTCGCTGGAAGAGTTAAAGAAGATGCAGCGAGACAATCTCAAGGATCAATACAATGAAGAAACCTTCCAGTTTCATGATTGTAATGCCAAACATTTCACCTGTAAGTATCAGGATGTGTTGATAAATTTTGATGGTCAGCAGAAAAGAACCATCAGTGTTTATCTTGAAGACACCCCCAGGGCTGTGGGGATCATTGCATTAATGGAGCCAGATACGGCAGATGAATATCGCCTACAGGCGATGGAGATTATGTTGTCTGCTAAAAATGCAGTTAAGTAAAAAATAAGGCGCCTTGCGGCGCCTCTGCATGGAAGAGATTAAACCTCTTCCATGCGACCCAGCAGGGCCTGCAGACGTTCCTGCCAGCCGTTCTGCTGTTCTTTCAGATGGTTGTTCTCACGCTCCAGCTCTTCGCGCTGATGCTGGGCATTTTGAACTTCCTGCGACAGTGAGTTGTTTTTTTCTTTCAGCTCTTCGATTTCCATCTGCAACAGAGTGATGGTATCAATCGCCTGCTGTACTTTTGCTTCCAGTTTCTCAAACACTTCTAATGACATTGTCATACCTCTCCTGAATTGCAAGGCGTTGATGGATAAAAAATCCTCGTCCCGATTACCGGTGACGCCTTAATAAATACGAGCGCACTTTAGTTAGCTCCGATTGTATGAAGCCGCGCCATCGCTGTCCAGCGGCACGCCTTGCAGATTACGGTTTGCCACACTTTTCATCCTTCTCCTGGTGACATAATCCACATCAATCGAAAATGTTAATAAATTTGTTGCGCGAATGATCTAACAAACATGCATCATGTACAATCAGATGGAATAAATGGCGCGATAACGCTCATTTTATGACGAAGCACACACATTTTAAGTTCGATATTTCTCGTTTTTGCTCGTTAACGATAAGTTTACAGCATGCCTACAAGCATCGTGGAGGTCCGTGACTTTCACGCATACAACAAACATTAACTCTTCAGGATCCGATTATGAGTCAAACATCAACCTTGAAAGGCCAGTGCATTGCTGAATTCCTCGGTACCGGGTTGTTGATTTTCTTCGGTGTGGGTTGCGTTGCAGCACTAAAAGTCGCTGGTGCGTCTTTTGGTCAGTGGGAAATCAGTGTCATTTGGGGACTGGGGGTGGCAATGGCCATCTACCTGACCGCAGGGGTTTCCGGCGCGCATCTTAATCCCGCTGTTACCATTGCATTGTGGCTGTTTGCCTGTTTCGACAAGCGCAAAGTTATTCCTTTTATCGTTTCACAAGTTGCCGGCGCTTTCTGTGCTGCGGCTTTAGTTTACGGGCTTTACTACAATTTATTTTTCGACTTCGAGCAGACTCATCACATTGTTCGCGGCAGCGTTGAAAGTGTTGATCTGGCTGGCACTTTCTCTACTTACCCTAATCCTCATATCAATTTTGTGCAGGCTTTCGCAGTTGAGATGGTGATTACCGCTATTCTGATGGGGCTGATCCTGGCGTTAACGGACGATGGCAACGGTGTACCACGCGGCCCTTTGGCTCCCTTGCTGATTGGTCTACTGATTGCGGTCATTGGCGCATCTATGGGCCCATTGACAGGTTTTGCCATGAACCCAGCGCGTGACTTCGGTCCGAAAGTCTTTGCCTGGCTGGCGGGCTGGGGCAATGTCGCCTTTACCGGCGGCAGAGACATTCCTTACTTCCTGGTGCCGCTTTTCGGCCCTATCGTTGGCGCGATTGTAGGTGCATTTGCCTACCGCAAACTGATTGGTCGCCATTTGCCTTGCGATATCTGTGTTGTGGAAGAAAAGGAAACCACAACTCCTTCAGAACAAAAAGCTTCGCTGTAATATGACTACGGGACAATTAAACATGACTGAAAAAAAATATATCGTTGCGCTCGACCAGGGCACCACCAGCTCCCGCGCGGTCGTAATGGATCACGATGCCAATATCATTAGCGTGTCGCAGCGCGAATTTGAGCAAATCTACCCAAAACCAGGTTGGGTAGAACACGACCCAATGGAAATCTGGGCCACCCAAAGCTCCACGCTGGTAGAAGTGCTGGCGAAAGCCGATATCAGTTCCGATCAAATTGCAGCTATCGGTATTACGAACCAGCGTGAAACCACTATTGTCTGGGAAAAAGAAACCGGCAAGCCTATCTATAACGCCATTGTCTGGCAGTGCCGTCGTACCGCAGAAATCTGCGAGCATTTAAAACGTGACGGTTTAGAAGATTATATCCGCAGCAATACCGGTCTGGTGATTGACCCGTACTTTTCTGGCACCAAAGTGAAGTGGATCCTCGACCATGTGGAAGGCTCTCGCGAGCGTGCACGTCGTGGTGAATTGCTGTTTGGTACGGTTGATACGTGGCTTATCTGGAAAATGACTCAGGGCCGTGTCCATGTGACCGATTACACCAACGCCTCTCGTACCATGTTGTTCAACATCCATACCCTGGACTGGGACGACAAAATGCTGGAAGTGCTGGATATTCCGCGCGAGATGCTGCCAGAAGTGCGTCGTTCTTCCGAAGTATACGGTCAGACTAACATTGGCGGCAAAGGCGGCACGCGTATTCCAATCTCCGGGATCGCCGGTGACCAGCAGGCCGCGCTGTTTGGTCAGTTGTGCGTGAAAGAAGGGATGGCGAAGAACACCTATGGCACTGGCTGCTTTATGCTGATGAACACTGGCGAGAAAGCGGTGAAATCAGAAAACGGCCTGCTGACCACCATCGCCTGCGGCCCGACTGGCGAAGTGAACTATGCGTTGGAAGGTGCGGTGTTTATGGCAGGCGCATCCATTCAGTGGCTGCGCGATGAGATGAAGTTGATTAACGACGCCTACGATTCCGAATATTTCGCCACCAAAGTGCAAAACACCAATGGTGTGTATGTGGTTCCGGCATTTACCGGGCTGGGTGCGCCGTACTGGGACCCGTATGCGCGCGGGGCGATTTTCGGTCTGACTCGTGGGGTGAACGCTAACCACATTATACGCGCGACGCTGGAGTCTATTGCTTATCAGACGCGTGACGTGCTGGAAGCGATGCAGGCCGACTCTGGTATCCGTCTGCACGCCCTGCGCGTGGATGGTGGCGCAGTAGCAAACAATTTCCTGATGCAGTTCCAGTCCGATATTCTCGGCACCCGCGTTGAGCGCCCGGAAGTG
>SKEQ01001252.1_pt1 | contig 11060 bp, 9 predicted proteins | sample 4826751 | NCBI WGS metagenome assembly SKEQ01 (sample SAMN11008805, study PRJNA524170) | human gut metagenome | biome: Human fecal sample; material: Feces; isolation source: fecal sample from pouch patient p44 | host: Homo sapiens | place: Israel: Tel-Aviv | collected 2013-07-11 | reverse complement strand
CCTATGATTTATCCCATTATATCATATTGATTGTAAGTATAATATGTATAAAAATCATATGAAAATGTTGAAATAAGTTCTCTGTCTGACAGCGAATATACTTCTACTTCCTTATTCGCTTTATTTACTTTAGTGTAACAAACTTTATTATCACGTTTGATAAGATACACTTTTCTATCAGATTCTAAAAATACCTCACCGTCAGGATTGTATATATAGTATTTCGAACTTCCTTTTTCGTATTTGTACACTGGTGTATATCCGCTAAAGCCCTCAGTATCCAGAAAATCAATAAATTCCTTTGGATATACAGATGTATATAACAGCATATTAAATCCATCGACCGTATAATTCCCCTTAGGAGATACGCACTCGCTGTCTATATTTTCTGCCAATAAATCCTCAATATAGTCATCAGCGGATTTATATTGCTGATTTTCATCCCAATTCAATGAATCAATATGTTCTCTTGTCTGTATATCATATACCTCAATACTATATTCATCGGTTTCACCGAAACAAATTTTATTTTTATATGGCATTACAAATAATTTTTTATCACTTTTATAAATTATTTCTCCGTTGGGATTGTAAATTATGTATTCATCGTTATATTTGACCGGTGTATATCCTTTCAGCGTATCGGTATAAAAATATGTGAAATCCTTACTATATGTTGGACTGTAATACGGAGGTGACTTAATCAAATTCTCACCCTGTACAAAATACTCACCCAACGGCGATTTCGCCTTATCCAAATCAACTCTTATTTGTTGGTTATTACAAGGATATTCATTCTTATCAAGGTAATCACCACCCAAGTATGAATCATTGTGAGATGAGGCAAGCATTTCACCATCATAACTGTAAAGTTTCATATTTGTTATAAAAGAAGCAGGTTCGGATCCAGCTGAACCGAATGTTGTTACCATATAATAATTATCTGCAAACTCAATACGATCAGTTGCTCTTTGACATGTATCTAACGTATCAACCATCAGTTTATAGTCCATATTTCCTGTTTCGGCATTGTATATACCTGTGCATTTATTATTCTTGCTGTAATTTTCACTTTTGTTGTTATGAATATAAAAATACCATTTCCCGCTTTTTTCAAAGAACACAAACGACCTCTCATCATCAGCAACATCTTCCTCAGGACCGTCATATGTAAATATGGTTTTACCATCTTTTTTTATCCATTGCTTATCCTCACCGCTAAAAAGTGATAAATCACCGTTAATTTTTACTTCATACACATTGCTTGCGTAGTCACTCACATCAAGATTAAACAACTTTAGCATTGTTATTGCCGACTGCTCCATTGTATAATTTGATTTTGGCGAGAAATTGTTATCACCTACTCCTCGCATTATTCCGAGAGAATCCATTTTACGCACAGATTCCTTTGCCCAATCTGAAACTGTGTCATAATCAGAAAATACAGTATCAAATAAAGCTATGTCCTCTTTCACACCCATAAATTCCGCTGTATTCGTCAGTATTACTGCCGCCTCCTCACGCGTAATATCGTCATTCGGTGCAAATTCCGTTTCAGAACGTCCGTTTATTATTCCCGAATTTGCAAGAAAAGTTACTTCTTTATCATCGGTATCAGCAAACGAACTCTTAACATTATTCTCACTAATCAGTGATTTTTGTTCAAGCATTTTATATGCCAAATGACAAAAATCAATACGCGATATATTAGCGGTTAAATCTCTGTCCGCAAAGAAATTCGGCAATAATTCCGCTTCATCTGCACTTATCAAACTTTCCTCCGCCCATTGTGAATGACTTTCGCTTACTTCCGCAGAAGCACCTATTCCCGACGCTAAAATCATTGACACACATAACGCACCTAAAACAAACTTCTTTTTCATTTTTTCTCCCCCTTTAATATTAAAAATTATTTTTCATCTTCTCTTCTGTTATACAAAAACATCGCTACCGACACGGAGCATATTATTACGTAGCCGATAATACTGAATTTATCAGGAATATCGCCGAATGCTATAAACCCCATAAGTGCCGCAAATATTATTTGCGTATAATCGAACACCGATATTTCTCTTGCCGGTGCATATGAATATGCGGCAGTAATCGAAAACTGTCCGCCTGCCGCCGCTATTCCGGCACATATAAGTATTACAAGCTGTGCTATCGTCATAGGTGAATAGTCAACTATCAAATACGGCAATGTCACGACACACGAAAATGCCGAGAAAAAGAATACTATAAACGGACCTCTTTCGCCTTTCTGACTTAATTTTCTGACCATTGTGTACGCCACACCTGCTCCGAATCCTCCGAGCATTCCCACAAAGCTTGGCAAGCTTGCCGATATTGACTGTGGCTTTATTATAAACAATGCACCAATAAATGCCACGATTACGGCTAAAGCCTGGAACGGCTTTACCTTTTCTTTAAGCACAAAATACGAGCATATAACCGCAAAAAACGGTGACAGCTTATTAAGCATTGACGCGTCCGACAAGACAAGGTGGTCTATTGCATAGAAGTTACACAAAATTCCCATTGTACCGAATATTGACCTAAGCAATAATTCAGGCAAATTCTTTTTATTGAACTTGAATTTTTCGTCTGTTCTTATCAGCACAATGAACGCTATAATAAGTGCTATAAAATTTCTGAAAAAGCTTTTTTGTATTGACGGCAAATCTCCTGCCATTCTTACGAACATATTCATCAATGCAAAACAAAACGCCGATGAAATTATACACATTATTCCTTTTACTTTATTACTGCTCATTTTTACCCCTACCGTTATTAATCGCTACCATTTCCGCTGTTTTTATTCCGTCAACCGCGGCGGACATAATACCGCCTGCATATCCCGCACCCTCACCGCAAGGATACAGACCTTTTATGTTTGACTGCATTGTTTTCTTGTCACGAATTATCCTTACTGGTGATGATGACCTCGTTTCAGGGCCTGTTATAACCGCACCGCTGTCGGCAAATCCGTGAAGTTTGTTATCCATAAGCACTATTCCCTCACGCATTGAATCGGTTATGAATTTAGGGAACACTTCATCAAGATTTACCCACGTCACATTAGGCTTATATGTCGGCTCGACCGTATATTCACTGTTACTTTCCGTTCCGAGAAAGTCACCGACTCTTTGACACGGTGCATTATAATTCTTGCCGCCGACTTCAAATGCTCTCTGCTCAATTTCACGCTGAAAATACATTCCCGCAAGCGGATCGTCAGTTTTAAAATCGCTCGGTGTTACATTTACAAGCAATGCACTGTTTGCGTTTTTTCCGTCACGTGCAAAATAGCTCATACCGTTTGTCACAACACCGCAGTCCTCCGACGCAGACGCAACAACTCTGCCGCCCGGACACATACAGAATGTATACACACCTCTGCCGCTTTCAAGATGTACCGCCATTTTATAATCCGCCGCCGGAAGTTTTTTATACGCTTTACCGTACTGGCTTTTATTTATCATTTCTTGAGAATGTTCTATTCTCGCACCGACTGAAAAACTCTTTTGCTCCATTGCTATATTGCGATTTTGGAGCATAAGAAAAGTATCTCTTGCACTGTGACCGATTGCAAGCACAATATTATTTGTTTCAATCACATATTCACCGCTGTCACTTTCAACAACCGCACCGCATATTTCACCGTTGTCGGTTTTTACATTGACAAGTTTATTGGAAAATCTGACTTCACCGCCGAGTTTACGAATTTCACTTCTGATTGACGCAACCATTTTAGAAAGATTATCGGTTCCGACGTGCGGTTTTGAATAATATAATATTTCTTTCGGTGCACCGTGCTTATGAAATTCTTCAAGCACCTTTCTTATACGAAAATCTTTTATACCCGTTGTAAGTTTTCCGTCAGAAAAAGTTCCCGCACCGCCTTCGCCGAACTGTACATTTGATTCGGGATTTAAAAAGCCTGCCTCCCAAAATGCCTCAACGTCTTTCATTCTTTCTTCTACGCACTTTCCGCGTTCCAGAAGTATTACCTTATATCCGTTTTGTGCCAAAGTAAGTCCGCACATAAGTCCCGCAGGTCCTGTGCCGACTATCACGACAGGCTTGTCAAATTTACCGCACTTCGGAAATTCATAAGTTTTCTTCTTTACAATTTGTGAATTTTTTATTTTCTTCGCATAATATTCTTCGTTATCGGTTTCAACATCGACCGAATATACATAATGTATATCAGGCTTTTTTCGTGCGTCTATTGACTTTTTTGATATTTCAAAAGACTTAACATTCTTCACGCCCAAAAGTTTTAAAACTTTCTTTCTTAAATCTGATTCTGTATCATCTGTTCCTAATTTTATATCTGATATTCTTAGCATTTATTTCACCTTATGACAATATTTCTTTAATTTTATCCGCAAACGCATTTGCAAGTTTCTTATGTTCCTTCGGAAGCATATGTATTCCGTCAATATCGGACGCTTTCGCGTAATCCGCCGCATTCATAAAATATGTATCTTCTTCATCTGCAAGTTTTGATATATATTCCGAAAAGTGCATTGATTTTTCGATTGATTTTTCACTGTACAAATCCTTGAATATAGGATGTGCCAAACAATTATCATTTATCAAAATCGGCGATACAAGCAATATTTTCGGCTTGTCCTTACCGAATTTCGCTCTGCATTCTTCTACATATATTTTAAGCACATCGGCGGTCTTTTGGTTTGAAAAATCTATATTGTTCAGCACATCGTTCGTACCGAGCATTATTATAATCAAATCAAAATCATTTTCACCGCTTAAATATCTTTCTCTGAAATCTTTTAAACCGTTTGTTTTATCTTCATTTTCCAAATAATGAGTTGTTGCTCTGCCACATACTCCGTCAGATACTATTTCATATTCAGGTACAATATCCTTTAACCAAACTGTCCACGGTTTCTCAAGTTTAGAGCAGTCTACGGGGTTATGTCCCCATGTATTTGAATCACCGAAACATAATATTTTCTTCACTTTATTTTCCCTCTTTTCTTTATTTATTTAATTGTATCAATTCACTTTGTAAAAGTCAATAAAAAAAGCCGAATGTACTCTACATTCGACTTTTTGTAAATTATTTCAAATCTTTTGTTTCAATGAAGTCCATATCGTCAAATTCTTGATTTTCACCGCACATTGCCCAAATGAATGAGTAATTCTTTGTACCGACACCTGTATGTATCGACCAACTCGGCGAAATAACTGCCTCTTCATTGTGCATAATGATGTGACGTGTTTCACCAGGTTCACCCATCATATGAAATACTGCGTCATTTTCGTCCATATCAAGATACAAATAAACCTCCATACGTCTGTCATGTGTATGACACGGCATTGTGTTCCAGTTTGAACCGACATCAAGCATTGTAAGTCCCATTGCCAGCTGACAGCTCTGCATAACTTCAGGGTGAATATATTGGTTTATCACTCGCTTATTGCAATCCTCTTTACTTCCGCAAGGAACTTTCTTAGCCTTTGTAATATCAATTTTCACAACAGGATACGATGTATGTGCCGGACACGACGAAACATAAAACTTAGGCGGATTTTCAATATCAACGCACTTAAACGAAATATCTTTATTGCCCATACCGATATAAATACCGTCACGCGGATTCATTTCATACTCCGTTCCGTCAACGGTAATTATACCTTTTCCGCCGATATTAATACAACCCATTTCGCGTCTTTGAAGGAAATAATCCGCCGCAAGCTCCTTGCCTGCCTCAAGTTTCAATTCACTGTAAACAGGCATAATTCCCGCGGTGATAATTCTGTCTATATGGCTATATACCATTCTGATATTGTCTTTTGTGAAAAGTTTTGCAATATGAAATTCTTCTCTTAAACGTTCGGTTGTGTAATTTTTTACATCTTTCGGATTTGAGGCACTTCTTATTTCAATTTTGCTCAAATCTTCCTTTATGTATCTGCCGTACACCTCAATTTGCGACAATGCCGCCCAAGAAAGTGGGAATACCGCTTGTATGAAATTTGTAAGGTGAATTGTTCTTGTAATTTTTTTCTCTTTTAATACAACTTCCTGACCATCTGCAACACCCTCGAAGTTTGCGGTAACGATTTCACCGTCCGAAAATTCTATATCAATATTTTTCCAATATGTATCGTGCGGAAAATCAGCTCTTAAATAAAATACTAATTTTTCAACTTCAACTTCTGTACCGAAATCAACATAATACTCCAAATCATCTCTTGCACCGCCTGCCCAAGAATGATACGGAAAATTTCCGTGGCCCTTATTTTCAAGTACGCCGTCAATCGCATTTCTTTCAAAAAAGCAAGGCTCACCGCGTGTTACATAATTCGCATATGCGTGCGGATAACATCTTTTTTGACCTTGCAAGTCATATGGATTAAGTGAAATATTTCTCTCGCCGTACGCTTCTTCGTCAGTAGCCTCCGATACACGTATTCTGTGCTCCGTTCCCGCAAAAGCACCTTCTTCATATATACGTTCCAACACTTCTGTCGGAATTCGATATTCAAAACTACCCGACGGAGCATATACAACCGTTTCTTTTAATGCACTGTCAAGCTGTATTTTGAAGAAATAACAGTTATTTGCCGAAATATAAATTTTATCTCCTGCAGAATATTCACTCTCATATGTACAGTCAATTTTCAAGCCTTGTTTTACAAACAATTCATTATTATTTTTGTCTAAAATTCTTAATTTCATATTCATCTTCCTTTATATGTTTTTTTCACATACATTAGTTTTTCATAAATATCCCTTGTGTATAATTTATCACATTTATTTCTTGTTGTCAATCGGTTTTATTTTTGATTTATACCGTATTGACATCACCGAATTTCTGTTATATTATGTACTCGTTATAACAGATAAGGAGCGGTCACATATGGCAAACGGATATAATCCCTTAAACGATTGGTTTTACCTCAATCGTCAAACACGAAAAAAGGGTGACAAGCAATCTAATTTGCACTATCACCATTCATATGAAATATTTATCATTTTGAGAGGTTCTACAACATTGCTTGCCGATGACAAACTTATTTCAGTATCAAAAAACGAAATTGTTCTGTTAAAGCCGGATGATCTCCACAAAAACAACGGCGGTACGGAACATGAAAGATATGCTCTTCATTTTACCGAACATTATCTTTCACAATATATGTTGCCTGATGCATACCAAAACTTGCTCAATATGTTTAACAATCAGAAAATACATTTGGATTCCGCACAATTCAGTTCTGTAATAGAAATAATACAACGTATGGAACAAAATCCGAATTACTCATATATTCACATTTGCGAACTGCTCACCATTCTTTCAAGCTATAAAAATACGGAAAAGAAAAAAGTTTCAGAAAAACACAGAACTATAGATTTAATTCTCGAATACATAAACAAGAATTATCAGACAGTTCAAAACCTTGACGATATTTCAGACGCCGTTCATATTTCAAAACCGCATTTGTGTAAGCTGTTTAAACAAGAAATGAACATAACCGTTTCGGATTATCTGAATACAGTGCGTATAAACAATGCCTGCGAACTTCTTAGAAACAGTAAACACAGCATAACAGATATAGCTACCGCATGTGGTTATAATTCATCAACATATTTTTGTAAAACATTTCGACATATCGTACATATGAGTCCTAATGAATACAGAAAACATATAGATACAAACTAAAAAATGAGTTCACATGGAACTCATTTTTTTACATTCCCGTACTTCCGAAACCGCCGTTTCTTTCGTCGGTAACATCATCATCAAAAGTAATTCCGTATCCTACAAATATTCCCTGACAAAATCCTGTACCTTTATTTACAGAAACGGTTTTATCTTCGTTTGTGTCGTTTGTGATTTTGCAGAATATATGTCCCTCATTATCGCTGTTATAATAATCACTGTCGATAATTCCGACGGTATTGTTCATCTGCACTCTGAACTTAAATCCCAAACCGCTTCTCGGATAAAGTTTCAGTACCCAGCCGTCATTGATTTTAACTCTGATACCTGTCGGTATTTTTATAGTTTCTCCAGGCTTTAATTCAAAAGCCATCGGCGCATAAAAATCATAACCTGCCGAGCCTGCCGTTGCTCTTTTCGGAAGCTTTATATCTTCGTATATCTTTTCTATACCATCTGTCACATAAAATGTGTCTGCCCAGTCTTTTTTGAATTGTTCAAAGCTGACTTTTTCAAATTTAGCTACTCTCTGCATAAATTAACTCCTTTACTTAACCGCAAGAACAACCTTATCTATTTCAAGGCTTTTCTGTACGTCTATAACTTTTTGGTTTGTACTTCCCCGCCACAAAAGCTTATTATCTTTCAGACCGTCCACAAATTCGCCGTCCACCATTACGTCAACATATTTCATACACGGCAAATCTTTTACATCCTGCCAATCATAACCGCTGTAAATCCAAATGGTTTTATTCGGGAATTTTTCTTTAATTTCTTCAATAAGTGCTCCAACGTCTTTTCGATTTTGTGTATGAAGAGGATCTCCGCCGCTGAATGTTATACCGGAAACATAATTTTTTTCAAGTTCATCAAAAATCTCTTTCTTTGCAGCCTCATCAAATTCCAAACCGCCGTTTATATCCCACGTTACGGGATTTTGACAATTCGGACAATGATGTTCGCAACCGGCAACCCACAGTACAACACGAAGTCCGTCACCGTTAAGCATATCATCTTTTGTTATATTATGATAACGCATTACATACTTTTCCTTTCTGCGATTTCTGCCATTTTTGCATTGTTAAGTCTTGTATCGCCCTTAACTCTCGAATATGACAAGTAACCGTTCATTCTTTCGATTTTAGTAAGATTTTTACTTCCGCACTTCGGGCACACGTCCATTTCAAGTTCTTCATATCCGCAGTCGTCACAATACGCAAGCGACAAGTTTACACCCTCATAAAATCCCATATTCATTGCACGTCTTACAAGAGTTTTTATAGCCTCTCTGTTGTAGCTTATAGGGTATTTTACATACTGAATTTTACCGCCGTTTGAAAGCTCCCAGAAACGTTTTTCAAGGTCTTGTTTTTGAATCGGAGTAATATCCTCCGTAACATGACAATGGAAACTGTTTGAGACATATTCTCTGTCGGATACGTTTTCGATTACGCCGTACTTCTTTCTGAATTGTGTAACCTGAAGTCCGCAAAGTGACTCGGCAGGTGTACCGTATATGGCATAAAGTTTTCCGTCCTCAGCCTTGAATTGATTTACTTTTTCATTAATATGCTCAAGTGTTCTGATTGCAAATTCACCGTCTTCGACAAGTGAACGCTTATTATAAAGCTGTTGCAATTCATTAAGCGCCGTAATACCGAATGACGCTGTTGCAGTCTTTAAAATAGGCTTTATTTTATCATGTATTCCAAGATGACCGCCGTAGAAACCGCCCTCGCAATATGCAAGCGGATTTGTAGACGCACGCATTTCGCCAAGATAATCATATGTACGCAAGTGAAGTTGTCTGATTAGGTTTAAGTAATAATCAAGCACGTCAAAGAACGGTTTATTTTCCTGTTGAGCCTTTGCCAAAATCATAGGTAAATGAAGCGACACAGCACCGATATTAAATCTTCCTACAAATACAGGCACGTCATTTTCATCAGCCGGTTTCATACCGCCCTTTTCGTACCAAGGTGACAAGAACGCACGACAGCCCATAGGTGAAACGATTTTACCGTATTTTTTATACATTGACGCAATATATCCCTCACCCGAAAGGCTTAGCCAATCAGGGTACATTGTCTTTGAAGAACAGTCTATTCCCGCCTCAAAAACATCTTCCAAAGGACCGCCCTCACCGTGAAGTTTTTCGTCATACAAGAACACTACTTTAGGGAATAAAACAGGCTTTTTATGTCCCTTTTTGCCTTGTCCGTTCTTTCTGACTTCAAGCATAGTCTTTGACGCCATCTTTGCGAAACGTCCGGTACCCGTACCGATAGTAACGGTTATGAACGGATAATCTCCACGGCTCGACGATACCGAATTAAATTTATATTCCCAACCTTGGAAACCCTGTTCAAAATCTCTTTGAATATCTTGCATTGCTATTTCTTTTGATTTTTCTTCATCGAGTCCGATATTCTTATATTTTTCTATATAATACTTATATGACTTTTCCGCATACGGCTCTAAAATAAGGTCTGCCGACGGTACTGTAAAGCCGCCATACTGCTGACTTGCCGCAGACAACACAATATCGCCTATAACGTCAAATGCAACGTCAAGAGTTTTCGGCTCGTTATACCAAAGATTACCCATTTCAAAACCGCCCTGCAAAACGCTTTGCACGTCAAAAAGACAGCAGTTCATTGTATCACGTCTTGCCGACATATCGTGTATGTAAATATATCCGTCACGACACGCTTGAAGTTCTTCTGTTGTAAGGAAAAACTTCTTGTAAAGTTCTTTATTAAGTTGATTAAATATAAGACTTCTCTTTGTCGAAACAAGCGCACTGTCAGTATTTGAATTTTCCTTGTCACCGATATACATAATCGACTGACTTTTCTTATAAACTTCATCAAGCATTTGTACGAAGTCCTGCTTGTAATTTCTGTAATCACGATAACTTTTCGCAACTTTCGGATTAACTCTTTCAAGTGCTCCCTCTACAATGTTGTGCATTTCGGAAATTTCGATTTCTTCCTTGCCCATTTTTCTCGCCTCGTCCTGAACGAAACGACATATAAAGTCAATCTCCTCATCCGTAAATTTTACCAATGCACGAAAGGCTGATTTATTTACCGCAATAACAACCTTTTGCACGTTAAAAGGCTCTTTTGTATTGTCCTTTTTTACTACTTTCATAACTAAATTACTCCCTCAAATATCGTATCCCACTCATTTCAAACCACAATATATTGTGTTTGATTAACTGTTTTCTAATTATAGCACCCTATATCTATTTTTTCAATTACACGTACATTACCGCTTTATTACAGTAATATTACAAGCATTTACCTTTCGATAGGTAAGCCAATTTCTGTACTTCAACGCAAATATTACATGGTTAAC
>SKEQ01000153.1_pt4 | contig 11118 bp, 10 predicted proteins | sample 4826751 | NCBI WGS metagenome assembly SKEQ01 (sample SAMN11008805, study PRJNA524170) | human gut metagenome | biome: Human fecal sample; material: Feces; isolation source: fecal sample from pouch patient p44 | host: Homo sapiens | place: Israel: Tel-Aviv | collected 2013-07-11 | reverse complement strand
GCCAAAGCCACCGGGCGTAAATATGTCCGTATGGCGCTGGGCGGCGTGCGTGATGAAGCGGAAATCCGTGGTCACCGCCGTACTTACATCGGTTCTATGCCGGGTAAACTGATCCAGAAAATGGCGAAAGTGGGCGTGAAAAACCCGCTGTTCCTGCTCGATGAGATCGACAAAATGTCTTCTGACATGCGTGGCGATCCGGCCTCCGCACTGCTTGAAGTGCTGGATCCAGAGCAGAACGTAGCGTTCAGCGACCACTACCTGGAAGTGGATTACGATCTCAGCGACGTGATGTTTGTCGCGACGTCGAACTCCATGAACATTCCGGCACCGCTGCTGGATCGTATGGAAGTGATTCGCCTCTCCGGTTATACCGAAGATGAAAAACTGAACATCGCCAAACGTCACCTGCTGCCGAAGCAGATTGAACGTAATGCACTGAAAAAAGGTGAGCTGACCGTCGACGATAGCGCCATTATCGGCATTATTCGTTACTACACCCGTGAGGCGGGCGTGCGTGGTCTGGAGCGTGAAATCTCCAAACTGTGCCGCAAAGCGGTCAAGCAGTTACTGCTCGATAAGTCATTAAAACATATCGAAATTAACGGCGATAACCTGCATGACTATCTCGGTGTTCAGCGTTTCGACTATGGACGCGCTGATAACGAAAACCGTGTCGGTCAGGTAACCGGTCTGGCGTGGACGGAAGTGGGCGGTGACTTGCTGACCATTGAAACCGCATGTGTTCCGGGTAAAGGCAAACTGACCTATACCGGTTCGCTCGGCGAAGTGATGCAGGAGTCCATTCAGGCGGCGTTAACGGTGGTTCGTGCGCGTGCGGAAAAACTGGGGATCAACCCTGATTTTTACGAAAAACGCGACATCCACGTCCACGTACCGGAAGGTGCGACACCGAAAGATGGTCCGAGTGCCGGTATTGCTATGTGCACCGCGCTGGTTTCTTGCCTGACCGGTAACCCGGTTCGTGCCGATGTGGCAATGACCGGTGAGATCACTCTGCGTGGTCAGGTACTGCCGATCGGTGGTTTGAAAGAAAAACTACTGGCAGCGCATCGCGGCGGGATTAAAACAGTGTTAATTCCGTTCGAAAATAAACGCGATCTGGAAGAGATTCCTGACAACGTAATTGCCGATCTGGACATTCATCCTGTGAAGCGCATTGAGGAAGTTCTGACTCTGGCGCTGCAAAATGAACCGTCTGGCATGCAGGTTGTGACTGCAAAATAGTGACCTCGCGCAAAATGCACTAATAAAAACAGGGCTGGCAGGCTAATTCGGGCTTGCCAGCCTTTTTTTGTCTCGCTAAGTTAGATGGCGGATCGGGCTTGCCCTTATTAAGGGGTGTTGTAAGGGGATGGCTGGCCTGATATAACTGCTGCGCGTTCGTACCTTGAAGGATTCAAGTGCGATATAAATTATAAAGAGGAAGAGAAGAGTGAATAAATCTCAATTGATCGACAAGATTGCTGCAGGGGCTGATATCTCTAAAGCTGCGGCTGGCCGTGCGTTAGATGCTATTATTGCTTCCGTAACTGAATCTCTGAAAGAAGGGGATGATGTAGCACTGGTAGGTTTTGGTACTTTTGCCGTTAAAGAGCGTGCTGCCCGTACTGGCCGCAACCCGCAGACCGGTAAAGAGATCACCATCGCTGCTGCTAAAGTACCGAGCTTCCGTGCAGGTAAAGCACTGAAAGACGCGGTAAACTAAGCGTTGTCCCCGGTGGGGATGTGACGAAGTTCAAGGGCGCATCTACTGATGTGCCTTTTTTATTTGTATTCGGTGACTTTCTGCGTCTTGTGGGCTGACAATTGCCCCCGTTTCTTGTCACAATAGGCCTTTGCGCGCATCGATACGTTGCGTGAGGTACACAGTCATCTACAGCGGAGTGTTGTTACACCATGATGGACAGCTTACGCACGGCTGCAAACAGTCTCGTGCTCAAGATTATTTTCGGTATCATTATCGTGTCGTTCATATTGACCGGCGTGAGTGGTTACCTGATTGGCGGAGGCAATAACTACGCCGCAAAAGTGAATGACCAGGAAATCAGCCGTGGGCAGTTCGAGAACGCCTTTAACAGCGAGCGTAATCGCATGCAGCAACAGCTGGGCGATCAATACTCCGAGCTGGCAGCGAATGAAGGCTATATGAAAACCCTGCGTCAACAGGTGCTGAATCGTCTGATCGACGAGGCGCTGTTGGATCAGTACGCTCGTGAGCTGAAACTGGGTATCAGTGATGAGCAGGTTAAACAGGCGATTTTCGCGACCCCAGCCTTCCAGGTTGACGGCAAATTTGATAACAGCCGCTATAACGGTATCCTCAACCAGATGGGGATGACCGCCGATCAGTACGCCCAGGCGCTGCGTAACCAGCTCACTACCCAACAGCTGATTAACGGTGTTGCCGGTACCGATTTTATGCTGAAAGGTGAAACCGACGAGCTGGCGGCACTGGTCGCGCAACAACGCGTGGTGCGTGAGGCGACTATCGATGTTAACGCGCTGGCGGCGAAGCAGCCTGTGACCGAACAGGAGATTGCCAGCTACTACGAACAAAACAAAAACAATTTCATGACGCCGGAACAATTCCGCGTGAGTTACATCAAGCTGGATGCCGCAACGATGCAGCAACCGGTTAGCGATGCGGATATCCAGAGCTACTACGATCAGCATCAGGATCAATTCACCCAGCCGCAGCGTACCCGCTACAGCATCATCCAGACCAAAACTGAAGATGAAGCGAAAGCGGTACTTGATGAGCTGAATAAAGGCGGTGATTTTGCTGCATTAGCCAAAGAAAAATCTGCCGATATTATCTCTGCCCGTAACGGCGGCGATATGGGTTGGTTAGAAGATGCCACTATCCCCGACGAACTGAAAAATGCTGGTCTGAAAGAAAAAGGGCAACTGTCTGGTGTCATCAAATCTTCGGTCGGTTTCCTGATTGTACGTCTGGACGACATTCAGCCAGCGAAAGTGAAATCGTTAGACGAAGTACGTGACGACATTGCGGCGAAAGTGAAACACGAAAAAGCCCTCGATGCGTACTATGCGCTGCAGCAGAAAGTGAGCGATGCGGCAAGCAACGACACGGAGTCTCTGGCCGGTGCAGAGCAAGCTGCCGGCGTTAAAGCCACTCAGACGGGTTGGTTTAGCAAAGATAACCTGCCGGAAGAGTTGAACTTCAAGCCGGTTGCCGACGCTATCTTTAACGGCGGTCTGGTAGGTGAAAACGGCGCGCCGGGCATCAACTCTGACATCATCACCGTAGACGGCGACCGCGCATTCGTGCTGCGCATCAGCGAGCACAAACCGGAAGCGGTGAAACCGTTGGCAGATGTTCAGGAACAAGTTAAGGCACTGGTTCAGCACAACAAAGCTGAACAACAGGCGAAAGTGGATGCTGAGAAACTGCTGGTTGATTTGAAAGCCGGCAAAGGTGCGGAAGCTATGCAGGCTGCCGGTCTGAAATTTGGCGAGCCGAAAATCTTAAGCCGTTCCGGTCGTGACCCGATTAGCCAGGCGGCGTTTGCACTGCCACTGCCAGCGAAAGACAAACCGAGCTACGGTATGGCGACCGATATGCAAGGTAATGTGGTTCTGCTGGCGCTGGATGAAGTGAAACAAGGTTCAATGCCGGAAGATCAGAAAAAAGCGATGGTGCAGGGTATCACCCAGAACAACGCACAAATCGTCTTTGAAGCTCTGATGAGTAACCTGCGTAAAGAGGCGAAAATCAAAATTGGCGATGCGCTGGAACAGCAATAATCCTGAAGCCGCCTCGCAAAAAAATGCGTTGCAGCTGTAACAAGAAAAGGTCGCTTTCGCGGCCTTTTCCATTTCTGAACATTGCCATTTGTTTACTGTTTTCACTGCCGTTAAGGTGATTCCACTGTTAACAAACAAGGAGAAAACAGTATGAAACACGGAATTAAAGCACTGCTCATTACCCTGTCCCTGGCCTGTGCCGGAATGTCTCATAGCGCGCTGGCGGCAGCTTCTGTGGCGAAACCGACGGCGGTAGAAACCAAAGCGGAAGCTCCTGCAGCACAAAGTAAAGCAGCAGTACCGGCGAAAGCCAGTGACGAAGAAGGCACCCGGGTCAGCATTAATAATGCCAGCGCGGAAGAGCTAGCCCGCGCGATGAATGGCGTTGGCCTGAAGAAAGCGCAGGCGATTGTCAGTTATCGCGAAGAGTACGGTCCGTTTAAAACGGTGGAGGATCTAAAGCAGGTGCCGGGGATGGGCAATTCGCTGGTGGAACGTAATCTGGCGGTATTAACCCTGTAATTAATTTGCATAGTGGCAATTTTTTGCCAGACTGAAGAGGTCATACCAGTTATGACCTCTGTACTTATAACAACAACGTAAGGTTATTGCGCTATGCAAACACAAATCAAAGTTCGTGGATATCATCTCGACGTTTACCAACACGTCAACAACGCCCGCTACCTTGAATTTCTCGAAGAAGCCCGCTGGGATGGGTTGGAAAATAGCGACAGTTTTCAGTGGATGACGGCCCATAACATCGCCTTCGTCGTGGTCAATATCAATATTAACTATCGTCGCCCAGCGGTATTAAGCGACCTGTTAACTATTACCAGTCAGTTGCAGCAATTAAACGGTAAAAGCGGCATCTTAAGCCAGGTCATTACACTGGAGCCGGAAGGGCAGGTGGTAGCGGATGCGCTTATTACGTTTGTTTGTATTGATCTTAAAACGCAGAAAGCATTAGCTCTGGAAGGGGAATTGCGCGAAAAGCTGGAGCAGATGGTTAAGTAAACGTTTTGTGGTGCCGGATGCTCAAGCCGCATCCGGCGACACCCGGAATAATTACCTCAACCCGGTTTTCTGCTTCATCGCTGCCATCACCGTCGGTTTATCGGCCAGATAATGATTCAAACCGTTGGCGCGTAAATTACATGCCGCACAATGACCGCAACCGTCGCCTTTAATGCCGTTATAGCAGGTCAACGTTTCGTTACGGACTAAATCCAGTTTGCCGTAATAATCTGCCAGCGCCCAGGTTTCCGCTTTATCAATCCACATCAGCGGCGTTTCAAAACGAATATCTTTCGCCATGCCCAAACTGACGGCATGGTTTAGTGCTTTCACAAACTCATCGCGGCAATCCGGGTAGCCGGAGAAATCCGTTTCACAGACGCCGGTAATTACGGCTTCTGCTTTTACCTGATACGCATATATTGCCGCCAGCGTCAGGAACAAAATATTACGCCCTGGGACAAACGTATTCGGGATGCCATCGGCTTCAGGTTCATAATCAGGCACCGGAATGCTGTCACGTGTCAGGCTGCTGACCGCCAGCTCGTTGAGCAGCGTTACATCAAGAACCTTATGCGCGCGTGCTCCCAGTTTCAGCGCCAGTTCGCGTGCCACGTCGATTTCTGCGCGATGTCGCTGACCGTAATCGAACGTCACGCAATGGACTTCATCATATTGTTGTAATGCCTGCACCAGACAGGTGGTGGAATCCTGGCCTCCACTGAACACAACGACAGCACGTTTCATAGATAATCCTGCTTGAACAATAAAAGCGTTATGGTAACGCCTGCGATTAACCCGGACCAGCTATTCATTGCGACGGCGCGGGAAGCCAGGCTTCGGTAAATTCAAACCAGCCGCGCGGTGTCAGTCGCACACCGTTCACGCCGGGAGGGGCACTAATGCGATAGTGATAGTTGAACAGCGGCGTCAGCGTCGCGTCTGCCATTAACTGGCTAAAAACCGCTTTCAGGGCATTAAATCGGTTTTCCTCATCAGGCATTACTTGCACCGCGTCCAGCGTCGATTGCAGATGTGCATATGCTGGAGCGTCGAAAACATGTGGCCATAGTGGATCGCAACGTAGCCATTGCTCCAGAGTATATTCCGGTGCTTCGCCAATTAATCTGTCGCCCATCATGAGGTCTGCGTGTGCCAGTAGGGTCGTGTCGTCCCAGTTTTTTGCGTTATGAAAAATAATTGTGAGTTCACAGCCTTCCGCTGCCAGTGTCGCCTGTAGGCGTTCTGCCATGGTATGAAGTTCTATCGGTAGGTGATAAACCAGCGCCAAGGTTTTCGGTAGTTTGACTTCATCCGGTACTTGCCAGTGCGGAATAGTCCAGCCTGGCAGTAATGCATGACTGGCGGTGATCAGGTTTTCTCCGACTTCTAACGTTTGTAATAAACCGGATTGATGAATAATGGAGATCACTTTTCGCGCCTGCCAGAGGGAGAGTCGGGGACTTTTGCGCAACGTTAAATAGCAAAAACCTAAACTGATGCCACTACTGACCTGGCTGACCCGTTGCAGCTCCTCCGGTTTGCCGATGGTGATTTGCACGGGATGCCGACAACTGGTTCCCAAATCTTTTTCGAAAAGCGGCGGAGTTATCCAGTACTCAACCGCTTTAAGCAGCGGATGACGCAAATGGTAATAATCATGGCTCTCCAGGCGCACCAGCTCCGCTGTGAATTGTGTTAAGCGAAAAGGACCAGTGCCGATCAGTGGGAATTGCGGATGCGCCAGATGGCTGCAATAGCTCGCCAGCCGGTGCGCAAGCCAGTAATCGGGGCGATGTAAAAAGAAGGTCAGACACTGCGGATGGGTGACTTCAATACGCTTCACGCTAATAAATAATTGATCCAGTGCTGGCAGTTGTAACAGCATCAATAATCGCTGGTGTAAGTGTGAGGCTTTTACTGCATCGCCGTTATGCCAGTGTAGGGTTGAACGAAGATAAAAGTCCCAGCGTAACCCGTCAGTAGAGGTTTCCCAGTGATGCGCTAAATCGCCAATCGGGCGCTGAGTATTATTATCGAAGCGGGTCAGGCCGGAAAATATCTGCCCGGCGAGATGCTGCTCGGCACGGCCGGGCAAAAAGCCTGGTTGTAGCGGTTCGAGCGGGCGATAGTAGGGAATACGCAACGTGGGTGTATCGTTTTGCCATTGTCCGCCCATAAACGGCTGTAACAGAGTGCGCAGCTCACCTGGGGCCAGTTGCGCCAGCTCCAGCACATCTTGCTGCTTTCCGGTTTCCAGTGCCTGTTCCATCATCGCATTGCGTAGCGATTCCGGCGTGACCAGAAAGCGTAATTGTCCGCGCTTTCCGCGTCCTGACTGCGCCTGCCACTCCAGCCATCCCGCCTCCTGTGCCTGACGCAACAGCGTACGAACATGGCGTTCGCTGCAAAAACAGCGTTCGGCCAGTTCGCTGACGGTGACGGTTTGCGGCTTTCCGGCTGAAGGTTGCCACAGACGTTGATACTGGTTAAGACGGTTGAGCAATCGCATATAAACCCGGAACAATATTATTTAACTATTCACTATTACTTCCGTATATATCAGGTGATACTCAATCACCATTAACCGTGTCACAGAGTGGAGAAAGAAATGGCTCGTCTGGCAGCATTTGATATGGATGGCACTTTATTGATGCCTGACCATCATTTAGGTGAGAAAACCCTCTCTACTTTGGCGCGACTGCGTGAACGCGACATTACCCTCACTTTTGCCACGGGGCGTCATGCGCTGGAGATGCAGCATATTCTCGGGGCGCTATCGCTGGATGCATATTTGATTACCGGCAACGGAACGCGCGTGCATTCTCTGGAAGGTGAACTTTTACATCGTGATGATTTACCTGCGGATGTCGCGGAGCTGGTGCTGTATCAGCAATGGGATACCCGAGCCAGCATGCATATCTTCAATGACGACGGTTGGTTTACCGGGAAAGAGATCCCTGCGTTGTTGCAGGCATTTGTCTATAGCGGTTTTCGTTATCAGATAATCGATGTCAAAAAAATGCCACTCGGCAGCGTCACCAAGATCTGCTTCTGTGGCGATCACGACGATCTTACACGCTTGCAGATCCAGCTATACGAAGCATTAGGCGAGCGTGCACATTTGTGTTTTTCCGCCACGGATTGCCTCGAAGTGCTGCCGGTGGGCTGCAATAAAGGCGCTGCATTGACGGTGCTGACCCAACATTTAGGTTTATCGTTGCGCGATTGCATGGCCTTTGGTGATGCGATGAACGATCGCGAAATGTTAGGCAGCGTCGGTAGCGGGTTTATTATGGGCAATGCGATGCCGCAACTGCGCGCGGAGCTCCCGCATTTACCGGTGATTGGACATTGCCGAAATCAGGCTGTCTCTCACTATTTGACGCACTGGCTGGACTATCCACATCTACCTTATTCCCCCGAATAACGAGATCCCTTCCAGCACCGGGCAATTGCCCGGTTTTTTTTGCGTTGAATTTGTCATTTTGTGCCGTGGTGTTTAAACCGCACAGAATAAATTGTCGTGATTTCACCTTTAAAATAGAATTAAAAGAGAAAAAAATTCTCTGTGGAAGGGCTATGTTAGATAAAATTGACCGTAAGCTGCTGGCCTTACTGCAGCAGGATTGCACCCTCTCTTTGCAGGCACTGGCTGAAGCCGTTAATCTGACAACCACCCCTTGCTGGAAGCGCCTGAAACGGCTGGAGGACGACGGTATCCTTATCGGCAAAGTCGCCCTGCTGGATCCGGAAAAAATAGGCCTCGGCCTGACCCCTTTTGTGCTGATAAAAACGCAACATCACAGCAGCGAATGGTATTGCCGCTTTGTCACGGTGGTTACCGAAATGCCAGAAGTGCTGGGGTTCTGGCGCATGGCTGGTGAATACGATTATCTGATGCGCGTCCAGGTTGCCGACATGAAACGCTACGACGAGTTTTATAAGCGTCTGGTAAACAGCGTGCCGGGGCTGTCGGACGTCACTTCCAGCTTCGCGATGGAACAGATTAAATACACCACTTCTTTACCCATCGAATAAATATCCAGAATCAGGTCAGGACACAACGCGTGCGATTATTTGCTCAATTAAGCTGGTATTTCCGTCGGGAATGGCGTCGCTATCTCGGGGCTGTCGCCTTGCTTGTCATTATCGCGATGCTGCAACTGGTTCCGCCAAAAGTGGTTGGTATTGTTGTCGATGGCGTGACAGAACAACACTTTACTACCGGGCTGATCCTGATGTGGATCGCCACCATGGTGCTGATTGCCGTTGTGGTTTATCTCCTGCGTTATGTCTGGCGCGTATTGCTGTTTGGCGCGTCTTACCAACTGGCTGTTGAACTGCGTGAAGATTATTACCGTCAGCTAAGCCGGCAGCACCCGGAGTTTTACCTGCGTCATCGCACGGGTGATCTCATGGCTCGTGCGACCAATGACGTCGATCGCGTCGTGTTTGCCGCCGGAGAAGGGGTGCTGACGCTGGTGGATTCACTGGTAATGGGCTGCGCTGTGTTGATTATGATGTCTACGCAAATTAGCTGGCAGTTGACCTTATTTGCCCTGTTACCGATGCCAGTGATGGCGATCATGATTAAGCGCAACGGCGATGCCTTGCATGAACGCTTTAAGCTGGCACAGGCGGCGTTTTCCAGTCTTAATGACCGCACCCAGGAAAGCCTCACCAGTATCCGCATGATCAAAGCCTTTGGTCTGGAAGATCGCCAGTCGGCGTTATTTGCCGCGGATGCCGAAGATACCGGCAAAAAAAACATGCGGGTGGCGCGTATTGATGCTCGTTTCGACCCGACCATCTATATCGCGATTGGTATGGCGAACTTGCTGGCGATTGGCGGCGGTAGTTGGATGGTGGTGCAGGGCAGTTTAACGCTGGGCCAGCTCACCAGTTTTATGATGTATTTAGGTCTGATGATTTGGCCAATGCTGGCGCTGGCATGGATGTTTAACATTGTGGAACGTGGTAGTGCTGCGTACAGCCGTATTCGCGCGATGCTGGCGGAAGCGCCGGTGGTGAACGATGGTAGCGAACCCGTGCCGGAAGGGCGTGGCGAACTGGATGTAAATATTCACCAGTTCACGTATCCGCAGACTGACCATCCTGCGCTGGAAAACGTCAATTTCGCCCTGAAACCCGGTCAGATGCTGGGTATTTGCGGGCCGACTGGTTCCGGCAAAAGTACCCTGTTGTCGCTCATTCAGCGTCATTTCGACGTCAGCGAGGGGGATATTCGCTTTCATGATATTCCTCTGACGAAGTTACAACTCGATAGCTGGCGTAGCCGCCTGGCGGTGGTCAGCCAGACGCCATTCCTTTTTTCTGACACCGTGGCGAATAACATCGCGCTGGGTTGCCCGAATGCCACCCAGCAAGAGATTGAACACGTAGCGCGGTTAGCCAGCGTACATGACGATATTTTGCGTCTACCGCAAGGTTACGATACAGAAGTGGGCGAGCGCGGCGTGATGCTTTCCGGTGGGCAAAAACAGCGTATCTCCATTGCTCGAGCGTTATTAGTCAACGCGGAAATCCTCATCCTTGATGATGCGCTTTCGGCGGTGGACGGACGCACAGAGCACCAGATCCTGCATAACCTGCGTCAGTGGGGACAGGGAAGAACGGTAATCATCAGTGCCCATCGCCTTTCGGCACTGACGGAAGCCAGTGAAATTATTGTGATGCAGCACGGACATATCGCCCAGCGTGGCAATCATGATGAGCTGGCGCAACAAAGCGGCTGGTATCGCGATATGTATCGCTATCAACAACTGGAGGCGGCGCTCGACGACGCTCCGGAAATTCGCGAGGAGGCCGTCGATGCGTAGTTTTAGCCAACTGTGGCCGACTCTCAAGCGTCTGTTAGCGTACGGTTCGCCGTGGCGTAAACCGCTGGGGATTGCGGTCCTGATGATGTGGGTTGCGGCAGCGGCAGAAGTCAGTGGGCCGCTGCTTATCAGCTATTTTATCGACAATATGGTAGCGAAAAATAACCTGCCGTTGAAAATGGTTGCAGGGCTGGCTGCGGCGTATGTTGGGCTACAACTGTTTGCCGCCGGGCTACATTACGCGCAGTCGCTGCTGTTTAATCGGGCGGCAGTAGGCGTAGTGCAACAGTTGCGTACCGACGTGATGGATGCCGCATTGCGCCAGCCATTAAGCGAGTTTGATACCCAACCCGTCGGGCAGGTGATTTCCCGCGTCACTAATGACACTGAAGTGATCCGCGATCTCTACGTTACCGTAGTGGCAACTGTCCTGCGTAGCGCCGCACTGGTGGGCGCGATGCTGGTGGCG
>SKEQ01000022.1_pt4 | contig 11176 bp, 10 predicted proteins | sample 4826751 | NCBI WGS metagenome assembly SKEQ01 (sample SAMN11008805, study PRJNA524170) | human gut metagenome | biome: Human fecal sample; material: Feces; isolation source: fecal sample from pouch patient p44 | host: Homo sapiens | place: Israel: Tel-Aviv | collected 2013-07-11 | reverse complement strand
TGCACTGTCCTGGGGCTGGATATTCACGCCACGACAACCATCGGTAATCACGTTCACCTTATAACCTAACTGTAACGCGTCCAGCACGGTAAACTTCACGCAATAGTCAGTAGCCAGGCCCATAACGATCAATTCATCGATTTCATGATCGCGTAACCAGTCATCGAGAGAGGTTTTCTGCCGACGGCCGTTATCAAAAAAGGCACTGTAACTGTCAACTAAAGGATTTTCGCCTTTATGGAACACCGCTGCGATCGCTTTTTGGTTCAGTAACGGATGTAATTGTGCGCCTTCACTGTTCTGCACACAGTGATCTGGCCAGAAGGTTTGTGGCAAACCGTCGAGTTGGCCTGGCGTATAAGGCTCTACACCGTGCTGACTGGCAAAACTGCCGTGATTCGCCGGATGCCAGTCCTGGCTGGCGATAACCGCTTCTCCGCGCGACTGGCACCAGTCAATAAGGCGGTTAGCGACATCTACCGTACTGTCACCTTCCGGCACGGCGAGCGCGCCACCAGCACAGAAATCATTTTGTAAATCGACCAGTAACAGGGCGCGATGGGGCATTGCAGTCTCCTTAATCATCCGGCGTCAGTTCGCCGCGCAGGTTTTGGCTCATGGCCTTGCGAATGGTTTCAGTATCCAGTTCCTGGCTCAGCAGGTAATGCAGTTTGGTTAGCGTGGCTTCTACAGTCATATCTGCACCGCCAATAACGCCGGCATGGGCGAGGGCGTTACCGGTGGCATAACCACCCATATTCACTTTACCGGACATACATTGTGTCAGGTTGACCACCACAATACCGCGATCGCTGGCTTCTTGTAATTCCTGCAGGAAGGCTTTGTTTTGTGGCGCATTACCCACGCCATAGGAGCGCAGAATCAATGCTTTCACCGGTTGGCGCAGAAAATTGCGCACGACGTCAGCAGAAATCCCTGGATAAATCGTCACTACGCCAATTGGTTGTGGCGTGATTGGATGAACGATTAATTCCCCTTCACCGTGCGGGGCGGGTGGCGTATTCAAACGACGAATATGGATACCAGCTTCCAGTAACGGAGGAAGGTTTGGAGAGGCAAACGCATCAAAACCATCGGCATGGGCTTTGGTAGTGCGGTTGCCGCGATACAATCGGTTATTGAAAAAGAGCGTTACTTCGTTGATCGGATAATTCGCCGCAACGTACAACGCATTCAGCAGATTAATTTGTCCGTCAGAGCGTAACTCAGCCAGCGGGATTTGTGACCCTGTCACAATGACCGGTTTACCGAGATTCTCGAGTATGAACGACAGCGCAGAGGCGGTATACGCCATCGTGTCGGTACCGTGTAGAATGACAAAACCATCATAGTCGTCATAGTGCGCTTTAATATCTTCAGCAATATGCTGCCAGTCTTCCGGCGTCATATCAGAAGAATCCATCAACGGCGTATATTCATGAATGGTGAAATCTGGCATCTCCGGGCGATGGAATTCCGGCATCAGCGCCAGTTGGCGTTGTAGATGACCTGACACCGGAATATAACCCTGCTCGGAACGCTGCATCCCGATGGTCCCGCCCGTGTAGGCGACGTAAATTGATTTCTTTTGCATGATATTGATATGAATGATATCGAAAGAGCAAAAGTATATACGTGAGGCAGGAGGAGCGCACCTGATACTATGCGGATAAGGAAATATGGGGCGAGACAGCGGGAAGAGGATTCGTCGAGGTAAAAAATAATGTGGCCGACGATCTGTCGGCCACTCAGTACAAGACTTAACGCACGTTGGCGCAGGTCAGGCAAAACGCATAACGGTTTTGTGGGTCGTTAAACGCGGCCAGCTTGTCGCTTTCACTTTTAACGGTAGAGGCTACCGAGGCAAGCGGTGCAGGTAACATGGCCTGGAACGCATCTGGCAACATTGCCCGGACAGAACCAGACATGTTGTCCATCACTTTGTCGAAGAAGGTCGGTTCATCAACGTAGTATTCCAGATGCCACTGTTTCACTTTTGCCAGCTCTGCTGCTTTGGCAACCGCATCATCGAAATCCCCGAGACTATCGACCAGCCCGTTAGCTTTTGCATCCTGACCGGTCCAGACGTGGCCCTGGGCGATTTTATCAATTTGCTCCGGCGTCGAATGACGCGCATCAGCAACCAGCGTGATAAAGCGTTTATAGCCATTCTCAATGCTTAATTGCATCATCTGCTGCGCTTCCGGCGGCAGTGCCCTGGTGATAGAAACATCCGCCAGCGGTGAAGTTGAGACACCATCAGTATGAACACCAATCGAATCCAGACTATTTTCTACGGTGGTGATCACGCCGAAGATACCGATAGAACCGGTCAGGGTGCTGGGGTTAGCCACAATGTAATTAGCTGGCGTGGAAATCCAGTAACCACCAGATGCCGCCATGCCGCCCATCGATACAACCACAGGCTTACCCGCTGCCCGGGCTGCTGCCAGTTCAGCGCGAATCACTTCAGACGCGGTAACGCTGCCGCCTGGGCTATTAACACGCAGGACAATCGCTTTCACTTTCGGGTCAAGGCGAGCGTCGCGGATTTGTGCCGCAGTGGTATCACCGCCAACATTCCCCTGAGTTTCCTCGCCATCCATAATTGCGCCATTAGCGAAGACGACACCGATGCTGTCACCGGTATCTGCCGGCGTTTTCAATGCGTAATCGTAATAACTGATGGCGCGATAATTTTTATCAGTCTTACTCCAGCCGAACTCTTTGGTCAGAGCTTTTTCGATTTCGGCACTCGATGCCAGTGCATCGACCAGCTTGTTTTCCAGTGCATATTTCGCGGTATCGCCACCGGTTTTGGTTAAACCCACAAGCAACCCTTGCGCGCCAGGGAATACCTGCTGAGCAGGGATCAGCCGGTTAGCGGCAACAGTATTCAGATAGTTTTGCCACAGCTCACCAATCCAGCGGCTGTCAGCTTCGCGCGCTGCCGGTGACATATCATCACGAATAAACGGTTCAACGGCAGATTTATACGTACCCACGCGGAACACATGGGTGGAAACTTTCAGCTTATCCAGCAACGATTTGTAGTACAGACCGTTGGTAGCAAAACCGTGCAGATCAACCACGCCTTGCGGTGACAGCCAAATTTTATTGGCGAAACTGGCGAGATAATATTGCCCCTGGCTGTAGTTCTCGCCAACGGCATAAACCGGTTTCCCGCTGTCACGAAACTCTTTCAGGGCTTTGCCGATGTACTGCATAGACGGCTGGTCGCCGCCTGCGAAGTTTTTCAGATCCATCACGATACCGGTGATATTGCGGTCGTCCTTCGCCTGGCGAATGGTGTTGACGATATCAAACAGTGAGTTTTCCTGCAGACGATCGGAACTGGCACCAAGCAGCTGGCGGCTTAATTTACTAAACCGCTGAGAACTGTCGGGTTTATCGACGATCACACCAGAAATGTCCAGCAGCAGTGCGCCACGACTGGCCGTTTCTTTCGAATCACCACCACTGACCTGCATCCAGATCCCCACACCAACCAGTACGAGGAAAATAAAGAACAGGTTAAGTACCATTTCACGGACGAAATTCAGCAGACGCCACGTCCATTTAAAAAATCCGGCAATAAATCGCCAAAGGGTTCGCATGTATTCTCCCAACTTAAGGTCACACCTGTCACAGGCGCAATAGATGTGGTTATCGTAATGACCCAACCGGCACTTGTCAGCAGGAATTGCGGACTGTGCTGTAACAAAATCCACTCTCGTGTTAATTTTGTGAATAAATATCACGACAGGAGTTAATCAAATGGATGCACTCGAACTATTGATCAATCGCCGTAGCGCCTCCCGCCTGGCTGAACCCGCGCCAACGGGTGAACAACTGCAAAACATCCTGCGTGCGGGTATGCGTGCGCCGGACCATAAGTCCATGCAACCGTGGCATTTTTTTGTGATTGAAGGGGAAGGGCGCGAGCGTTTCAGCGCCGTACTGGAACAGGGGGCGATTGCTGCCGGTAGTGATGACAAAGCTATCGACAAAGCCCGTAATGCGCCGTTCCGCGCACCGCTCATCATCACGGTGGTGGCGAAATGCGAAGAAAATCATAAAGTCCCGCGATGGGAACAGGAAATGTCTGCCGGATGCGCGGTCATGGCGATGCAAATGGCAGCCGTTGCCCAAGGATTTGGCGGCATCTGGCGCAGTGGCGCATTAACTGAAAGTCCGGTAGTGCGTGAAGCATTCGGTTGCCGTGAGCAGGATAAAATTGTCGGTTTTCTCTACCTCGGCACGCCGCAGTTGAAAGCATCTACGTCGATTAACGTCCCGGACCCGACTCCGTTTGTAACTTATTTCTGATAATTGTCGCGAAACTGTCTGGATTGTGAGCAAAGGCGCAGGAATTCAGACACTCTCACTTATCACTTCACGGAATGAGGGTTACCATACCCGGATTGCATTGACAGGAGATGTCCATGAGCGAGAACTCGATTCGTTTGACCCAATACAGCCACGGAGCTGGTTGCGGCTGTAAAATTTCCCCAAAAGTGTTGGAAACCATCCTGCACAGTGAGCAGGCGAAGTTTGTTGATCCGAATTTGCTTGTGGGTAATGAGACCCGCGACGATGCGGCGGTGTACGATCTGGGCAATGGCACCAGCGTTATCAGTACCACCGACTTCTTTATGCCGATCGTTGATAATCCTTTCGATTTTGGCCGCATTGCGGCGACTAACGCCATCAGCGATATCTTCGCGATGGGGGGCAAACCGATTATGGCGATTGCGATCCTCGGCTGGCCGATTAACAAACTTTCCCCAGAAATTGCCCGCGAAGTAACCGAAGGTGGACGCTATGCATGCCGTCAGGCGGGTATTGCGCTGGCTGGCGGTCACTCCATCGATGCGCCGGAGCCGATTTTTGGTCTGGCGGTAACGGGGATCGTACCGACCGAGCGGGTGAAGAAAAACAGTACCGCACAAGCCGGATGCAAACTGTTCCTGACGAAACCGCTGGGGATCGGCGTTCTTACCACGGCTGAGAAAAAATCACTGTTGAAACCAGAACATCAGGGACTGGCGACGGAAGTGATGTGCCGGATGAACATCGCAGGTGCGTCCTTTGCCAACATCGAAGGCGTAAAAGCGATGACCGACGTTACTGGTTTTGGTCTGCTGGGCCATTTGAGCGAAATGTGTCAGGGCGCAGGTGTGCAGGCGCGCGTTGACTATGACGCGATCCCAAAATTGCCGGGGGTTGAAGAGTACATTAAGTTGGGCGCAGTGCCTGGCGGCACCGAACGTAACTTTGCCAGCTACGGTCATCTGATGGGTGAAATGCCGCGTGAAGTGCGCGATCTGCTGTGCGATCCGCAAACTTCTGGCGGTTTGCTGCTGGCGGTCATGCCGGAAGCAGAAAATGAGGTTAAAACTACAGCCGCCGAGTTTGGCATTGAACTGACGGCGATTGGCGAACTGGTGCCAGCGCGCGGCGGTCGTGCCATGGTTGAGATCCGTTAATTCAATGCGGTTGTTTATTGCCGAAAAACCGAGTCTGGCGCGCGCCATTGCTGATGTCCTGCCCAAACCGCACCGTAAAGGCGATGGCTTTATCGAGTGCGGTAATGGTCAGGTGGTGACCTGGTGTATCGGTCACCTGCTTGAGCAGGCGCAGCCAGACGCCTACGACAGCCGCTATGCGCGCTGGAATCTTGCGGATTTGCCGATTGTCCCGGAAAAGTGGCAATTACAGCCACGACCCTCCGTGACCAAACAACTTAACGTCATCAAACGCTTCCTGCATGAAGCCAGCGAAATCGTTCACGCCGGGGACCCGGATCGTGAAGGGCAATTGCTGGTGGATGAAGTGCTGGACTATCTGCAACTGGCACCGGAAAAGCGCCAGCAGGTGCAGCGTTGCTTGATAAACGACCTGAACCCGCAGGCGGTTGAGCGGGCGATCGACCGTCTTCGTTCCAACAGTGAGTTTGTACCGCTGTGCGTTTCTGCGCTGGCGCGAGCGCGTGCCGACTGGCTGTACGGCATCAATATGACCCGTGCTTACACCATTCTCGGTCGCAATGCCGGTTATCAGGGCGTGCTTTCCGTCGGACGCGTGCAGACGCCCGTGCTTGGGCTGGTGGTGCGCCGCGATGAAGAGATTGAAAACTTCGTGGCGAAAGACTTCTTTGAAGTCAAAGCGCATATCGTGACACCTGCCGATGAGCGGTTTACCGCTATCTGGCAACCGAGCGAAGCGTGTGAACCGTACCAGGATGAAGAAGGGCGCTTGTTACATCGTCCACTGGCGGAGCATGTGGTTAACCGCATTAGTGGTCAACCGGCTATTGTCACCAGCTATAACGATAAACGGGAATCAGAATCCGCGCCGCTGCCGTTTTCGCTTTCGGCGTTGCAGATTGAAGCGGCAAAACGCTTTGGTCTGAGCGCGCAGAACGTGCTTGATATCTGCCAGAAGCTGTACGAAACACACAAGTTAATCACTTATCCGCGTTCCGATTGTCGCTATTTGCCAGAAGAACATTTTGCCGGACGCCACGCGGTGATGAATGCCATCAGCGTTCATGCACCAGATCTGTTGCCGCAGCCAGTGGTAGATCCAGATATACGCAACCGCTGTTGGGATGACAAAAAGGTCGATGCGCACCACGCCATCATTCCGACCGCACGGAGTTCTGCGATCAACCTGACGGAGAACGAAGCGAAGGTCTATAACCTGATTGCCCGTCAATACCTGATGCAGTTCTGCCCGGATGCGGTGTTCCGCAAGTGTGTTATCGAACTGGACATTGCCAAAGGCAAATTTGTCGCTAAAGCCCGTTTTCTTGCTGAAGCAGGCTGGCGTACGCTGTTAGGCAGCAAAGAGCGCGATGAAGAAAACGACGGCACGCCATTGCCTGTGGTGGCGAAAGGCGATGAGTTGCTGTGTGAAAAAGGTGAAGTGGTAGAGCGGCAAACCCAGCCGCCGCGCCATTTTACCGATGCAACACTGCTTTCGGCGATGACCGGGATCGCGCGCTTTGTGCAGGACAAAGATCTGAAAAAGATCCTTCGTGCGACCGATGGTCTGGGGACAGAAGCAACCCGTGCCGGGATTATTGAACTGCTGTTCAAGCGTGGTTTTCTGACCAAAAAAGGGCGTTATATCCACTCCACCGACGCCGGAAAAGCGTTATTCCATTCGCTGCCAGAAATGGCGACGCGACCGGACATGACCGCGCACTGGGAATCGGTGCTGACGCAAATCAGCGAAAAGCAGTGTCGCTATCAGGACTTTATGCAGCCGCTGGTGGGGACGCTATATCAGCTTATTGATCAAGCCAAACGTACGCCGGTGCGGCAGTTTCGCGGCATTGTGGCTCCGGGCAGTGGTGGCAGTGCTGATAAGAAAAAGGCTGCACCGCGTAAACGTAGTGCGAAAAAAAGTCCGCCAGCAGATGAAGTCGGAAGCGGGGCGATAGCGTAAGCGAGTGAATCTTTCGTGCTATTCGAGTCATATTCTGAAATATCCAGCGGATCAAGAAAATTCGTTGGATATTTTTTTTGCATGGATAAAATTATCGCCTCTAAAGTATGTAATAACAGGGAATGTGATGAAAAAAGTTTTATTACAAAACCATCCTGGGAGCGAGAAGTATTCTTTTAATGGCTGGGAAATATTTAATAGTAATTTTGAACGGATGATTAAAGAAAATAAGGCCATGCTGCTTTGTAAGTGGGGGGGGTATTTAACATGTGTTGTCGCTGTAATGTTTGTATTCGCAGCGATAACATCCAACGGTTTGAATGAAAGAGGCCTGATTACTGCGGGATGCTCTTTTCTTTATCTATTAATTATGATGGGGCTTATTGTTCGGGCCGGTTTTAAAGCAAAAAAAGAACAACTGCATTATTATCAGGCTAAAGGTATTGAGCCGCTCAGTATCGAGAAGTTACAGGCGCTACAATTGATCGCACCTTATCGGTTCTATCATAAGCAATGGTCTGAAACGCTGGAGTTCTGGCCGCGAAAGCCTGAACCTGGCAAAGATACCTTCCAATATCATGTGCTTCCCTTTGACTCGATCGATATCATAAGTAAAAGACGCGAGTCTTTAGAGGATCAATGGGGTATCGAAGATAGCGAAAGTTATTGTGCCTTAATGGAGCATTTTCTTTCTGGCGACCATGGAGCCAATACCTTTAAAGCAAACATGGAGGAAGCCCCAGAGCAGGTTATCGCCTTGTTGAATAAATTTGCTGTTTTTCCCTCAGACTATATCTCTGATTGCGCTAATAATCGCTCCGGTAAATCCTCGGCGAAGCTAATATGGGCGGCGGAATTATCATAGATGATCTCGATATCAAGCACAGCTTTTCAAAACGGGACAATTGAAGAAGAACTGGCCTGGCATTATATAATGCTTGCTTCTCGAAAGGCGCACGAGTTGTTCGAAAGCGAAGAAGATTATCAAAAAAATAGTCTAATGGGATTTCTTTACTGGCATATCTGCTGCTATCGCAGAAAGTTAACGGATGCTGAACTTGAAGCGTGTTATCGTTACGACAAGCAGTTTTGGGAGCACTACAGTAAGAAATGCCGTTGGCCCATAAGAAATGTTCCCTGGGGAGCATCATCCGTTAAATACTCATAAACGCCTGAAATTTTGCCGGGGGCGCTGCGCTTGCCCGGCCTGCATTAGAGCGTAACTGCAATGAATTGTGCCCATTTGTAGGCCTGATAAGCGTAGCGCCATCAGGCATTTACAACTTAAATCACACCCTGCGCCAGCATCGCATCGGCAACCTTCACAAAACCGGCAATGTTCGCGCCCTGCACGTAGTTGGTTTGCTCACCTTCACCACCATGCTCAACACAGGCATGGTGGATATCCAGCATGATGTGATGCAAACGTGCGTCAACTTTCTCGGCTTTCCAGCCCAGGCGCGCAGCGTTTTGCGCCATTTCAAGGCCTGACGTTGCTACACCGCCAGCATTAGCCGCTTTACCCGGTGCAAACAGTACGCCTGCCTGCTGGAACAGTTCAGTCGCTTCGATGGTGGTCGGCATATTTGCCCCTTCGGCGACGGCTTTAACGCCATTGGCGATAAGCTGATGCGCGGCGTCAACATCCAGTTCGTTCTGGGTGGCGCAAGGCAGGGCGATATCAACCGGTACAGACCACGGCTGTTGGCCTTCGAGATAGACCAGACCAAATTCTTTGGCGTAATCTGCCACTCGACCATCGCGGCTGGCTTTGATTTCGATAAGACGTGCCAGTTTCTCTTTCGTGAATCCGCTTTCATCAACTACAGTGCCGCTGGAGTCTGACGCAGTGATCACACGAGCACCAAATTCCATCGCTTTTTCGATAGCGTACTGGGCGACGTTGCCGGAGCCAGAAACGGAAACGCGCATCCCTTCAAAACCCATACCGTGGCGTTTTAACATTGCTTCTGTGAAATAAACCAGACCGTAGCCGGTAGCTTCCGGGCGAATAAGACTACCGCCAAATGAAAGGCCCTTACCGGTGAAGACGCAGGCGGTATTGTTGGAGAGCTTTTTCATCATCCCCGCCATAAAGCCGACTTCACGACCACCAACGCCGATATCACCTGCCGGAACGTCGGTATCCGCGCCCAGATGACGATAAAGCTCGGTCATCAGCGCCTGGCAGAAACGCATCACTTCGCCTTCGCTTTTACCTTTCGGGTCAAAATCGCTACCGCCTTTACCACCGCCCATCGGCAGGGTAGTCAGGGCATTTTTGAAGGTTTGTTCGAAGCCGAGGAATTTGAGAATGGAGAGGTTAACTGACGGATGGAAGCGCATACCGCCTTTGTACGGGCCGATGGCTGAGCTGAACTGCACACGCCATGCACGGTTGACCTGTACCTGATTGCGATCATCAACCCATACCACGCGAAACTGGATCACGCGCTCCGGTTCAACCAGACGCTCCAGTAATGACATCTGGCGATATTTTGGATTTTGTTCAAGAAAAGGCCAGAGTGTGGTCATTACTTCACGAACGGCTTGCGCGAACTCGGTTTGATTCGGGTCGCGCTTTTGGACATGGTTGAGGAATGACTCCAGAGAATATGTCTGATCCATAGATATAAAACCCTTATATATTAATACGATTGTGCTTATGTTGTTTATGTGATGTGCTTTTGCAGTTTTCGACTATACCATCAAGAATGTGACGGTAAGCAAGAAAAAAATGACCCAGGAAAGCAAATTAATAACGAGAGTAATCTCATAACCAAATGCGATAACTCAGACGCTAAAGTTTTGCCACCCGGCTACCGTTATCAGTAGCAGAGACAATAACGTTAAGGAGTTCCCTGTGAGTCGAGCATTGTTCGCCGTAGTATTAGCATTTCCATTAATTGCACTGGCTAACCCGCATTATCGTCCGGACGTGGAGGTAAACGTACCGCCAGAAGTGTTCAGTTCAGGCGGGCAGTCAGCGCAGCCCTGTACTCAGTGCTGCGTTTATCAGGATAAAAATTATTCTGAAGGCGCGGTAATTAAAGCCGAGGGAATACTGCTGCAATGCCAGCGGGATGACAAAACCCTTAGCACTAATCCGCTGGTCTGGCGGCGCGTAAAGCCATAAACGCCTCTAATAATGGAATGTCAGCAGGGGCCAGCGGATATTGCAGCGCCTCTTCAGGTGAGCACCAGACCAGCGCCTGATGTTCATGTGCCTGTAACGTCCCGTGGAAGTCGGGTACGTGCCAGGCATGAAGATGGATAATCCGGCCCGAAACTTCTCGCTGATGGCTGGTAACATACTCACCCACAGTTGCTTCGATGCCCAGTTCTTCGCGTAACTCACGCACCAGCGCCTGCCGCTGGCTTTCATCCGGCTCGACTTTACCACCGGCAAACTCCCATAATCCCGCCTGATCGCTCTGGGCGGGGCGTTGCGCGAGTAAAATTTTGCCATCACGTTCAATGATGGCGGCAACAACTTCAATCATTTTCATAAATTACACACGGGCAGATAAGCGAAAAATGCCATAATATCCGCACTGTTGCTCAATCAGAAAGGCTTTATATTTAAGGAGTGCCTGTGCTAGACCGCCATCTTCATCCCCGGATTAAACCGTTGTTGCATCAGTGCGTGCGGGTTCTTGATAAACCGGGCATTACGCCAGATGGTTTAACATTAGTGGGATTTGCCATCGGCGTGCTGGCA
>SKEQ01001231.1_pt1 | contig 11181 bp, 10 predicted proteins | sample 4826751 | NCBI WGS metagenome assembly SKEQ01 (sample SAMN11008805, study PRJNA524170) | human gut metagenome | biome: Human fecal sample; material: Feces; isolation source: fecal sample from pouch patient p44 | host: Homo sapiens | place: Israel: Tel-Aviv | collected 2013-07-11 | reverse complement strand
AGAAAAACCGTATTCATCGCCATTACCACCACCTTACCTATATTACTCATTAATGTATGTGCGAAAATTACGCCGGAAAATCATTTAAAAAAAGCGGATTTTTGCATGTTGTTTTGTTTTTGCGAGGTGTTTTCCAGAAATAATAAGAGTGTTGCAGTTGTTTCATTTATTACTCAAAAATGGTTTAGTTATCACCCAGGATGAGTTATGGATGCTATGAATATATTATATTCAGGGATATTTATTTGCATAATCTGAATGGTGTAGCCGAAAAACGTCAGCATCCTAACAGCACCAGGATTTAAGGTGAAATTAATCTTTCATCACAGACCGGTCAGTACTGCCACCAACCGGTCTTTACTTGCTCATCGTTATAATTTTGTTGGTAACAGTTCGGGAAAGTTGTTTTTCTAAATTAACAACAGAATAACTTTCTTGTTGAATGAGATTAATATTGGCAACCATTACAGCCTCCTTCCCACGGTTTAATAGCAAACATACAACATAATTATTTATAACATCCAGAGTAGTAAATGAATGATACTGACAATGACACCAATCCATTATCTTTGCATAATGTTTGTTAGCTATAAATTTTAAAAATAGTTATGAGAAAAGTATGGCACCAGAGGGGGTTTTGACTATCAAAAATCGCTCAAACATGAACTAAGATGATGAATTAAGCATTATCTGCGATAATTGCCATACAGCTCTACAAATAATATTTAAATGCTCCTGAACAGTGATGTAGCAAGACACGTATGGAGCCAACGAAGAATAAAAATTTATAGAGTTCTTATTCAATATAACCGAAATAGCCAAGGACTAATATAAATGACCTGAATGAGAGAGGCAGCACCGCCCCTCTCCATCAGCTACTCTTCTTCGTTCCCGCCCTCTTCATACGGGCCAAATGGCTTCGCGGGCAGAACGATATACGTGCCTTCAAACACTGCACCCGGCGTCTCGTCGCCAAAGATTTCGACCTGCATCTGCACCCGTGCTTTTCGTCCGCGCGCCAGACGGTCGAGATCGCCGCTTAAGGCACCGAGGTCGGCTACCGCATGAGGTTTACCGCTAATCGGCTTGCTGTAGCGGATATGCGCATCCGCAAGAATAATCGTTCCGCCGAGGTGGCGTTCACGCAGCATCAGCCAGATAAGTCCCCAACCGGTGAGCGTCGCCAGTGAGAATAAACTCCCGGCAAACAGCGTATGGTGCGGATTCTGATTGCCGGTTTCTGGCATGGTAGTGATAAATTTTTGCCCGGTATATTGCTGAATGCGCACGCCCATTTTTTCACTAAGCGGGATATGTTCGTACCACGCCTGTTGCAGCTGCGCGCACCAGTCGCCGCGATGCAAAATATCATCCAGAGTGGCGACGGGCTTAATCATCAAAAAATGGCGAATCGGCGTGGTGGTTGGCGTGGTGATTTCTCCCTGATTAACAAACCCCAGCTTGGCGAAAAACTCCACCGCGTCTTCACGGGCGCTACAGGTCACGCGCTTAACGCCTTCCTGACGCGCCACCGACTCCAGGGTCATCGCCATCAGCGTTCCTAACCCTTTGTCCTGCACGTCCGGGTGAACGGCCATAAAGCGAATGGACGCTTCATTGTCGGCATTAATATACAGTCGGCCTACCGCCACCAGATTACCCTGCTCGTCGACGACCATCTGGTGATGCGCCATCGCATCCCACGCGTCGCGTTCCGAACCTTTTGGTTGATGCAGGGGCTTACGCAACATTTCCCAGCGAAACTGATAGTAACGCTCTAATTCTTCTTCTGTTTGTGGAACCCGAAGGTGATACATAGCGATACTCTCTCTTGTTTCCCGTGACAACCCTGGAAGCTGGCTCATACCTGCAACCAGAATGTCACGGGGCCATCATTGACCAGCGATACCTGCATATCGGCAGCGAAGCGTCCTGTTTGCGTGTTCATCTCTTGCTGGCGGCAGCGTTCGACGAAATAGTCATATAACGCCTCTGCGCGATCCGGTGATGCGCCTTTGGAGAAACTTGGGCGCATCCCTCGTTCGGTATCTGCGGCGAGGGTAAACTGGGAAACCACCAGTACACTGCCGCCCGCCTGTTGCACGTTGAGATTCATCTTGCCTTCGGCATCGCTAAAGATGCGGTAGCCGAGCACACGCTCGCACAGACGGTTTGCTTTCTGTTCGTCGTCATCCTTTTCGACACCCAATAACACCAAAAGTCCCGCGCCAATTTCGCCCGTCACTTCTCCCTCCACGGTGACGCTGGCACGGGTTACGCGTTGAATTAATGCAATCATGGTTCGTCGTCTTCTTCTTGTTCAGCTGCTTGTTTTAGTTTGCGGTATTCCCCGAGAGTGACAGTAATTTCCGCGCCAAGCAAGACGATACACCATGTCCAGTAGACCCAAACAAAGAGAATGGGGATCACCGCCAGCACACCGTAAATGAGCTGATATGACGGGAACATGGTGATATAAAGCGCGAAACCTTTCTTTCCTGCTTCGAACAGGAGCGCGGCGACAAACGCGCCGACAATCGCGTCGCGGTTAGGTACGCGGATGGTAGGAACAATGCTGTACAGCAACCAGAAGGAGATCCACGACAACAGCAGCGGAAAAATACGCAGCACGTTGTCGATGACAGTATTGAGATCGCTCGCCCAGCGCAGGGAGAGCAAATAGGAACTGATCGCCAGACTGGCCCCTGCCAGCAGCGGCCCCAGCGTTAAAATCATCCAGTACACGGCGAACGAGTAAATTTTTGGTCGCGCTCGTTTACTGCGCCAGATGGTATTCAACGCGCTATCGATGGAGTACATCAGCAATAACGCGGTGACGATCAGCCCGCACGCCCCAACGGCGGTCATCTTGTTGGAATTGGCAACAAATTGTTCGATATACCGCTGAATAACATCGCCAGTAGCAGGCAGAAAGTTGGCAAAAATAAAGTGACGTAACTGAATGCTGACGTCGGAAAACATGGGAAAAGCGGCGAAAAGCGCAAAAACAACGGCAACCAGCGGCACTAATGAGAGCAACGACACATAGGCAAGGTTACCTGCCAGGGTTGTCATGTTGTCCTCATCAATGCGTTGCCAGAGTAGTTTTAGCCAGGCCCATAGTGGACGGGTACGGTGCCTGGCTTTGTCCTGAATGGTTTTTAGCATAACACCTTCGCGAAATAGTCCGGGATGGTGGTTTTATCTTTCACCAGAATACTGGTAATGCCCAGCTGATTGGCTCCTTCTATATTATCGGCGTTATCGTCGAAAAAGACCGTATCGCTGGGTGAAAAACCTTCCGCCTGCAAAACATGCTGGTAAATTCGTGCTTCAGGTTTGCGCATCCCCAGATCTTGCGACAGATAGATATGGTCAGCAGCATCACGAATTTCCGGGTATTCTTCCGGCCAGAAGGTGGTATGCAGGCGGTTGGTATTGGAAAGCACCACCACGCGATGCCCCTGCTCACGCAGTTTATGCATGATGGCGATCACTTCCGGGCGCAGCGCAACAAACACCGCCTGCCAGCCGTGAGAGAACTGCTCGTAGCTTAGCGGTAGAGCCATCTCATGACACAGCGCCTCTGCGAACGCTTCGTCGCTAATTTCCCCACGCTCATGCTGATGAAACGCCTCCCCCATATGAAAACTCTTCTTAAGCGATGCCAGCGGAATACGCGTTAAATCGCTCCAGGCTCCCAGCACACGGTTAAAGTCGATATCGACAATCACATTACCTAAATCAAAGATATAGAGCATTTTTGCCTCCTTTCGCGCCACAAGAAATTAACTGTAGCGGGAAAGGATGGGTTTGGCTATGTGGCAAGGTATGAAGCCAGGTTAACGGTCACAAAAATCTACGCGTCTTCCTGGGGAAGAATGATTTCAATTTGGCTGTCTTGTAAGCGTGATTTTAGCGCAGCGGGCGGCAGCTCGTCGGTAAAGAGCGCAGTGACCTGTGCCACGTTACCAATTTCAACCGCCGCCGAAGCATGATACTTAGTGTGATCGGCGACCAGCAGAATATTTCTCGCGTGCGCCATCATCGTTTTCACCACGTTAGCTTCGTTTACATCAAACTCCATCAACGCGCCATCGCTCTCAATCGCCCCAACGCTTGTTACCAGATAATCAGCACGAAAATCAGCCACAAAGGACGCCGCTGAAGGGCCAATGATCCCGCTATTATGAGAGCGCAACGTACCGCCGGGCACCATCACTTCAAAGCGCGGGTTGTGGTAAAGAATATGCGCCACACGCAGGCTGTTGGTGATTATCCGCAAATGATTATGGTTAAGTAACGCCCGGGCAACATGCTCAACAGTCGTACCAATGGTGATAAATATTGTTGAACCATCAGGAATATAGTCTGCCACCGCTTCGGCAATCGCTTTTTTTTCCTCGGTTTGCGAAACCTCACGCTGCTCGAACGCCGTATTAACGACGCTGGAAGCCCGACCCGCGCCACCGTGATGGCGCGTAATCAGGCCTTGCTCGCTTAATTTACGAATATCCCGGCGGACCGTCTGCGTGGAGACATCCAGCAGATTTGCCAGCTCATCAATATTCATATACCCACGCTCGGCGATCAGCATGAGGAGTTGGTCGTGCCGCGGGTTACCGGTTAGTTCGGTAAGGCTCATGAAAATTCCTCGAAAAACCATCACCCTGGCATTTTATACAAAAAGTGACAAAAAAGATCGGGTTTGATCACAGTCAGGGATCCCGGCTCGTCCACCGGGACGTGTGCATTTTAACGCCGCTACACCGCTGGCGAAGCGGACTGACTCCGCTAAATCCCCACTTGTTGCCAGCGCCACCGCCAAAGCGCCGTGAAAAACATCACCCGCACCTGTGGTATCTACCACATCAACTTTGAAGGCCGGTTGATGCTGACGCCCACCATTTTCCAGCCAGTCGCAGCCTGCGCTACCCTGGGTCACATAGACATGACCATTTGTGAGCGTTTGTGCCTGTTTTAGCGCACTGGCCATCTCTTTCACGCCCGTTAAGCGCGCCAGACCCGGTTCTGAAAAGGCCGCGTGATCGCTTAATGCCACCAGCTCACTGATATCCTGCGGCGTAATGTCCCCGTCCAGAACGGTCATCACACCCGCCTGACGGGCCAGGGTGAAGGCTTTTTTAGCGCCGTCGTGCCAGCGTACATCTGCCAGCACAACATCCCACTGAGAGAAATCAATTTCCTCCAACCACTCTGCGTCAGGCAGCAGATCCGGGCTGGGGTAGTTAATGATTATCCGCTCGCCTTTGGTATCCACCATGATGGCGGATTGCGAAGATTTCGCCTGGTTATACCGTTTGGTGTAACGGGTGTTAACGCCCCAGGATTCCAGCTCTGCCAGCAGGCTGTTGCCCGTGTCGTCATCACCTACGCGACCAATAAAATCGACCTGCGCCCCCAGCCTTGCCGCCGCAACCGCTGCCGTCGCCGCTGGCCCGCCACCAACTTCCGTATAATTTCTCGCCACGTATTTACCGCTCTCCGTCGGTAACCCTTCCACGTAATAGATGCGATCCATCACGGTTATACCTACACAAGCAACACGAATCATGGTCATTCCTTAAACATTTTGGGATGCGTTCATTTTAATTTCACCAATTGTTTAAAAAGTGACGGCTGTCAATTTTTTGACGATAAATTACAAATACGATCAAAAACAGACAAGCAAAGCATGTCATAAATGACAAAAAGTGACATCACTGTATTCAGGAGAGGGTTATGGCAGCAATCGCGTTTATCGGTTTAGGACAAATGGGTTCGCCAATGGCGAGCAATTTATTGCAGCAAGGGCATCAACTTCGCGTCTTTGATGTGAACGCCGAAGCTGTGCGGCATCTGGTAGACAAAGGTGCGACTCCCGCCGCCAACCCGGCGCAGGCCGCTAAAGATGCCGAATTTATCATTACCATGTTGCCGAATGGCGATCTGGTGCGCAACGTGTTGTTCGGTGAAAACGGCGTTTGCGAAGGCTTATCTACCGATGCGCTGGTCATTGATATGTCCACCATCCATCCGCTGCAAACCGATAAATTGATTGCCGATATGCAAGCCAAAGGCTTCAGCATGATGGATGTTCCGGTAGGCCGTACTTCTGCAAATGCCATTACCGGTACTCTGTTACTGCTGGCTGGCGGCACCGCTGAACAAGTTGAACGTGCCACACCGATCCTGATGGCGATGGGCAGTGAGTTGATCAACGCTGGCGGTCCGGGCATGGGGATCCGCGTTAAGCTCATCAACAACTACATGAGCATCGCGCTCAATGCGCTTTCGGCAGAAGCCGCCGTTTTGTGCGAAGCCCTGAATCTTCCCTTCGATGTTGCCGTCAAAGTGATGAGCGGTACCGCCGCCGGTAAAGGCCACTTCACCACTTCCTGGCCAAACAAAGTCCTCAGCGGAGATCTTTCTCCCGCCTTCATGATCGATCTTGCCCATAAGGATCTTGGCATCGCCCTTGATGTCGCCAACCAGCTGCATGTGCCAATGCCGCTGGGGGCCGCCTCACGGGAGGTTTATAGCCAGGCGCGCGCAGCGGGTCGCGGTCGCCAGGACTGGTCCGCCATTCTGGAACAGGTCCGTGTCAGTGCCGGGATGACTGCCAAAGTAAAAATGTAACGACTGGATAAAGGAATAAATGAATGAATAAGTACACCATCAACGACATTACGCGCGCATCGGGCGGTTTTGCCATGCTGGCGGTCGATCAGCGCGAAGCCATGCGCATGATGTTTGCCGCGGCTGGGGCACCCGCTCCGGTAGCCGATAGCGTTTTAACTGATTTCAAAGTTAACGCTGCAAAGGCCCTCTCGCCTTATGCCTCGGCGATTCTGGTAGATCAACAATTCTGCTACCGCCAGGTGGTTGAGCAAAACGCGATTGCCAAAAGTTGCGCCATGATTGTCGCCGCCGATGAATTCATTCCTGGCAACGGTATTCCGGTCGATAGCGTGGTTATTGACCGCAAAATCAACCCGCTACAAATCAAACAAGACGGTGGCAAAGCCTTAAAACTGCTGGTGCTGTGGCGTAGTGATGAAGATGCGCAGCAACGTCTGGATATGGTGAAAGAGTTCAACGAACTGTGCCACTCACACGGTCTGGTAAGCATTATTGAGCCAGTCGTCCGCCCACCGCGTCGTGGCGATAAATTCGATCGCGAACAAGCGATCATCGATGCCGCCAAAGAGCTGGGCGACAGTGGCGCTGACCTCTACAAAGTTGAAATGCCGCTTTATGGCAAAGGTCCGCAACAAGAGCTTCTCAGTGCTTCACAACGTCTGAATGACCATATCAATATGCCGTGGGTGATCCTCTCTTCCGGTGTCGACGAAAAACTGTTCCCGCGTGCCGTACGCGTGGCAATGACGGCGGGCGCATCGGGATTCCTGGCAGGCCGTGCAGTCTGGGCATCGGTCGTCGGTTTACCAGACAACGAGCTGATGCTGCGTGACGTTTGCGCACCGAAATTACAACAACTTGGCGATATCGTCGACGAAATGATGGCTAAACGCCGTTAAGATGGGGATACAAAAATGAAATGGTTTAACACTTTAAGTCACAACCGTTGGCTGGAACAGGAAACCGATCGCATCTTTGATTTTGGTAAAAATTCCGTAGTACCGACTGGATTTGGCTGGTTAGGCAATAAAGGGCAAATCAAAGAAGAGATGGGCACCCATCTGTGGATCACAGCTCGTATGTTGCACGTTTATTCCGTTGCTGCGGCGATGGGTCGACCTGGCGCTTACTCGTTGGTTGATCACGGTATTAAAGCCATGAACGGCGCACTGCGCGATAAAAAATATGGCGGCTGGTATGCCTGTGTGAATGACGAGGGCGTGGTGGATGCCTCCAAACAGGGCTATCAACATTTCTTTGCTCTGCTGGGTGCTGCCAGCGCCGTCACTACCGGTCATCCGGAAGCGCGCAAGCTGCTCGATTACACCATTGAAATTATCGAGAAATACTTCTGGAGCGAAGAAGAGCAGATGTGCCTGGAGTCCTGGGACGAAGCCTTCAGCAAAACCGAAGAGTACCGCGGCGGCAATGCCAATATGCACGCAGTGGAAGCTTTCTTGATTGTGTATGACGTAACGCATGACAAAAAATGGCTGGATCGCGCGATTCGCGTGGCTTCTGTGATTATCCACGACGTCGCCAGAAATAATCATTATCGCGTTAACGAACACTTCGATACCCAGTGGAATCCGCTGCCGGATTACAACAAAGATAACCCGGCGCACCGCTTCCGCGCGTTCGGAGGTACACCAGGCCACTGGATCGAATGGGGCCGTTTAATGCTGCACATCCACGCGGCCCTGGAAGCCCGTTGCGAACAACCGCCAGCATGGCTGCTAGAAGATGCCAAAGGTCTGTTTAACGCCACCGTGCGTGATGCCTGGGCACCCGATGGTGCGGACGGGATTGTTTATACCGTTGACTGGGAAGGAAAACCGGTGGTCCGCGAACGTGTGCGTTGGCCTATCGTCGAAGCGATGGGTACGGCCTACGCGCTCTACACCGTCACCGGCGATCGCCAGTATGAAACCTGGTATCAGACATGGTGGGAGTACTGCATTAAGTACCTGATGGACTATGAAAATGGTTCCTGGTGGCAGGAGCTGGATGCGGACAATAAAGTCACCACGAAAGTCTGGGACGGCAAACAGGATATTTATCACCTGCTGCATTGCCTGGTGATCCCGCGTATCCCGTTAGCGCCAGGCCTGGCTCCGGCAGTTGCGGCGGGTCTGCTGGATATTAACGCGAAATAACTGACTAAAAAAACGACATATCAGGCTGCACGCCGGGTATGTCGTTATTCAATAAAGGTACCTCGTATGCAAATCACCAACATGCATTGCAGTGGACAGACCGTTTCACTTGCCGCGGGGGATTATCACGCGACCATTGTGACCGTCGGTGCAGGTCTGGCTGAATTAACCTTTCAGGGCTGTCATTTAGTTATTCCACATAAACCCGAAGAGATGCCGCTGGCACATCTGGGCAAAGTCCTTATTCCGTGGCCGAACCGGATCGCCAACGGCTGTTATCGCTATCAGGGGCAGGAATATCAGTTACCCATTAATGAACATGGTTCAAAAGCCGCTGTTCATGGGCTGCTCGCCTGGCGTGACTGGCAAATCAGCGAATTAACCGCCACCAGCGTTACCCTGACAGCTTTTCTGCCGCCCAGTTACGGCTATCCGTTTATGCTGGCTTCGCAGGTTGTTTATTCGCTCAATGCACGCACGGGTCTTTCCGTTGAGATCGCAAGTCAGAATATTGGTACTGTGACCGCACCCTATGGTGTGGGTATTCATCCTTATTTAACCTGCAACTTAACATCTGTTGATGAATATCTGTTCCAGCTTCCGGCAAACCAGGTTTATGCCGTCGATGAGCACGCTAATCCGACAACGCTTCACCACGTTGATGAGCTGGATTTAAATTTCACGCAGGCGAAAAAAATAGCCGCGACAAAAATCGACCACACCTTTAAAACCGCTAATGATCTGTGGGAAATAACCATTACCCATCCACAACAGGCGCTTTCGGTTAGCCTTTTTTCCGATCAACCCTGGGTACAAATTTATAGCGGTGAAAAATTACAGCGTCAGGGACTGGCAGTTGAACCTATGAGTTGCCCGCCTAACGCCTTTAATTCAGGTCTCGACTTATTATTACTGGAACCAGGGAAAACGCACCGCCTGTTTTTTAATATTTACGGGCAACACAATTAATTTTATTAAGAAAAGAACGAGATCATTGTTTAGAGTTGTATTTACACAACAGGAAATATTATGGACTTTTTTACGTTATTTTCACCGGATGGGGTCATGCTGGAAACAAACGTGGTATGTATCGTTATCGCGTTAATGTTTCTTTATACCTTTGTGGGGATATGCGCGGGATTTGGCGGTGGTTTAACCACTATGCCGCTCGTCACGTTAATGCTCCCCGTAAAAATGGCAACACCGCTCTCGGTGATTGTCGGCACCGCGACCGCCTTGTACGCCACCTGGCTGTCACGTAAAGAAACGGATTGGCGATCGGCAATGGTACTGATTATTTTCTCGTTTCTGGGAATACCCGTCGGTTTATATGCGCTGTCATATTTACCCGACCATTTTATGAAAGTGGGCTTAGGCGGATTCCTTATCCTGTACTCCTTTTACAGTATGTTTATTCCACGCCTGCCGATTTATGACCGCAACTGGATCGCCGCACCTATCGGCGCTGTGGCAGGAGCGTTAGGGGCAGCGTTTTCAACCAACGGACCGCCGATGGTTATCTACGGTATGCTGCGTAACTTAGGCCCGGCGGCATTTCGTGGCACTCTGAACGCTTTCTTCACCGCAAACAACATCGCGGTGATCGGCGGGCTGGCGACCAGCGGAATTTTGACTGTTTCTATCTTTAAACTGGTGCTGTTTTGTATTCCCACCATGATCCTCGGTTCACTGGTTGGACAATATGTGCATAAACGCATTTCAGTCAAAGTGTTCCGTGTGATGGTCTTTTTGTTGCTGATTGCCTCCGGTTCTATGTTGATAAAAGGCGCGCTGGGAATTCCCGCTGCTGCCGCGCTTCTGCCTCCTTTTACCTTGTTAGTTATACTGCAACTGGCATTTGGTAAAAAAGTGGCGGCAATCCGCCGGGCTGAAGAAAGTAAATAATCACTTATGCGGGTTTTAATTTATACCAGCACCACATTCTTTAATTAATGAAACCTGTAACAACAGGATGGCATGAAATATTAGCTTTATACTCTATGGAGATTATTTATGGATACGCCACGCCCACAATTACCAGATTTTCAGTTTCATCAGAATAACGACAGTTTTACCCTACATTTTCAACAGCGTCTTATTTTAACCCATAGCAAAGATAATCCTTGTTTATGGATTGGTTCAGGTATTGCGGATATCGATATGTTCCGCGGCAATTTCAGCATTAAAGATAAACTACAGGAGAAAATTGCGCTTACCGACGCCATCGTCAGCCAGTCACCGGATGGTTGGTTAATCCATTTCAGCCGTGGTTCTGACATTAGCGCCACGCTGAATATCTCTGCCGACGATCAGGGCCGTTTATTGCTGGAACTACAAAACGACAACCTTAACCACAACCGTATCTGGCTGCGCCTTGCCGCTC